>X329_Bleak__coassemble_897_pt1 | contig 12959 bp, 14 predicted proteins | sample X329_Bleak__metabat2_low_PE_005 | metagenome-assembled genome bin X329_Bleak
ATGTGGTAACATCTTTATATGGAGTTATGAAAAAATTTTTATAAAAATTTATTAAGTGAAAAAAATTACAAAAAATATAAAGGGAGGATTTAAAAATGAAAAAAGTTTTCAAAGCAGTACTGGTTATGATGTTTGCTCTAGCTTCAACAGTTTTCGGAGCTGAAAAGGTTTACAAAATGAAAATGGGATTGGTGGCAGGGCCATCTTCCAACGAGTACAAAGCGGCAGAGCTATTTGCTAAAAATCTCAATGAAAAATCAAATGGACAGCTGGCTTTAGAGCTTTTTCCTAGCTCACAGTTGGGAGATGACAAAGCTATGTTGGAACAGCTTTCAGCGGGAGTTTTAGATTTTACATTCTCAGAGGTGGGAAGATTCAACATCTTCTTCCCAGAAGCACAGGTTTTCTCACTTCCATATATGTTCAAGGATTTCGATACTCTTAAAAAAGCCACTGAAGAAACAGAGATCGGTAAGAGAGTACAGAAGAGAATCAGTGACGAGCTGAATATCACAATCCTATCTCAAGGTTATAATGGAACAAGACAGACAACTTCAAATAGAGCTATCAACTCTATAGCTGATATGAAAGGACTTAAACTTAGAGTGCCTCAGGCAGAAGCTAATCTAGAGTTTGCAAAACAGTCAGGAGCATCTCCAACGCCGATGGCATTCTCAGAAGTTTATCTTGCTCTTCAGACAAATGCAGTGGATGGACAGGAAAATCCGTTACCAGCTATCAGAGCTCAGAAGTTCTATGAGGTTCAGAAAAATCTTGCTCTGACTAACCATATTATCAACGATCAGATATACTTAGTATCCAACGATACACTGTCAAAACTTCCTGCTAATCTTAAAAAAATAGTGGCAGACGAAGCGAAAATAGCTGCTGACTATCATACTAAACTTTTTGTAGATGAGGAAGCGTCTCTTGTAGATTTCTTTAAGGGGCAGGGAGTAAACGTGACGACTCCAGATACAAAACAGTTCAGAGAGGCTATGAAACCTTTCTATGATCAGTATGTTAAGAAAAACGGAAAAGTTGGAGAAGCTGCTGTAAAAGAGCTTTCAGCACTGAACAACTAAGAATATAAATAAATAGGAAAATGTATTTAAGAAATGGGGTAAAAATGAAAATAAGGGAATTTTTTGATCAGTTTGAAGAGAGGGTTGGAGCGGCTCTGTTTATCGCTATCTTTGCCATACTTGTGGCCCAGATAGTTTCTAGACAGATTTTTAACTCTCCTCTTACCTGGAGTGAGGAGTTAGCAAGGCTTCTATTTATATATGTGGGAATGTTGGGAGTGAGTATAGGTATAAAGGGAGATCAGCACGTAATGATAGATTTTCTTTACAATAAATTCTCTCCAAAACTCACTAAAATTGTTTTTACAGTTATACAGATTTTAATTTTAATTTCAATCGTTGCACTTATATTTTTAGGTTATAAACTCTTTATGAGAAAGATAAGATTTGAGCTGATAGCTTTAAAAATTTCAGCTGGTTGGATGTATGCTTCTCTTCCTTCAGTAGGATCTCTTATGTTGGTAAGATATTTTCAGATGGGATATAAGCATTACAAAGCAGGAAAATTCATTTTTTCCCCAGTAAAACTTACAGAGGACAATAAGGTAGAAGATTTTGAAAATCAGACGACGGAGGTGGAAGCTTAATGGGTGCTATTCTTACTTTTACTTCATGGTTTGGAATGATATTTATGGGAGTTCCTGTAGGTTTCTCTCTTATAGCTGCTACACTGCTGTTCTTCTTTTTGGGAGATTGGAAGGTTATCTATTTTGTAGCGGCGTCTCTTGTAGACGGTTTGGATAGTTTCAGTCTTTTAAGTGTACCTTTCTTTGTACTGACAGGGCTTCTTATGAATAGCTCGGGAATAACTGAAAAGATATTCCGTTTTGCCAAGTCTCTTCTAGGTCACTATGTGGGAGGAATGGGTCACGTTAATATATTTGCTTCACTTATCTTTTCAGGTATGTCAGGATCTGCTCTTGCAGATGCAGGAGGTCTTGGTCAACTGGAGATAAAGGCCATGAGAGATGAGGGTTACGATGATGACATATGCGGAGGACTTACAGCTGCATCGTGTATTATAGGTCCTCTTGTACCGCCAAGTATAAGCATGATTATCTATGGAGTTATAGCTAACCAGTCGGTAGCCAGACTTTTCCTGGCAGGTTTTGTTCCAGGTGTGCTGGTAACCATAGCTCTTATGATAATGAACTATTTTGTATGTAAAAAAAGAGGATATAAAGTGGCTGAAAAAGCTACAGCTCAAGAGCGTTGGATAGCTTTTAAGGAATCTTTCTGGGCACTGCTGACCCCTATTATCATAATAGGAGGAATCTTCTCAGGTTTCTTTACACCTACAGAAGCAGCAGTAATAGCTACGGTTTATTCTATAATGGTTGGAGTTTTTGTATATAAAGAGCTTACTATGGCAGGATTTATTAAGGATATAATGGAGGCTATAAAGATAACTGGAGTTACAGTTCTTATGATAATGGGTGTAAGCTTCTTCGGTCAGGTAATCGCCAGAGAACAGGTATCCATGAAGATAGCTGAACTCTTCCTGTCAGTGGCTTCATCACCAATGATGATACTGATAATGATTAACCTTCTTCTTCTGTTCCTGGGAACATTTATAGATGCACTTGCACTTCAAGTTCTTGTGCTTCCTATGCTTATTCCTGTGGTTGCTGAAGTGGGATATGATCTTGTGTTTTTCGGAGTTATAAGTACCCTGAATATGATGATAGGGATACTTACTCCTCCAATGGGAATGGCTCTGTTCGTAGTATCCCGGGTAGGAAAGATACCGGTAAGTACCATAACCAAGGGTGTAATCCCTTTCTTGGTCCCTATATTTGCTACGCTGATACTGCTTATGATGTTCCCACAGCTGGTTCTTTTTGTTCCAAACCTTATATTGGGGGCGGGATAGATTATAATTTTTGACTTAGGGGGTTGAGAAATTATGAAGAAAATGTTATTGGCAACAGGGGTTTTAAGTTTAGCTCTAATGGGATGTTCCTCTGCTGGAAAGAAGATAGAGGTTAAAGATAACTCTATCTCCTGGAAAGTGGCAGGGAACCTTCCTGCTCCTCAGGGTTATGAGAAACAGTTTGGAGTTGCAGCACCTCTTTATGGAGTGATAGGAGAACATATAATAATAGCTGGTGGAGCAAACTTTCCTAAGGGAACTGTATTAGAGGGAGGGCCTAAAACCTATTATCCAGATCTGTTTGTGCTCAAGGAAAAAGATGGTAAGTTAGAGGTTGTGGATAAGGGAATGCTTCCCTTTGAAACTGCCCATGGAAGCTCTGTGACAGCACCTGAGGGAATCTACTATATCGGTGGAAATACTCAGACTGGTCTGAGCAATAAGATACTGTTAGTTGCTATGGAAAACGGAAAAATTAAGGTAAGTGAAGCTGGAGAACTTCCTTTCACTATCAATAATGCAACTGCAACCTATAAAAACGGAAAGTTATATATACTTCCTGGGTCTGAAAACGGAAAGCCTAGTAAAAAATTCTATGAATTCGACCTAGCTACTAAAAAAACCAGTGAGCTAGAAACTTTCCCAGGTGAGATGAGATCCCAAGCTGTATCTCAGATTCTTGCCCAAAATGGAACTGACAGAATGTATGTATTCAGCGGAATGTCTCCAGGAATAACAGACATTACAAAAACAGATGGATATTTCTATGATTTTGCAACTGGAAAATGGGCCAAAGCGGCTGACATAATCATAAAGGGAGCACCTATGACAGTGGCGGGAGGAGCTTCGGTAAAATTAAACTCTGAAGAGATGCTTGTGATAGGTGGAGTAAACAAACAGTATTTCGATAACGCTGTTTACCAATTGGGAACTTTAAAAGGCGAAGAGCTTCAGAAGTTTAGACAGGCTTACTTCGGTGCAGATGCAGCTGAGTATAAGTTTAATAGAGAGATAGTTGTCTATAACTCTGCTTCAAACAGCTGGAGAACAGTGGGAGAGACTCCGTTTATGGGGCCTGCAGGACCAGGGCTTGTAATACTGAATGGAAAAATTTTCTCTATCAATGGAGAGACTAAAGCGGGAATAAGAAGTGAAAAGATGTATGTAGGAACATTTGAATAAATATTTAGGAGTGTAAAGGATGAATATTGTAGGAATAGATATCGGGGGAACAGAGATAAAATATGGACTTATAGGAGAATCGGGAGAGATTCTAGAAAAGGGCTCTATGGACACCCAGGCAGATTTAGGTTCTACAATATTGCTGGAAAAAATTTACAGTATAGTAGATAGTTATGCCCACAGGGAAGTAGGAGGTATAGCTGTTTCTTCCACAGGTCAGGTGGACGGAATCCATGGAAAGGTTATAGGGGGAATTCCCCTTATACCTGGATGGATAGGCACAGACCTTGTCCAGATACTGGAGAAAAAATATAGGTTACCTGCAGTATTAGAGAACGATGTGAATTGTGCAGCTCTTGGAGAGTTTTGGAAGGGGGCTGGAAAGGGAGAGAAAGACTTCCTCTGTCTCACAATAGGCACAGGTATCGGTGGCGGAATAGTTATCGATGGAGATATCTATCGGGGAGCAGGATATGCTGCCGGAGAATTTGGACACTTTCAGATAGAGAAAAATGGAAGAGTGTGTTCGTGCGGAAAAAGAGGTTGTTATGAAGCCTATGCTTCAACTGGTTCTCTGATAAGGTTGGTAAAAGAAAAAATATCCTTAGAACTGAATGGGAGAGAGATATTCGGAATGATTCACAGAGGAGAGAGGGAATTTGTAGAAATGTTCGACCTCTGGTGTGACTATATCACCGATGGACTAGGGACCCTTTCATATATATTCAATCCGTCCCTTATAATTATAGGGGGAGGAGTTTCAGCTCAGGGAGAGTTTTTAACAGGGAGATTAAAAGAGAGTTTAGATAGAAAAATTCCTACAAATTACAGCAGAGGGCTAAATCTCAGAGCTGCTGAGTTGGGAAATGATGCTGGAATTTTAGGGGCGACCTATCTGCTTCTAAAAAAGATAGGAAAAGTGGAGGAGAGTTAAGTGGATAAAGAAAAAAATGAAAGCATACTGAAAAGTATAAAGGGAAGACTGGTTGTTTCCTGCCAGGCCCTTGAAAATGAGCCGCTGCACAGTTCTTTCATAATGGGAAAGATGGCCTATGCTGCTTTTCAAGGAGGAGCCTGCGGAATTAGAGCCAATGGAGTGGGAGACATAGCTGAGATAAAGAAAAATGTTGAGCTTCCTATTATAGCCATCATTAAGCGAAACTACGGAAAAAATCCCGTATTTATAACTCCTACTATGGAAGAGATAGATGAACTTGTAGAGGAGGGGGCGGAGATAATAGCCCTAGATGCAACAGAAAGAGTGAGACCTGATGGGAAAACTCTGGCTGAGACTGTAGGAAAGATAAGAGAAAAATATCCACATCAGCTCTTAATGGGAGATATATCAACTCCTGAAGAAGCTATGGAAGCAGAGAGATTAGGGATAGATATGGTGGGAACAACTCTTGTGGGATACACAGAATATACAAGGGGAAGAGACCCGCTGGAAGAGCTGAAGAAAGTTCTGAAAAGTGTGAAAATTCCTGTTATTGCCGAGGGAAATATAGATACTCCGGAAAAAGCTCGAAAAGCTTTGGAGATGGGGGCTTTTAGCGTAGTTGTAGGGGGAGCCATAACAAGACCGCAGCAGATTACCAAAAATTTTGTAACTGAGATGGAGAAAAGCAGATAGGTTACGGAAAAATATAAATTATAAAAAAATATGGAGGAAGAAATGAAAGGTTTATATTCAGCACTACTGGTAGCAATGGACGAAAAGGGAAATATTGATGAAAAGGGAACGAGAGAGATCATCAGATATAATATAGATGTGATGAAGGTGGACGGACTTTATGTTGGAGGTTCTACTGGAGAGGCTTTCATGATGGATAAAGATATGAAAAAAGAGGTTTTCCGTATAGCTATGGAGGAAACAGCTGGAGCTGTGGAGCTTATGGCACAGGTAGGATCTATCAATCTTTTTGAAGCTGTGGAACTTGGAAAATATTGTACAGAGTTAGGATATAAGTGTCTTTCGGCTGTTACTCCTTTCTACTATAAATTTGATTTTGAAGAGATTAAAAACTACTATGAGACAATAGTTAGAGAGACAGGAAACAACATGGTTATCTACTCTATTCCTTTCCTTACAGGAGTAAATATGAATATCGACCAGTTCAGAGAGCTTTTTGCAAATCCTAAAATTATAGGAGTAAAATTTACTGCAGGAGATTTCTACCTTCTTGAGAGAGTTAGAAAAGCTTTCCCTGAGAAACTTATCTATGCAGGATTCGATGAGATGTTAATGCCGGCTCTTACTCTTGGAGTTGATGGAGCTATTGGAAGTACATACAACGTTACAGGTAAAATAGCTAGAGAGATATATAATCTGACAAAAGAGAATAAAATCCCTGACGCTCTTAAAGTTCAAGGAAAACTTAACGATGTGATAGAAAAAGTTTTGGCTAACGGAATTTACCAGACTTTAAAAACTATTCTTGAGGAAAAAGGAGTTCAAGCAGGACACTGTAGACTTCCGATGAAAAAGATAACTGCTGAAAAGCAAGAGAAAGCAAGAGAGATAGCTAAAAACTACCTGTAGGAGGAAACTATGCCATCTTTAGATATGCCCCTGGAACAGCTGAAGAGATACATGGGAACCAACCCAAAACCTGATGATTTTGGTGAGTATTGGGAAAGGGCCTTGGAAGAGCTGGATAGCTGGGAAACTGTATATGAGATCAGAGAATCAGAATTTAAGACTCCAAATATAATATGTTACGATCTTACTTTTATGGCTCTAGATGGAGCTAAGATATACTCAAAATTACTGGTTCCAAAGGTTATAGAGAATCCTCTTCCGGCCATAGTGGAATTTCATGGATATGGAGGAAGAAGCCGGGAGTGGGTAACTAAACTTCCTCTGGCTGAGGCTGGAAATATTGTATTGTCCATGGATATAAGAGATCAGATGGGGGAAAGCGGAGATGGAGATTACAGAAGAGGCAACCTCATAAAGGGGTTGGACTCAGAAGACAGGGATGCTCTCTATTATAGATCTGTGTATTTGGATGCCGTGTCTCTCATAAGAATAGCTATGGACATGGAAGTTGTGGATAATTCCAGGATAGCTACCTTGGGAATTTCTCAGGGGGGAGCAGTGGCCCTGGCAGCTGCAGCACTGGAACAGAGAGTTTCTAAGGTTTTCTCAGTGTATCCTTTCCTTTCAGATTTTAAGAGAGTGTGGGACATGGATTTAGGGGAATCTCCCTATGAGGAGCTGAAATTTTTCTTCAGATTTAAAGATCCTCTTCACAAGAGAGAAGAGGAGATATTCACGAAGCTGGGATATATAGATATTCAGTTTCTGGCAGAAAAGATAGAGGGAGAGGTGACTTTTGCCACTGCTCTTCAGGATAGAATATGTCCCCCTTCTACTCAGTTTGCAACATACAATAAAATAAAAACTTCTAAAAATATGCTAATATACCCGGACTTCGGTCATGAGGATATAACAGGACTGACTGATATTATTTATCAGTGGAGTCTGACTTTATAGGTAAAATAGAGTATAATAGAGATGGTTCTGAAACTAGAGGGAGACTTCTGGTGTCAGAACCTTTCTTTTGTTGGGTATATATGTTAAAATGAGATAAAATAAATTTCAGGGAGGAAGCATGGAAAAAATTTTGAAAGAGCTGATGCTAAATAGAGGAAAATATGGTCATATGGAGCATGACTCTAGAAAAATAGAGAAAAATGGGGTTTTTGTAGCTCTTAAAGGTGCGGCAGCAGATGGGCACCGATATATAGGGCGTGCTGTAGAACTGGGAGCCGTGGCTGTTCTTCATAGTGATCCTGTAGAGAAAATCCCTGGAATAGATTATTATCAGATAGAAAATTTGAGAGAAAATTTGGGGGATATAGCTTCCCAATTTTATGGATATCCTCAGGACAAACTGAAAATAGTGGGAATAACGGGAACCAACGGAAAAACTACGGTAAGCTACCTGGTGGAGGCCATACTGGGAAATGAAAAGATTGCCCGGATAGGAACGGTGGAGTATAAGATAGGAGACGAGATTATAGATGCACCCAACACAACTCCAGAATCACTGGACCTGGTAAAGTTCTGCTTAAAGGCTGTGGAAAAAGGAATAAAATATCTAGTTATGGAGGTAAGCTCCCATGCTCTTATGTTAGGGAGAGTAAAAATGCTCCGTCTGGATGTGGCAGCCTTCACCAACCTCACTCCTGAGCATCTGGATTTTCACAAGACTATGGAGGGTTATTTTGAGGCCAAAGGAAAGATATTTTCTCTTCTGAAAGATGAAGGAGAAGCTGTGATAAATGTGGATGATCCCTACGGAGACAGATATCATCTTGCCCATGGAGGAATCTCTTATGGGATAGAAAAGGGAGAGTTGAGAGGTGAATATTCTGGGGATAAGACTCTGGTAAAATTCAGCTATAGAGGGAAAGAAGATAGGAGAAAGATAAAGCTCCTAGGAAGATATAATCTCTATAATATTCTTACAGCTTTAGGAATAGGGCTGGCTCTGGGAATAGAGTGGGAAACTCTTATGGACAGGGTGGAAAAAATGGAGGGAGCTCCTGGAAGATTTGAGATAGTGGACTGCGGACAGGATTTTCTGGCACTGGTAGACTATGCCCATACAGGGGATGCCTTAGAAAATCTCCTAAAAACAGTAAAGGACCTGGGAGAACATGAAGTGATAACTATCTTCGGATGTGGAGGAGAGCGTGATACTAAAAAGCGACCTGAAATGGCGAGGATAGCTGAAGAGTACAGCGACCTGGTAATAGTTACAGCTGACAATCCCAGATGTGAGAGTCTGGATATAATAATGAAGGATATTATGTCGGGGTTCAAAAATCCAGAAAAAGTTCTGTTGGAGCCTGAGAGAGATAGGGCCATAAGAAAAGCTGTGCAGGAAGCGGGAAAAAATAGTATAATTGTAGTGGCAGGAAAAGGCCACGAGACCTATCAGGTATTCGGAAGAGAAAAAATACACTTCGATGATAGGGAGTATCTGAGAAAAGAGATAATACTTAAAAATAAGGAGGCACAGAGATGATAGTTTCAGAAGTAAAAAAAGTTAGGATAGCGGATAAATTCGATATTGGTGGACGTAATAGATTTACTCTTATAGCTGGACCATGTGTTATAGAATCAGAAGAGATGGTAATGGATATAGCTGGGCAGCTGAAAGAAATATGTGGAAGACTGGGAATAAATCTTATATTCAAATCCTCATATGACAAGGCTAACCGTTCATCTATCCATGGTTATAGAGGACTAGGGATGGAAGAGGGACTTAGAATCCTTAAAAGAGTGAAGGACGAATTGGGACTTCCTATAATTACCGATGTACACGAGACGTGGCAGTGTGCTGAAGCGGCTAAAGTTGTAGATATTCTTCAGATACCTGCTTTCTTATCTAGACAGACAGATCTTTTAATAGCTGCAGCAGCTACCGGACTTCCAGTAAATGTTAAAAAGGGTCAGTTCCTGGCACCTTGGGATATGAAAAATGTAGTAAGAAAAATGGAGGAATCTGGAAATCCAAATATTCTTCTCTGCGAAAGAGGAAGCACTTTCGGATATAACAATATGGTGGTGGATATGAGAGGACTTCTTGAGATGAGAAAGTTTGGTTATCCTGTGGTATTTGATGTGACTCATGCAGTACAGAAACCTGGAGGACTGGGAGATGCCACTTCAGGAGACAGAGAGTATGTATTCCCACTTATGAGAGCTGGACTTGCCATAGGTATAGATGCTATATTTGCCGAGGTTCATCCAGATCCAGATAGGGCTAAAAGTGACGGGCCTAATATGCTGAAGCTCCATGAGCTTGAAGAGATATTGAAAACAGCTGTGGCTATAGATGACCTAGTAAAATCTAGATAGTTTATTTATGAAATACTCCGAGAGGTGTGCTCTCGCAAAGGGATTCCGCAAGGCTCTCTATGCAATTCATAAGCTATATTACATTAAAATTAGGGAACTGGAGGTTTGATAAATTGGATATAAAAATCTATGGAAAATCTATATTCGATAACGAAATAGAGAGTCTGATAAAGGTAAGAGAGAGAATAGGGAATGAACTGGCTGAGGTTTCAGAACTTATACTCCACTGCAAGGGAAAGGTTGTAATAACAGGTATAGGAAAATCGGGAATAATAGGCAAGAAGATTGCTGCTACCCTGGCTTCTACAGGAACTCCGACGGTTTTTATGAATTCGGCAGAGGGACTCCATGGAGATCTAGGTATGATAGGGAATCGGGATGTGGTGATAGCTATCTCCAACAGTGGAAATTCAGATGAGGTAATATCCATACTTCCATCTATAAAGGAGATAGGAGCCAAACTTGTGGCCATGACAGGAAATCCCAACTCTAGATTGGGAAAGGCTGCTGACTTTGTTTTGAATGTAGGAGTAGATTCGGAGGGGTGCCCTCTCAATCTGGCACCTATGGCTTCTACCACATGTACCCTGGTGATGGGAGATGCTTTGGCAGCTGTACTTATCAAGCTCCGAGATTTTAAGCCTGAAAATTTTGCACTCTACCATCCGGGAGGAAGTCTGGGGAAACGTCTTCTTATGAAGGTAGGGGATGTTATGCATAGGGGAGAGGATATCCCTACATGTATAGAGAGCAGTTCTATGGATGAAGTTGTGATGATAATGACTAAAAAAAGGCTTGGGACTGTATGTGTTATGGAAGGAACCCGTATGCTAGGAATAATAACTGAGGGAGATGTGAGAAGAGCTCTTGCCAGACGTGAAGAGTTTTTTAATCTCAGGGCCGAAGATATTATGACGAAAAAATATAGCCGAATAGAATCTACTCGTATGGCTATAGATGCTCTGGATCTTATGGAAAATCGTGAGAGTCAAATTTCTGTTCTTCCCGTATTTCAAGAGGGAGAGTTGGTTGGAGTTGTAAGAATTCACGATCTGCTCAATGTAGTAGGAAGATAATTCTTGACAAAGTAAGTAAGTTAATTTAAAATATGTGAAGTTACACAAAAAAAATAAAAGTTGGAGGTAAAAGATGATTACTAGAGATATGAATATCTTAGAAGCTGTTCAGAAGTATCCTGTAATAACTGAAATTTTCAGAAAATATGGACTTGGATGAGTTGGATGTATGGTCGCTTCAGGTGAAAGCGTAGGAGAGGGTCTAGAGGCTCACGGATTCAATGCAGACATGCTTATAGATGAGATGAACAAACTGATAGCTGAAAGAGCAGCTAAATAGTTTAAATATATATAGACGGAACGGTTGGAAAGAGTGTTTTTCAGCCGTCTTTTTTTCTAAAAATTCTGGAATCATAAAAAAAAATTAAAAAAACTAAAAAATATTTGACACTTGAGGATAAATATGGTAATATTTCTTCTGTTGGAGAGTTATCCTAATTGGTAAGGAATCGGTCTTGAAAACCGACGCGGCAACGCTTCAGAGTTCGAGTCTCTGGCTCTCCGCCATATAATGCGGTGAAATGGCAGAGTGGCCGAATGCGCTCCCCTGCTAAGGGAGTATACGGTTAACCCCGTATCGAGAGTTCAAATCTCTCTTTCACCGCCACTTCGTAATATCAGGTAGGAAACTGCCTTTTTTTTTTACAAAACTATGCATCCATAGCTCAATTGGATAGAGCGTCTGACTACGGATCAGAAGGTTGTGGGTTCGACCCCTGCTGGGTGCGCCATTTTTAAAATGAAAAATATTTAAAAATACTTGACATGTTTTAAAGTGTTTGATATACTAATAGAGTAACTGAGGTTACAGAGCTAATTTTATACAAGAAGAAACCCCTGTTTCTCACCCTTGAATGACGATAGATTTTAGGGTTATGACTATGAAGATGATAGATCCTTTTGAATGTTTTGTTCAAAAACTCGGATTATCATGTACAGATGTTTTTAATAGGGCGTTTCATACGTCCTTTTTTTATGATATAATTTTTGGAAAAATATTTGGAGGTGTTTATTATTTCTGACAAAGTTAGAATTAATGAGAAAATCAAGGGAAGAGAATTAAGAATCATTTCTGAAACTGGAGAGCAGTTAGGAATCATGTCATCACAGGAAGCTCTTGCACTGGCAGCAGAGAAGGAGCTGGATCTGGTTGAGATATCTCCATCAGCAACGCCACCTGTTTGTAAAATCATGAACTACGGAAAGTTCAAGTATGAGCAGACAAGAAAGATGAAAGAAGCTAAGAAAAATCAGAAACAAGTTATTCTTAAAGAAGTAAAGGTAAGTGCTAGGATAGATCAGCATGACCTGGAAACTAAGATGGGACATATTGAGAAATTCCTTGAGAAAGACCATAAAGTAAAAGTTACACTGACTCTTTTTGGAAGAGAGAGAATGCACGCAGATTTAGGGTTAGATACGCTAGATATGATCGCAGATAAATTTGCTGAAATAGCAGAGGTGGACAAAAAATATAGGGAAAAGCAGAAACACCTTATACTTACACCTAAAAAGAAATAATCGATATTGAAAAGAGGAGGAAACACACAAATGGCAAAAATGAAAACTCATAGAGGAGCTGCAAAAAGAATTAAGGTAACTGGAACTGGAAAGTTCGTAATCAAGCACTCTGGAAAGAGCCACATCTTAACAAAGAAGTCTAGAAAGAGAAAGAACAACCTTAAGAAAGACGGAGTTGTAACTGAGACTCTAGAAAAGCACATGAAAGCTCTATTACCATACGGAGTAGGAAGATAATAAGGTTATAATATAAATAACTAAAGTAGATTAGTGATAGGAGGAAAATAACAGATGAGAGTTAAAACTGGAATAGTAAGAAGAAGAAGACATAAAAGAGTTTTAAAAGC
>X329_Bleak__coassemble_898_pt1 | contig 12945 bp, 14 predicted proteins | sample X329_Bleak__metabat2_low_PE_005 | metagenome-assembled genome bin X329_Bleak
ATACACATCAGTTATTTCTAAGTGTGGTGTCCCGAAATATTTGGGATAACTTAGTTTTGAGACTGATGGAAGAATAACCTAATTAGACTTTGAGGAGGAAAAAAATGGCAGTAATAACTATGAAGCAATTATTAGAAGCTGGAGTTCACTTCGGACACCAAGCTAAGAGATGGAACCCAAAGATGAAACCTTACATCTTTACAGAGAGAAACGGGATCCACGTAATCGATCTACACAAATCACTTAAGAAAATCGAAACAGCTTACGACGCTATGAGAGAAATCTCTGCAGCTGGTGGAAAAGTTCTTTTCGTAGGAACTAAGAAACAGGCTCAAGAGGCTGTAAAAGAGCAAGCTGAAAGATCAGGAATGTTCTATGTAAACAACAGATGGTTAGGAGGAATGCTTACTAACTACAAAACAATAAAAACTAGAATCGCTAGATTAAAAGAGCTTGAGACTATGGAAGCTGATGGAACTTTAGATACAGCTTACACTAAGAAAGAGGCAGCTAACTTCAGAAAAGAGCTAGTAAAACTTTCTAAGAACCTTTCTGGAATCAAGAACATGGAAGATGTTCCTGCTGCTATATTTATAGTAGATGTTAAGAAAGAAACTCTAGCAGTTGAGGAAGCAGCTTTACTTGGAATTCCTGTATTCGCTATGATCGATACTAACGTAGATCCAGATCAAATCACTTTCCCAATCCCTGCAAACGACGATGCAATCAGATCGGTAAAACTTATCGCTTCTGTAATGGCTAACGCTATAATCGAAGGAAAGCAAGGAACAGAGGTTGCTGGAGCAGAGACTGTAAACGTTGAAGAAGGATCAGCTGAGTAATCACTAAACCTAAATAAAAGATTTGGAATTGAGTAATAATGCATTACTCAATTCTTCGTATATAAAAATAAAAGATAAAACTTAGGAGGTTATACACATGGCAGAAATAACAGCAAGCTTAGTAAAAGAGCTAAGAGAGAGAACTGGTGCTGGAATGATGGATTGTAAAAAAGCACTTACAGAGATGGGTGGAGATATAGAGAAGGCTATCGACCTGTTAAGAGAAAAAGGAATAGCTAAAGCTGCTAAAAAATCTGGAAGAGTAGCTGCTGAAGGATTAATATTCGAGGGAGTTTCAGCTGATCACAAAACTGCTATAGTTCTTGAGTTCAACTCAGAAACTGACTTCGTTGCTAAGAACCCTGAGTTCAGAGATTTTGGAGCGAAATTAGTAGAGCTTGCTCTTACTAACGACGTAAAAACTATCGAAGACTTAAACAATGTAGAAGCAGAAGCTGGAAAAACAGTTGCTGCGGCTATCTCTGAGCTTATCGCTAAAATCGGAGAGAACATGAACCTAAGAAGATTCGAAAAAGTTGTAGCTAAGGACGGATTTGTAACTACTTACAATCACCTTGGAGGAAAGCTTGGAGTTATCGTTGAGATGACAGGAGAGGCTACTGAAGCTAATCTTGTAAAAGCTAAGGATATCGCAATGCACGTTGCTGCAATGGATCCAAAGTACTGCCAAAAGTCAGAGGTTACTACTGACGATCTTGAGAGAGAGAAAGAGATCTCTAGAAAGCAGTTAGAAGCTGAAGGAAAACCAGCTCAAATCATAGAGAAAATCCTAATCGGAAAAATGAACAAGTTCTATGAGGACAACTGTTTAGTAAACCAGATTTTCGTAAAAGCTGAAAACAAAGAGACAGTTGCTCAGTTTGCTGGAGATATCGCAGTTGTATCATTCAAGAGATACAAAGTTGGAGAGGGAATCGAGAAAGAAGAAGTAGATTTCGCAGCAGAAGTTGCAGCTCAACTTAAGGCGTAATTAAAAAGATTGAGTAGGGAGTGCAACTGCATTCCCTATTTTTATAACATCTGTGATATATATTTTAAAAAAATTTAAAAAGGAGTTGTTTATGGGATCGGTTTATAAAAGAGTACTGTTAAAACTCAGTGGAGAAGCACTTATGGGAGACCAGGAATTCGGAATATCTTCAGAAGTTATCACTTCTTATGCAAAGCAGATAAAAGAGGTAACTGACTTGGGTGTGGAGTTAGCTATAGTTATAGGTGGAGGAAATATTTTCAGAGGAATTTCTGGATCTGCTCAAGGAATTGACAGAGTTACAGGAGATCATATGGGTATGCTTGCCACTGTAATTAACTCTTTGGCTCTTCAAAATGCCATAGAGAAATTGGGAGTTCCCACAAGAGTTCAATCAGCTATAGAAATGGAGAAGATAGCAGAACCTTTTATCAAGAGAAAAGCCCAGCGTCATCTGGAAAAAGGAAGGGTAGTAATTTTCGGTGGTGGAACAGGAAACCCTTACTTTACAACAGATACAGCAGCAGCTCTAAGAGCTATAGAGATAAATGCTGATGTAGTTATGAAAGCTACAAAGGTAGACGGGGTATATGATAAAGATCCTATGAAATTCTCAGATGCTAAAAAATATGAGACTATAACTTATACTCAGGTTTTAAATGAGGATCTGAAAGTTATGGATGCCACAGCAATATCCCTATGTAGAGAAAACAAACTTCCTATAATTGTATTTGATTCTGTAACTGAGGGGAATATCCTAAAAGTTATGCAGGGTGAAGATATAGGAACTACTGTAGTAGAAGCATAAAAAAAAGATATAAGGAGAGAAAAAATGCCAGCACAAAAATTATTAAAAGATTCAAAAGATAAAATGGCCAAGGCTATTGAGTCTACAAAAAACAGATTTGGTTCAATAAGAGCGGGAAGAGCTAACGTATCTATGTTAGACGGAATAAAAGTGGATATGTACGGAAGCGAAACTCCTATTAACCAGATAGGAACTGTATCAGCTCCAGAAGCTAGAATGCTTATGATTGATCCTTGGGATAAATCTATGATTCCTACTATTGAGAAAGCTATAATGCAGTCAAATATCGGGCTTACTCCAGGAAATGACGGTAGAGTAATAAGACTTAGAATACCTGAGCTTACTGCTGACAGAAGAAAAGAGTATGTAAAACTTGCTAAAACTGAAGCTGAAAACGGTAAAGTAGCAGTAAGAAACATCAGAAAAGATGCTAACAATCACCTTAGAACTCTTGAGAAAGATGGAGAAATCTCTGAAGATGACCTAAAGAGAATGGAAGGGGAAATCCAAAAAATTACTGATGCTACTATCAAAACTATAGATGAATTACTGGCTCTTAAAGAAAAAGAGATTACAACTGTATAATAACTTCTAAAATATTCCGAGAGCTGTGCTCCTGCAAAAGGACTCTGCAAGGCTCTCCCCATAATTTAAAAGTTTCAGTATTAAAATAAAAAAGTATAAAAAAAACTTGCAAAAATATGTAAGCTTTGGTATAATTGTAAATGCCCTGCTTGAAGGTAATATCCTTTGGGCCAAAACCATAGGGAGGAGGTAAGTAAATGAAAAAATACGAAATTATGTACATCATCAACCCAACAATCTTAGAAGAGGGAAGAGAAGCTACAATCGAGAAAGTTGCAGGAATACTTGCAAAGGCTGGAGCTAATGTTCTTAAAAACGAGAAGTGGGGAGAGAGAAAACTAGCTTATCCTATCGATAAAAAGAGAACTGGATTCTACGTTCTAACTACTTTCGAAATGGACGGAACTAACTTAGTTGAAGTTGAAGGAAAGCTTAACATTACTGAAGAAGTAATGAGATATATCATCGTTAAGCAAGCGTAATTAACTCAATTAAAAATGTGAAGTTTACAAAAAAAGGAGGAATTAAAAAATGGCAGAATTCAGAAGAAGAAGAGCTAAACTTAGAGTTAAAGCTCACGAAATCGATTACAAAAACGTTGATCTTTTAAAGAGATTCGTTTCTGATAAGGGGAAGATCAATCCATCAAGAGTAACTGGAGCTAACGCTAAGTTACAGAGAAAGATTGCTAAAGCTGTTAAGAGAGCTAGAAATATCGCTCTTATACCTTATACAAGAACTGAAAAGTAAAATTTTCAAAGAGCCTGGTTTCCAGGCTCTTTTTTCATATTAAAACTCAGAGAGATAAAAAAAAGACATGCTATCAATTTAGCCTGTCTTTTTTTTAAATTATGCAGTTTTAAAGCGATAATTACTTGCTTAAGATTTTAGAAAGCTTGTCACTTAGAGTGTTAGCATTAACTTTAAGCATTTGCATAACTTCAACTTCGTTAGCTCCTTTTAAAGCTTTAAGTACTTTAGTACAAACTTTAACTTTTACTGGAGTTCCGTTGATCATTATCTTAGTTGATTGTAGGTTTGGCTTCCAAACTCTTCCTGTAACTCTGTGAGAGTGAGAAATTTGGTTTCCGAAAGTTATTCCCTTTCCTGATATTTCACATCTTTGCATAGTGGCACCTCCTTCTTAGATTGATTGTACGATTAATAGTACAGGCTATTATATCATTGAAAGTGCAAAAAATCAAGTAAAAATTTAAATATGTATATTTCATATTCTCTCTTTTATATGATATAATGTAAGAGAAAATATAATGGGCAAGTTGTATAAAAAATAATGCGTTACATATGGGAGATGTTATGAATAGTCATAGTTATTCTGTTTTAGAATTTGATAAATTAAGGGAGGAAGTTGCATCATATGCAGTAGTAGAAACTACTTACAGAAGAGTTTTGGAACTTCAGCCTATGAGGGATTATTCCCAATTACAGAGAGAATTTGAAATTGCAAGAGATTTTATGGATCTTCTTAAATTTGACGGAGGATTTGAGCCTTCAGGAATAGACGATATATGTCACCTGAGTAAAAAAGTTCAACTCCTAGGAAGTTACTTAGATGCAGAAGAACTTTGGAAATTGAATCAGAATCTGAGAATTTTCAGAGTTTTCAAAAATCGTCTGGAGGAGCTGAATAAATACAGATATTTAGGCAACAGATTTCAGGAGATACCTGTGCTTAAGCATATTGAAGATATAATAAATAAAACTGTGGACAATGAAAAAAACATAAAGGATGAAGCTTCTAATGATCTAAGAGATATAAGAGTTCATAAAAAAGTTCTTGTAAGCAATATCAGACAGAAATTTGATGATATATTTGCCAATCCCGCATATGCCAATGCTATTCAGGATAGGATTATAACTTCAAGAGACGGACGTAGTGTGATTCCTGTAAAAGCAGATTTTAAAGGTGTTATTAAGGGAATAGAGCATGACAGGTCTTCCAGTGGTCAGACTGTTTTTGTGGAACCACTGTCAATAGTGTCTCTCAACAACAAGATGCGTGAACTGGAACTCCGTGAGAAAGATGAGATTAGAAAGATCCTTCTCCGTATAGCCGGAACTATAAAAGAAAATCATGAGAACATAACTATGCTGGGAGAAGCTGTTTTGGAATTGGACTTTTTAAATGCCAAATCCCAGTATGCACTGGACAAAAAATCCATAGTTCCCAATCTCAATACAAGGGAGATGCTGATTTTGGAAAAAGCCAGACATCCTCTTATTCCTGCGGATAAGGTTGTGCCTTTGACTTTCGAAATAGGAAAAGGTTATAACACTCTTCTGATTACAGGACCTAATACAGGAGGAAAGACAGTTGCCTTAAAAACAGCTGGTCTTATAACTCTTATGGCTCTTTCTGGAATTCCCGTTCCTGTTGGAGAGGGAAGTAGCATAGGAATGTTTACGGGAATTTTTGCTGATATAGGAGACGAACAGAGTATAGAGCAAAACCTATCATCTTTCTCGGCACACCTGAAAAACATTCAGGAGATCCTCAATGGTATAACTAAAAACTCATTGGTACTTTTGGATGAGCTGGGATCGGGAACAGATCCAGTAGAGGGGTCGGCTTTTGCCATGGCAGTTATCGACTATCTGAAAGAAAAAAAATGCAAAGCTCTGGTAACTACCCACTACAGTGAGGTAAAAGCTCATGGATATAACGATCCGGATATAGAGACAGCTTCAATGGAGTTCAATGTGGAAACTTTGTCGCCTACTTACAGACTCCTTGTGGGAATCCCTGGAGAGAGTAATGCCCTTACAATAGCTAAACGTCTGGGAGTTTCTGAAGCTATAATTGAAAAAGCCAGATCCTATGTAAGTGATGAGAATAAAAAAGTTGAAAAGATGATTGCGAATATTAAAGAAAAATCTGATGAGTTAGAAGTGATGAAGGAGGAGATAGCTCTTCTGAAATCCACTCTGGAGAGAGAGAAAAATGATTACAGTTCAAAATTGGCAGCTCTCGAAAAAGAGAAAAATGAGATTTTGAGAAGTGGTTATGAGAAAGCTGAGCAGATGATGAAAGATATGCAGGCTAAGGCAGCAGGTCTTATAGAGAAGATTCAGAAGGAAGAGAATAAAAAAGAGGATCTTAAAGAGGTTCAAAAAAGCCTGACTCATTTGAGAGCTGCTATAACTAAAGAAAAATCTCAGAATGTAGCTGCCAAACCTAAAGTTGAAATAAAAGTTGACTTTAAAGAGGGGGATAAAGTTTTTGTAAAAAGTCTGAATCAGTTTGCTACGGTTCTGAAGATAAACAAAAACAGAGAGACAGCCATAATTCAGGCAGGTATCCTAAAAATGGAGCTTCCTCTCCTGGATATGAGAAAGAGTGAAGAGGAAAAAAAGAGAACCTATGCTGCGGCAGGAACCGGTACAGGAACAAAGGTAAAATATCAGATTGACCTAAGAGGTAAAATGGTAGATGAGGCTATATTTGAATTGGAAACATACTTGGATCGTGCTGTAATGAGTGGGTATAACGATATCTATGTTGTTCACGGGAAAGGTACTGGGGCTCTTCGTGAAGGAATTCTCAAATACCTTAAGGGATGTAGATATGTTAAAGAGTTCAGAACAGGAGGGCATAACGAGGGAGGACTTGGATGTACAGTGGTGACTTTAAAATAGATGAAAAATTCACCCTCATTGTGGCAGCGGCAGGCTCTGGAAAACGGATGAATCTTGGAATTCCCAAGCAATATCTGGAGCTGGACTCTATCCCGCTCTATCTCCATTCGGTTTTGGTGGGAGAAAAATCAGAACTTGTAGAGGAGGTAGTCATTGTGGCTCCAACCGGAGATAGAGAGCTCATAGAAAACCAGTGCAAAATTCATGGTATGACTAAAAGACTGAAGATTGTTTCTGGAGGAGCTGAGCGTCAGGATTCTATAATGGCAGGACTTAGAGCTGCTACTTGCCCTTTGGTTGCTGTTCAGGACGGCGCGAGACCCTTTATGAAAGATAGTTATCTTTGGGAGAGTTACAAACTTCTTAAAAACAGTGAAATAAAGACCGACGGAACAGTGGTAGGCGTAAAGGTTAAAGATACAGTGAAAATAATAGATTCTCAGGGGATAGTAGTGAACACTCCTCCCCGGGAAAATATCATTTTGGCTCAAACACCTCAGTGTTTTAGAAGGGATTATCTTCTAGAGGTATACCAAAAAGCTCAAGAGGAAAATTTCATGGGAACTGATGACTCATCCCTTGCAGAGAGGTATGGTGGCAAGATTAGGGTGGTTTTTGGAGATTATGAAAATATAAAAATAACAACAGTGGAGGACATTAAAATTGCAAGGAGTTGGAAAGATGAAGATAGAGCTGGCTCAGTATAAGCCTGTTTTGGGTGATGTGAAAAAAAATTTAGAGAATATAGTAAGAATATGCAGGGAATCCATAAAAAATAAAAATAATCTCATAGTTTTTCCAGAACTTGCCCTAAGCGGTTATCTTCTTGAGGATCTGGCTTTTAGTACAGGGATGAGAGAGATACCTGGAGAACTTCTAGAACTGAGTAAGGAAATCTCCATAGTTATTGGGGGAGTTGAAAGAGGTTCTGATAGATATATATATAACTCAGCTTATTACCTGGAAGGGGGAGAAATTCTCCATACTCACAGAAAGGTATACCTCCCAACTTACGGAATGTTTGATGAGGCTAGATATTTTAGGGCTGGAAACAGCATAATGGCCTTTCATACGAAATTTGGAAAAATAGGAATGCTTATCTGTGAAGATATGTGGCATCCTGCATCAGCTTTTATTCTGGCACAGGACGGAGCGGAACACATAATAGTTCTTACAAATAGTCCGGCAAGAGGGCTAGGGGATGAGATGACCATAGAGGAAGAGTGGGATTCTCTTTTACACAGTGCAGCAATAAGCAATACGGTTTTTATAACTATGGTAAACAGAACAGGAGTAGAAGATGGAGTTTCCTTCTGGGGAGGATCCAGAATATATGCTCCTAACGGTGATAAAATTCTGTCTATGGAAGACTTCAGAGATTATAGTCAAAGTGCGGAATTGGATTATAATCTTATAGACAGGGTGCGTTTTGCTGGGGGAACAGCTAAAAATGAAAATCTTCCTCTTATACTAAAAGAGCTGAATAGAGTCTGGAAGGGATAGAGATGATAAAAATCATGAGAGGTTTCCTGGTGGGATTGCTGTCGCTAATAGCTGTTTTTACCGGATACAATGTCTATAAAATTTCTCCTAGAGAGTTCATAACTGACGATTTAACCTTTGCCTATGTCAATGAAAATATAAAAGGCATGGATATAGAGGACTTTCTGGAATTTGTGGAAAATGAAGGCTATAATTTTGATAAGGAAAAAGTGAAAGGGATTCAGAAAAAAATATCTGGAATCTACCTTATTGAAACCGCTTCTTTTTTCAACACAAATAAAAATCCTGTTCTTATCTTAGATGTAGGGCTGAATTTTCCTTTGTATTATTTTAAGTTGAATGAATATTTTGATTTTACAGGTGAAAATTACATACTTAAATCTCAATATATAGAGAGTTTGGGCTTGGAAAAATTCGGGATAGATGAGATCTATATGCGACCTCACAGAGGTAACTATATTTTGGCTGAAAATCCTGAAAAAATAGAACAGCTAATCTCTCAGAGAACGGCTATGTCAGATGAGGGAGAAAAATTTCTTTGGAATATGGAATATGGGAATTTAGGAATACTCTTTTTTAACTTTAAAAGGGAAGAGGTTTATGGTCTTAATGCCCTATCCGTAGTGATGGATTACAAGCAGAAAAAAATGGATATTTTTTCAGTTTTATCTTTTAAAGAATTAAGATTGACTATTCCTAAAAACGGATATGAGAAAAGTTTGGAAAAATATATAGGGGAGGATACCCTGTATGTTAGAACCCAGGATTATGTGAAGGGATATGATATTACAAGAAAATATCTGAAAAAAGATAAAAAAATAGATTTTCTTTTTAATTTTTGGCAGAACGTATTGGGAATAGATGTAGTAAGGATGTTGGAAGATATAAATCAGGAAACTATCTATAATTTCCATGAAAAGAGCGGAATTATAAAATTTAAAGAGAAAGACAGAATTCGAAGAATTGTTGGATGGATCTCTTCGACAAATAATATGGGGCTAGAAACAAAAGTGGAACTGGAGGGTGATTATCTCTATTTTGGAGATGAAAGACTGAGTTCTCATGAAGAGAACCCTATAAAATTAAAAGATAATCAAATTTTATATTATGATAGAAAAATTGATGAAAAAGAGATGAAATTTGAGGCTTTCAATTTAGAAAAGGTTGTAAAAATAGTAGGGAAAGTCAACGATAGAGTGTTAAGTGAAGTAATTGACAAAATAGAAAATCTAGGAAGGAGAGATGAAAAATGATAAAAATACACAATACCCTTACAGGAAAAATGGATGAATTCAAGCCAATGATACCGGGAGAGGTTTCAATGTATGTATGTGGACCCACAGTGTATAACTATATTCACATAGGAAATGCCAGACCGGCAATGTTCTTTGATACAGTAAGAAGATATTTTGAATACAGAGGATATAAAGTAAAGTATGTTCAAAACTTTACAGATGTAGATGACAAAATGATAAAAAGAGCCAATGAAGAGGGGATAACCCTTAAGGACGTGGCGGATAAGTATATAGCAGCATATTTTGAAGATACTGCAAAAATAAATCTGAAAGAGGAAGGGATGATTCGTCCTAAGGCAACAGAATATATCGATGAGATGATAAAACTTGTAGAGATTCTTATTGATAAAGGTTATGCCTACGAAGTGGATGGGGATGTGTATTTCCTTGTGGAAAAATATAAGGAAGAGTATGGAGCGCTTTCTAAACAAAATGTAGAAGACCTTCAAAGCGGGGCTAGAATAGATGTAAATGAGATAAAGAGATCTCCTTTGGATTTTGCACTTTGGAAAGCAGCTAAACCTGGTGAGCCGAGCTGGACATCTCCTTGGGGAGAAGGACGTCCAGGTTGGCATATAGAGTGTTCAGCTATGTCCAATAAAATTCTTGGACCAACTTTTGATATCCACGGAGGAGGACAGGACCTTATTTTCCCTCATCATGAGAACGAAATTGCTCAATCGAAATGCTCTACCGGTGGAGAGTTTGCAAGATATTGGATACATAACGGGTATATCAATGTCAAGGGAGAAAAGATGTCTAAATCTCTTGGGAACTTTTTCCTATTGAGAGAGGTTCTGGAGAAATATGATGGAAATGTGGTTAGATTTTTTGTGCTAAGTTCTCACTATAGAAAACCTATCGATTTCTCAGAAGAGGAGATGAAACAGGCTAAAGCTGGATTAGAGAGAATTGGAAATGCACTTTCAAGGGCTGAAAATGCTCTTAAGGGAAATGCTGTAGCTGATGGAAATAATGCTGCTGAACTGGCAGAGAGTTTCAAAGCTAGTAGAGAGAAGTTTATAGAGGGTATGGATGAAGACTTCAATACTGCACTTGGAATCGGATCTATCTTTGAACTTGTGAGAGAGCTAAATAAAACTCTAGATAGCGAAAAATTCACTGGGGAAGCTTTGGAAACCATAAAAGCTTCGAGAGAATATATTATTCAGGTAATGGAAGAGGTTTTGGGAGTTAAGGTTGCCCTGGAAAAGGAAACTGATAATATGACTTCTGAACTTGTGGAGCTTATGCTGGAAATCAGAAGAGATCTTAGAGGTGAAAAGAATTGGGCTATGTCTGACAAGATAAGGGATAGACTTGGAGATCTGGGAATAAAAATAAAAGACGGAAAGGATACAACCCAATGGTCAATGTAAAAGAGGCGAACGGATTAATTCTTGCTTATTGGGGAGATGCAGTATGGGAGCTTTTGGTAAGGGAGCATGGGATAGCTAAGGGGTATAACATATCCAACCTGAACAGATACTGTAAAAAATTTGTTCATGCTAAAATTCAGAGTATGATGCTACAGAAAATTTTACCTCTTTTGGAAAAAGAGGATGCAGAAATAGTGAAACGAGCCAAGAATAGCAATATAAAAACATTTCCGAAATCCTGCTCAGTCATGGAATATAAAGAAGCCACGGCTTTTGAAGCCCTTATAGCTCTCTGGTACCAGAGAGGAGAGGTAGAGAGGATAAGAGAAATAATAAAAAATATGGAGGAGATAATCTGATGTTTGGTTTTGGTAAAAACGGAAGAAGTATAGGTATAGATTTAGGGACAGCTAATACCTTGGTATATAGCAAGAAACACGGAAAGATAGTTCTGAATGAACCCTCTGTAGTGGCCATGGATAAAGAGACAAGAAAGGTTCTAGCAGTGGGAAATGAAGCTAAGGAGATGCTGGGAAAAACTCCAGATTCTATAATAGCTGTAAAACCATTGAGTGAAGGAGTTATAGCGGACTACGACATAACTGAAGCTATGATAAAATATTTTATAAAAAAAGTTTTTGGAAAATATAGTTTTTTTATGCCTGAAATAATGATCTGTGTGCCTATTGATGTTACAGGGGTTGAGAAAAGAGCTGTACTGGAAGCTGCAATCTCTGCCGGTGCAAAAAAAGCTTATCTTATAGAAGAGGCCCGTGCGGCAGCTCTGGGATCAGGAATGGATATATCTGCACCTCAGGGAAATATGATAGTTGATATAGGTGGAGGATCTACTGACGTAGCGGTAATCTCACTGGGTGGAACAGTTGTGAGTAAAACTATAAGAGTAGCAGGAAACAACTTTGATGCAGATATAATAAAATTTATAAAGAAAAAGCACAGTCTTCTGATTGGAGAGAAAACGGCCGAAGAGATAAAGATGACAATAGGTACAGCTACTCCTCTTGAACAGGAGGAAACTATGATTGTAAAAGGAAGGGATATGATAATGGGACTTCCTAAATCAATAGAGATAGGTTCGGAAGAGGTTAGAGAAGCACTTAAAGATTCTCTAATGGAGATAGTGAACTGTATAAAGCTCGTTCTTGAAAAAACTCCTCCCGAATTGTCTTCGGATATAGTGGATGACGGAATAGTCATGACAGGTGGAGGATCTCTTATAAGACATTTTACAGATTTAGTATCTCAATGTACCAATCTGAAGGTCAGATTAGCTGAAAATCCTTTGGAAAGTGTTGTTATTGGAGCTGGAATAGCACTTGAGCAGCTGGATATACTGAGAAAAATAGAAAAAGTAGAAAGATAATCATGGTAAAAGAACTTCAATGCCATCAAGATGTGAAAAATTTTCTTAAAAATGAATTAACAAGGGAAAAAAGTTCGGCTACCTATCTTTTTCATGGAAATGATACTGGACAGCTTCTAGAAATAGCACTTGCCTTTGCCAAGGGACTGAATTGCTCTGAGTTGCCCCATGATTTCTGTGGTCAATGCAGTATCTGCAAGAGGATAGAAAGTCATTCCTATCCTGATCTTGAAATATTGGATGGAGAAAAGGGGATAAAAATAGCTCAAATAAGGGAGATTATCGAAAAAAGTGCAGTAACATCCTATGAGGGAGGTAAGAAAATTTTCATTTTAGAAAATTTTCATAAAGTTTCCAAAGAGGTTTCCAATGCCCTTCTGAAAACTATAGAAGAGCCTCCTGTAAATAATTTTTTCATACTGCTTTCTCCTACTTTAAATATTTTACCCACTGTAAAATCCAGAGCTGTAATTGTAAAAATACCTCTTCAGAGTCCGGAAG
>X329_Bleak__coassemble_899_pt1 | contig 12791 bp, 10 predicted proteins | sample X329_Bleak__metabat2_low_PE_005 | metagenome-assembled genome bin X329_Bleak
TAGTAATCCTCTTCATCTCCGTAGAGTTCCAGATTTATCTCCAATTCTTTTCCAGTAAAAATATCGTAGTAGATCTCTTCTCTAGAAAGAGTCCATTCTTTTATAAGATACTCCCAGAATTCCAGGAGAAGAAGAGAGTTTTCCATATCCCCCTGGGTTAGATAGTAACCTGAGAGAATTTTTTTTATGAGGGAGTAGCTTTCATAATCTAGAAGTAGGGATTTTTCTCCCTTCTCCCTATTGAGAAAGTTAAGAAGGATTGCTGGTTTCTTTCCCGCTTTCTCAGGAATCTTACCCATCTCCCAAAGAAGTTTTTTTCCCACTAGATATCTGGAAGAGAGATGTTCCTTTATAATGTAACCCTCCCTTTTGAAATTTTTACCGTTTTTCCAGAGAAAGAGGGAGTTCATGACTTCGTCGCACAGTCTTCTTATTTTTCTCCTGTCCCCAGATTTAGATGCCTGGAGATCCAAAATGTACTGGAGATAGATAGGACCTCGAAATATCTCCTGTCTTTCGTGGATAAAATATAGTTTTCTGATCTCTCTTTGGATATTTTCACCACTGTTAAAAAGCTGGAGGGCTATCTCGTCAGTCTCCCTATTTCGAACTCCTGTAGGATCAAGTTTTGATAGATGTGCAAGAAGAGAGGAACGATCAGGAGAATCAAAAATCGAGATAAAAATCTCCCTCTCCTGTGAAAGTGTGTCATACATGAAATTCAATATCTCTCTAGTAGAAATCAAGAGTTTATTTTTAATAATAGCTTCCATCAGAAGTTCAATAACTCTTTTCCCTATCTCTTCATCTCTCAAGAAAATATAGTTTCTGTGAACTGTGCTCTCTCTTCCCGACTCGATATCCTTTAAATATGCTCTATGAAAGGGATTTTCATCAGAAGGGTTCAGAATTTTTCTGAGTATCTCTCCCAGATATTCGGGAGTCAATTCATAGTGAGCAAAACTGAAAAGAGAAAAAAACTCCCTGTGAAAAGGAATATCTTCAGCTCTATTATGCAAAATTCCAGATTCGTCTATAATTTTTTTCAATCGGGAAAAAGTTTCTCTAAAAAATGGATTTTCGCACAGATTAAATAGGACTCCCAAGTTAATAGCCAGAATAAGGTTCTGGCTATTATTTTCTATATTTTTATCGCTAAATGGTTCAGTACCTCTATAAGAGTTTCCAGGTATGTTTTTTCTGGATAAAAACTCTCTGTGGAATCATTGTGTATTTTATAATTTTTCATAATGTGTGGATATTCCTGAACTGCGCGGGATATAAGATGGGATTTTCCATCCCCCACATTACCGTTGATAAATATAAGTTTTCCTCCGGGACTGTTTTCCAAAGAGTGTATGGCAGAAAGAAAATCTCTCTCGATCTCTCTCTCTACATGCAGATAATCTTTAAACTCATCAAGCCCTCGGAATCCCTCTACTGATTCTCTTGAAGAGAAGCTCAGACGGGATAATTCTTTTAAAAATAGATTTTCCATAAAATTCCTTTCAAATTCAGATGTTACAGGAATTATTATATCAGAAAACCTCGATCTTTGGAAATTTAGTCGTTGAAAATTTTTAGAAAAGATAGTATTATTAAAGATAAAGAATGAATGAAAAAATGGAGGTCTTAGGATGAAGCGTTTAATCCTCCACTATGATATGGACTCCTTTTTTGCAAGTATTGAAGAGAGAGAAAACCCAAAACTCAAAGGGAGACCCTTTGTAGTCGGGGGAGGAGTTACCTGTACCGCCAGTTATGAAGCAAGAAAATATGGAGTCCGTTCCGCTCAGCCTGTGTTTGAAGCTAAAAAACTCTGTCCTGGACTCATTGTTCTTCCAGTAAATATGGATCTCTATGAAGAGGTGTCAGAGCTTATCCATTCTCTTGTACTAAAGATAACCCATAGGGTAGAATTTATTGCCAAGGATGAGGGCTATATAGATATCACTGGAATAGTAAAAAATGAAGAAGAGGCAAAAAGAAAATTCGGAATGAAGTTTCAGAAAAGGATAAAAGAGATAACAGGACTTACATGTTCTATAGGAATAGGCTATAACAAGCTTACTGCCAAAATAGCATCAGATATAAATAAACCTGCCGGTCTATATATTTTTAACAGTGAGGATGAGTTCTCTAGCTATATAGGAGGGAAACCCATCAGAATAATTCCAGGAGTGGGGAAAAAATTCTGCCAAGACCTCCTTTCCCAAGGGATAACCAGTGTGGAGGATGTGAGAAAATTATCGTATCTGGAACTCAATAGAAAATATGGAAACTCCCGGGCAGATATGTTATATTATTACAGCAGGGGAATAGATGATTCTCCTGTGGAGTATATAAGAAAAACACACTCCATAGGAAATGAAAATACCTATAGAGACCCCTTACAGGGTGAAGAAAGAATAGTTTTAGAATTTGATCAGCTCTTTAAAAGGGTATATGACAGATTGGTGGAAGAAAAACTTTTCTGCCGTACGGCTAATATAAAAATCCGTTACAGTGACTTCAGAACTATAACCCGTTCCATATCCCTTGGAGAGTATACCAATTCCTATAGGATAATAAAAGAAAATTTGGACAGGCTCATCTCTGAACTGGAAGACTTTCAAAATATAAGATTGGTGGGATTTTCTCTCTCTAACCTTTCTAAAAATTATGCCAAGCAATTGAAACTATAAAAATATATCAGGAGGCATCATGAAAAAAAATTTTATAAAAGAATTTATTAGCTTCACAGAAAAAAGCAAATCTGTATTTCACTCTGTAAGTGAAATAGAAAAAATTCTTCTGGAGAAAAAGTTCTCTGAACTTAAACTTCAAGAGAAGTGGGAGGTTAAACTGGGAGGTAAATATTTCTATAAAAGAAATGATTCTACCCTTATAGCTTTTACCATACCTGAGAATATGAAGAATTTTTTCTTCAAACTTTCTTGTAATCACACAGATACACCTGGGTTTAAGGTGAAGCCTACTCCTGAAACTATCTCTGAGGGAAGTTATGTAAGATTTAATACCGAAGTTTACGGAGGACCTATACTAAATACATGGTTAGACAGACCTCTATCCCTAGCAGGAAGAGTTCTGAAAAAAGGTGAATCTGTTTTCCATCCTGAAGTAGAGCTTATAGATATAGACCGTAACCTTATGGTTATTCCAAATATTGCCATACATCAGAATCGTGAAGTAAATGAAGGGATAAAACTTTCAAGACAGTTTGATATGCTTCCTGTAGTTACTCTACTAAATGATGACTTTAGTAAGGAAAACTATCTTATGAATCTAATAGCTCATGAATGTGGAATAGAGAGAGAAGAGATACTGGATATGGAACTTTTCCTATATGACAGAAATCCAGGGGGAGTTTTCGGAGCTGAAAACAATCTACTCCTAGCTAGTAAGATAGATAACCTGGCTTCAACTTTTGCAGGACTTCATGGACTACTGGAAGCTGATTCGGTGGACGGGATAAATGTACTGGCTTGTTTCGACAACGAAGAGGTTGGATCTCGTAGTAAGCAGGGCGCAGACTCAAATCTTCTGCTGAACGGACTTAAAAGAATAGCTCTTGCCCTTGGAAAAACAGAAGAGGATTTCTATCAGGGAGTATATAAGTCATTTATGATCTCTGTAGACGGAGCCCATGCTGTACACCCGGCTAAGGGAGGAAAAACAGACCTTACAAACAGACCGAAATTAAATGAGGGATTTGTAATAAAGCATGCTGCCAACCATGCATATACTACTGATGCTCATTCAGCAGCAGTTATAAAAAGAATCTGCCAAGAAAAAGGTATAAAATATCAGGAATTTGTAAACCATTCAGATGAGAGAGGGGGAAGTACTCTAGGACCAGTTTCTGCCGGTCACCTAGATATAAACTCTATAGATTTGGGAATACCTATGCTTTCTATGCATTCTGTAAAAGAGACAGCAGGAACTGAGGATATTATCTCTCTAAAAGATCTTTTAAAAGAATTCTATAGCTGTTAGATATAGTTAAAAAAACACTCCTTAATCCTAGGGAGTGTTTTTTTTAGCTAAAAACTGTGAATTACATTTTGTTTAGGAGCTCTCTTACCTTATAGAGCATGATTCCAGAAGCCACTGCTACATTTAGGGACTCAGCTGTACCGTATATAGGGATAATAACCTTCTGTTTTGCAAAATTCAGGAAGTTTTCTGAAACCCCCTGTCCCTCATTTCCAAATACAATTGCATTTTTTCCCTTGAGGACTATCTCGTTGTAATTTATGGAATCCTTAGCCAGAGCTGTAACAAAAGTTTCATATTCTCTCTCTTCCAGAAGAGAAAGAACCTCTCTCTCCTCCATGTATACCATATTCATAGCAAAGATAGAACCCATACTGCTACGGACAACCTTGTCGTTATAGCAGTCTACACTTCCCTTGGTAAGGAGTATGTCTTTGAAGCCTGCCGCATCACAGAGTCTGATTATTGTTCCTAAATTTCCAGGATCAGCCACACGATCTAGGACAACTATGTTGTCTTCGAGTTTTTCAACTGAACCTGTTCGAGTTGGGTAAACAAAAATAATACCCTGAGAGTTCTCCTGGGTAGAAAGCTCTTTGAAAAGTTTAGAGTCCAGTATAAAGGTCTTAACAGAATACTGAAACTTGCTCACCACTCTCTCCCCTATCTCATCATAGTAACTATCTTTTATAATGATAGCTTCTGGGATTTCTTGGAAATCCAAAAATTTATGTCCCTCTGCTAGAAACAATCCCATCTCTTCACGATATTTTTTCTGTTTAAGTTTTTTGAATTTTTTATAACTATTATTCTCAGAACTTATTATTTTTTCCATATTCTATACTCCTTAGTAGAAATTTTTCTCTGTTCATATTATACTATAGATAAGATAAAAAAAATAGGAGGAGTGCAATGAATACTTTAAATTTTCTAGGACTGATACACTCTTTTAAGGTAAATAGATACCCGAAAGTTGAAAAAATAGCCAGTATGGGACTTTTGGGGGTGAGAATAGCTCAGGAGTATTCCCGTAGAATAGATGTGCTGAGTGAAGAGATGTGCTACTATCTCATGGATATACACTCATCTCTCCTTCCTTCAGAACCAAAACATTTTCTGAGAATGGTAAAACCCCGTTCAGATATATTCTATAATCTGGAATTTTATGACAATGACCCCTTTGCCTACAGCCATGTGACACAGGTCTATAGAGCTACCCTTAAAAATGGAATGGACTGCAGTATAAAAGTTATAGATGAAAAATCAAAAAAAGATTTTCTAAATGATATCTATTCTATAGAAAAGGGAATCAGGGTATTTTCTAAAATGTCACCGGTGATGGCAAGAATGTTTTTTGCCCAAGATATAATTGAGAATATCAAAGAGAGCACTCTGGAAAAAATGGATTTAAAGAAGGAGATAAAATATACAGGCTACCTGGCAGGGATATGTGAGGACTACAAAGATTCCTACCGTCTCCACAATCTGAAGTTTCCACGTATATTTAAGGAGCTTTCCACCGAGGACTATATTGTAGGAGAATATATCAGCGGCAGAAATGTAAAGGAGATTTTGAATGAAAAAAAGATGAAATACCACAAGTTTCTAGAAATCATGAGATATCATCTTTTTTATATTTTTGTTATAGGGAGTTTTCATTCAGATATCCATGCGGGAAATATCATAATAGGAGATAAGGGGGATGTCTATTTTATAGACTGCAATAGCATCACAGATATAGATGATGAGTTCCGTATCAATTTTTATAATTTTCTGGTGGAACTGTGTGAGGGGAACTATGAAAACTCTACTAGATATCTCAATAAACTATCCAGAACTCTTATTCCGGACAAAAAATATCTCAATTTTAAAAAGCGTTCCCGTGAGATATTTGCTCAGGCTGGAAATAAAAAAATAAAAGAGTTTCAGTTTTCCCGTAAGATAATGTCTCTCTTCAGAGCAGCAGCAGAAAACGGAATGACCTTTGATAAAAATCTTTACCCTCTGCTAAAGGCTTTGATCCGTCTGGAGGAGATGGCTTACCGTACACTGCCAGAGGCATTTTTTGTTAAAGATCTAAGAAATGAATTGAGAAGATATGAGGATTCCATATAAAAAATAGAAATTTGGAGGCTGTATGACATATGAAGAAAGACTTGCAGAGCTGGATATTTTTATAGAAGGGAGAGGTAGTTCAGAGCTGGAACTTATCTCCATTTTACATAGAGCACAGGAGATCTTCGGATGTATACCAGAGGATATTCAGAAGCATATAGGAGAAGAAATAGGTGTATCTCCGGCAAAAATCTATGGGGTTGTCACTTTTTATAACTATTTCACACTGGAACCCAGGGGGAAACATAAGATTGTAGTATGTACAGGAACAGCCTGTCATATTAATGGTTCGGCTCTTCTCCTGGAAAAACTCAAAAAACTTCTAAAAATTGAGGAGAATCAGGTAACAGAAGACGGTATTTTCTCACTGGAAACAGCCCGTTGTCTTGGGGCGTGTGCCCTTTCTCCTGTTATAAAAATAGATGAGAAGATATACAGCAGAGTAAAACCCGAGATGCTGGAATCTATACTGGGGAATTATAGGGGAGAGAAAGAGGAAGAGAGAGAGAGAGAAGAAAAAATTTCGCTTCAGGAAGATAAAAAGATTGAGAATAAAAAAAGTTCTGGGGAAGATAGGCAGTACAGGATAAGAATTGCCAATTCCACCTGTGCTATCTCTTCAGGAGCTCAAAAAGTCATAGAGGGTTTCAGCAGTCTCCAAAATTGGGAAAAAGCCGAGATTATAAAAGTGGGATGTATGGGGTTCTGCTACTGTGAGCCTACAATAGAGGTAGAGAGCTCAGGTGAATCTCTGCTCCTAGGAAATATAGATGGAGACATAGCAAGAGAGATATCTGAGTCTCTTATGGAAAATGTAGAATTAGATATTTCTCTAGAGAAAAAACTAGAAAAATTTTCAGCCCACAGAATCTATCCCAGAGAGCTGGAGATGAGAGTGGCTCTTGAAAACTGCGGAAAAATCGACCCTATGGATATAGATTCTTCCCTCTTTTACGGAAGCTATGAAGCCATGAAAAAAGTTTTAAGAGAGTACACTCCTCTGGAAGTTATAGAGATTATAAAAAAATCTGGACTGAGAGGAAGGGGTGGTGCAGGGTATCCCACAGGTCTCAAATGGGAGATTTGTAGAGAAAATGCCGGAAATGAAAAATATATTGTTTGTAACGGGGATGAGGGAGATCCAGGAGCTTTTATGGACAGGGTTATACTGGAAAGTGATCCCCATCAGGTTCTGGAAGCCATGGCTATTGCAGGATATGCCATAGGTGCAGAAAAGGGAATTGTCTATATAAGGATAGAATATCCCTTGGCGGTAGCAACTCTGAAAAATGCCATAGCTCAGGCACGTTCCCGTGGATTTTTGGGAAAGAATATTTTTGGCAGAGATTTTTCCTTCGATATAGAGATACGACTGGGAGCGGGAGCCTTTGTCTGCGGAGAGGAAACAGCTCTTATACACTCCATGGAGGGAAAAAGAGGGGAGCCTACAATAAAACCACCATATCCAGGAGAAAAAGGTTATCTAGGATATCCTACCAATGTGAATAATGTTGAAACTTTCGCCCATGTCCCTAAAATAATCAGCAGAGGTTATGAGTGGTATAGGGGTATAGGAACAGAGAGAAGCCCAGGAACCAAGGTGTTTGCCCTTGTGGGAAAAATAGAGAGGACAGGTCTTGTGGAAGTTCCCATGGGTGTCACTCTGAGAGATATTATCTACAGGGTAGGGGGAGGGATCCCAGGAGGAAAAAAATTTAAGGCTGTACAGACAGGAGGTCCTTCTGGAGGATCTCTTTCAGAGTCTGAACTGGATCTGAAACTGGATTATGAAAATCTTCTGGCTGCAGGAACCATGATGGGCTCAGGAGGAATGATAGTCATGGATGAAGATAACAATATGGTCGAAGTTGCTAAATTTTATCTGGATTTTTCCCGGAGTGAATCCTGCGGAAAATGTTCCCCATGCAGAATAGGAACCACAAAACTCTATCAGCTTCTGGATGATTTTACAAAAGGAAAAGGCAGTTTGGAAAAACTTCTGCTCCTGGAGGAGCTGGGTAATACTGTAAAGAGAGCATCCCTCTGCGGATTGGGGAAAAGTGCACCAAATCCCCTTCTTTCTACTATAAAAAAATTCAGATCTGAGTATCTTAAAGGGTGTGGTAAATGATGGATATCACTTTAAAAATTAACGGAAAACAGTTTACAGCTTTCAGGGATGAAACCATACTAAAGGTCTGTCAGAGAAACAGCATAAGAGTTCCCCATCTCTGCCATCTGGAAATAGACGGAATCTATACCAACGAGTGTGCTTCATGTAGAATCTGCGTGGTGGAAGTGGATGGGAAGGAAGGGCTTTTTCCCTCCTGTGCCACCAAGGTATGGGAAGGAATGGAAGTTATAACTAATTCTCCGGAACTTCTAAATATAAGAAGAGGAATACTGGAGCTCATACTCTCCAACCATCCCAAAGACTGTCTTGTGTGTGAAAAATCAGGTCAGTGCGAGCTCCAAGATCTTTCCCAGGAACTGAGAGTAAAAGAGATCAGGTATCCATGGAAAACAAAGGGGATAGAGAAAGAGCAGAACAGAGCCATAAGTCGAGATCTGGACAAATGTATAATGTGCAGAAGATGTGAAACCATGTGCAATACCTATCAGACCTGCAATATAATTTCTGGAGTAAAGCGTGGGATAAATTCTGTGATAACCACATCATATAACAAAAGTTTGGAGGAGAGCTACTGCACTTTCTGCGGTCAGTGTGTAGCGGTATGTCCTACGGGAGCCCTAACAGAAAGGGATTATACCTGGACGCTTTTGGAGATTCTCTCCAGAAGGGAAAAAACTGTAATAGCTCAGATAGCTCCTGCAGTGAGGGTGGCTCTGGGAGAGGAGTTGGGGTATCCTCCAGGGATCAACGTAGAGAAAAAAATAACTACAGCTCTGAAAACACTGGGATTCAAATATGTATTCGATACCTCCTGGGGAGCCGATCTCACAGTGATGGAAGAAGCTGCTGAATTTAAAAAAAGATTGGAAGAGGGAGAATTTTCCCATGGAAAGCTCCAGCTCCCTCTTCTTACCTCATGCTGTCCTGCCTGGATAAATTTTCTCCGGAAAGATTTTCCAGATCTCATGGGAATAGCTTCTACAACAAAATCTCCCCAGCAGATGTTCTCCTCTGTGGCAAAGGAGATATGGGCTAGAAAAATAGGTATCTCCAGAGAGAATCTGGTAGTAGTTTCAGTGATGCCCTGTCTAGCAAAGAAACAGGAAGCACACAGTCTGGAATATTCCAGGGAGGGAAATTATGACACCGATCTTTCTATCTCTACTAGGGAGCTAGCTCATATGATAAAATCTTCCTCTGTAGAATTCGGAGCACTAGATGATATGGAGATGGATAATCCACTAGGATTTTATTCGGGAGCAGGAGTGATTTTCGGAAGAACTGGGGGAGTTATAGAGGCCACGGTAAGAACTGCATATAAACTTCTCACGGGAGAGGAAGTTGAAAATCTGGAATTTGTACCTCTGGAAAATTTTCAGGATATCAGAAAGGCAGAAATTTCAATAGGAGAGAGAAAACTTAAGATAGGTATAGCTCACGGACTGGGAGCTGCCAGAAAACTTCTGGAGATGATAAGAAGCGGTGAGGAAAAATTTCACGGAATTGAGATTATGGCCTGCAAAGGGGGATGTGTAGGAGGAGGAGGTCAGCCATACATCCACGGAGATGTCAGTATCCTGAAAAAAAGAATAGAGTGTCTCAATTCCATAGACAGAGATAAAAAAATAAGAAGAGCCCATGAAAATCCAATGGTACAGGAGATTTATAGGGATTATCTGGAAGCTCCAGGATCTCCCAAAGCCAAGGAATTGCTTCATAGGAAAAATGTTGACTAAACTCGGAAAAAATTATATAATACCGGTTGTTATATAAACAAAATTAAAACTACTCAGTATGAGTAAAACGGGAGGTTGACAGGAATGAAAAAAATATTTATGTTACTTGCACTGCCATTTCTTTTCTTAGCTTGTGGAGATAAGGAGAATGGAGCAAAAAAAGAGGAAAAGAAGCTATATATATATGCATGGGCTGATTTCATACCAAAATCAGTTTATCAGGAGTTTGAGAAAGAAACAGGAATTAAAATTATTGAGGATATCTATTCTTCCAATGAGGAGATGTTTGCTAAGTTGAAAGCCGGAGCAAAGGGGTATGACATACTTATGCCGTCAACTGACTATGTAGAGATACTTAACAATGAGGGAATGATAGAGCATCTGGATAAAAGCAAGATATCCACCCTAGAAAATATAGATCCGATTGTTTTTGAAAAGGTTCAGTATTTTGATAAAGAGAATGTGATGTCTGTTCCTTATGCAATGGGAGCAACTGGAATAATAGTAAATAAAAAATATGTGAAAGATTATCCTAGAGATTTCTCTATCTACCTAAGAGAGGATTTGAAAGGAAGAATGACACTTCTGGATGATATGAGAGAGGTAATGACTTCTGCTCTTCTGACTCTGGGATATGAAGCTGAGACTACAGTGGAATCTGAAGTAGCTCAAGCTGCTGAACTTGTAAAAAAATGGAAAAAGAATATAGTTAAATTTGATGCTGAGTCTTTCGGGAAAGGATTTGCAACTGGGGAGTTCTATGTGGTTCACGGATATTCTGATAACGTGTACAGAGAGCTGGATGATGAGCAGAGAGAAAATACAGATTTTATAATTCCTGAAAAAGGCGGAGTATCATATATAGATTCACTGGTTGTAACAAAGGGAAGTAAGAATCTGGAAAATGCTTATAAATTCCTAGAATTTATCCACAGACCTGAGGTATATGCTTCAATAGCTGATGAACTGGAAATTCCATCTATAAATATTCCTGCCAAGGAACTAATGGAGACAACTCCACTATATCAGATTGAGGATCTTAAAAATACTGAGATACTGAGAGACATAAAGGATGCACTGCCTATCCAGAATAAATACTGGCAGCAGATACTTGTAGCTCAATAATTGCAGAATGTCAAGGTGACCGCCGAGTTACCTTGACTTTTTTTATGAAAAATAGTATAATAATAATATTCTAAAAAAATTTTTGGAGGCAGAATTGAAATTCAACATAAAGAGAGAGGAACTTGTAGAGATATTATCGGATTTCTCGGTTATCCTGAGAGAAAATAGTGTAAAACCTGTATTAGCAGGGATATATATAGAGGCAGCTGGAGATCTTCTTACTTTCTGTGGAACTAACATGGAAGTCGATCTTATCAGAACCCTTCAGTGCAAGATAGGAGAAGAGGGAAAGGTAGTTATAAAACCGGCACTCATCTTGGAATATATAAAACTTCTAAATGTGGAAGAACTGGAGATAAGACTTCATGAAGATATACTCTATGTCCATAGTGCAGAATTTTCCGTAATGGAAAGCGAATTATATCCCCAAATAAAAAAAATAAATTCAAAAAAACTTACAGAGATTGATCCTTTGAAACTGAAAGAGAGCCTGGAGAAGGTAAAATTCTGTGCCTCACAGTCACCGGACAATCTGGCGATAAATGTAGTGAGAATGAATTTTATGAAGGAGTATGCAGAGTTTGTTGCCACAGATTCCTTCAGAATGGTTTATCTTAAAAAAAATATAAATTCACAGGAAGAAAAAACTTTCTCTATGCCTATAGACAGTGTAAATTCCCTTATCCGTCTTATGAAATACTCATTGAACGAGGATGTAGAGGTAGAATTTTATGAAAACTATCTAGTGTTCCTATGGAAAAATAGTTACTTTGCAACTAAGCTTATAGAGCTTCAGTTTCCCAATTACTCTGCAGTCATGGCAAACAGCTCATTTTCCAAGGAGATGGAGTTCAACAACAGCGAGATAAAATCTTCTCTGAGAAAGGTGATTTCCATATCTAAAAGCAGTTCTGAGCTCAAGTATGGAGGAGCCTTTGATTTTAAAGGGAAAAAACTGGAGATAAAAGCCAGTTCAGGAAGTGCAAAAATTTCCGAGAGGGTAAATATGATAAAAATGGGAGAGGATTTTAAAGCTTCTCTCAATGCAAAATATATCCTAGAATATGTATCTATGGTAGACAAAAATATAGTCATTAGAGGAAATGATTCTCACTCCATGTTCCAGCTCCAGCAGTTTGGAGATAATGACTATCTTTATATAATGATGCCACTAGCAGTTCGGGATTAAAAAAAAGGAAAAAATTTAAACTCCCCCAATAATATATATAGAGTACCTAAATTAAGGAGGAGTTAAAATGAAAAACTTTAAATTATTAGCATTATTAGCATTGACTGTTTTTATCGTAGCATGTTCAGGTGATAAGAGTGAGCAGACTCCACCAGCAGAAGCTCCTGCAAAGGTTGAAGAAGCTGTGAAAGAGAGCACTGAAGCTGTAACTGAAAAAGTTGAAGCGACTACTGAAAAAGCTGCAGATGCTGTAGAGAAAACAGAAGCAACTGTAACCGAAAAGGTTGAAGCTGCTGTGGATAAGGTTGAAAAAACAGCTGAAAAAGTTGAACAGACTGCTGATAAAGTAAAAGAAACTACTGAGAAAGCAAGTCAAGAAATTAAAAATGTAGGTGATAAGATTAAAGATAAAATTTCAAATTAAAATTTAAATACTCCTACTCGGTAAAGAGATCACAAAGGTGACCTCTTTATTATTTTAAAAGCTCAGTGGCAA
>X329_Bleak__coassemble_900_pt1 | contig 12569 bp, 11 predicted proteins | sample X329_Bleak__metabat2_low_PE_005 | metagenome-assembled genome bin X329_Bleak
CCTCTATTTTCAGAGTTTATTTTTATTTTTTCCCGTCTGATTTTCTCCTGCGTGACCTTTCCGCTCTCTACTAGGACGTAGGTAAGAATCAGCAGAGGCAAAAATTTGTCCCTGTGCCTTATAGCTGTTCCAGCTGTTGTGGTGCCCATGGCAAAAATAAAAGTTGCTATAAAAAATCCACACATCAGACTTTCTATTAGGATTCTGTCTCTGTGGGAAATCTGACTTTTTATTTTTTTGCAGTCTTTAAAAATACAGTATATGAAAAAAAAATATATACTGGAATTCATAAGGAAGGCAAAAATATCTTTTAACCCCCTCCAGAAATTAGGAGTGGGAGAAAAAAGAAAATAAAAATATCTCAAGGGTGCTCCCATTATCAGCTGGGGAATGCTGTTATACTGGGATATATAAATGGAACCAGGTACATCTCCTTCAAAGGCAGCTTTACTTGATTTCACCATCCCCTCAAGACTTTTCCCTTTAAAATAATCCAGAGTCTGAATATAGGGCAGCACAACTATAACTGTAGCCAGAAGAAACATCCCCATAAATATTTTTAATATCCCTCTGCTGTTAAAGTAAAATTTATACAGGGCTATAACCCCCAAAAATATCATCCCCGAATGGAGATAGGCCGAAAGCACCAGAAATAATAGGCTCAGCATCAGATGAAGATAATTTTCGGTTCTTTCAAACTTAAAATAGTAATAGAGAAAAACCATAGAAAAAAATAGCAGTATGCTCTCCCTCAGAAAGGCCACATTGAGAAACACTGTAAAAAATGAGAAGCTGTAGATTAGCATAACCAGCTTCAGTTTTTCGTAAAAAATCCATTTAGCCCTCTGTTTTATCAGGGCATACAGGATGATTATGGTTCCTGTACTGGCCAACAGATTCAGGGAGCTGATAAATGAGGGAGCCTGCATCTGGAGCATTGAGTATACAGGTCCTACAACCATTTTTATAAAGGGAAAAGGAAAATAGTTCCCCCCCATCAGGTATTTATACCCCTCATGATTGAAGGCTATTCCGTCTCCCCCGCTAAAAGTGATAAACTCAAAAAAATTATCCTTGATTATCAGAAAAAATCTGATTAGAAACCCGAGAAAAACGATTGCTTTTATCTCTCTCTCCTTTATATTTTTTTCAATCAGAAAACTCCCCAATATAAATGCCCCCATAAAAAAGCAGATTGACAGCATTATATATTCCTCTCCCACAAAAGATATCTCATAAAAATTCATATATTTTCTCCATATATTTTTGCCATCTCTTCCAATATTTTTTCTATTGAAAATCTGTTTACATCCCTCAGATTCTGGATTTTTATAGGTTCAGATACCTCCCTGTTCATGAGCACTCTTATCTTTTGGGCTGTACCCTCTACATCATCAGGTTTCACTAGATATCCATTGATCCCATCCCTTATTATATCTCTGTTTCCTCTTATATCTGTGGCTACAAAGGGTTTTCCCTGGGCCATCCCTTCCATTATATTTCTGGGCAGTCCCTCACGGTAGGACATAGATGCCAGGATATCCGAGGCTGCAATGACATCGGTTATATCTTTTCTGAGCCCTAAGAAATATATGTTTTTTTCCAGAGTGTTTTTTTTCACATACTCCTTAAGTTCCTCCTCTTTGGAACCGTTCCCAGCAATGAGAACTCTGCTCTCTATTCCCTCTTTTTTCAGAAGTTCCACAGCCTTTATAAGCTGTATCTGATTCTTATTCCCATTGAGTTCTCCTATTATGGTGATAATAAAATCCCGCTCCTCAAGGGCCAGTTCTCTTCTGATTTTTCCGCCATCTCCCCTGCTATATTTGGGGATGTCCACTCCTACTCCGTCTACCCTGTAGACCCTGGTTTTCTCTGAGGTAAAATTTTTTGCCCTCTCAAAATCTTCCCTGTTCATGGTTATTATTCTGTCTGTCCATTTGGCTGCCAGCCATTCCAGGGGATAGTACAACATCCAGTTTAGAACTGGAGCTCCCCTATAGAAATGAAAGCCGTGGGCAGTGTACATCACATTTTTCTGATCTGTAATGGCTCCCGCAAATCTGGCCAGAAATGCAGCCACAGGAGTGTGACAATGTATCCCCTGGAACTGGTTTTCACTCAGGATTTTCTTCAGCTCTTTTACTGCACCCAGGGAGTTTTTGGAAAAGGGGTTCCTGCTGAAATCTACGTCTATCCACCTGTTTCCCCTCAGCTCCTCTGCAATTTCTCTGTCCATTTTGGCAGCTATCCAGACCTGATACCCCATACTCTCCAGAAGTTTTATATGGGGTATCAGGAAACCTTCTACCATCTCTTGAACTGTGGCAACTATTAAAAATTTTTTTTCCACTTTTAATCTACTCCTTTCACTTAGAGAGTATTCTGTTTTTCAGTTTGAATAGTTTAACTACAAGGTTAAAAAGAGTCTCTCTGTTAAATATATAGGTAAGAACCTTATATTTCCCCTCGCTGTAGTCGATTCCCACAAAGTTTTCAATGGGAATATACCCTTTATCTTTTAGTGCTCTGTATTCCTCCATCACTTCAGAATGGCTCATCTCGGACTTTATCAGCCTTACCAGCAGGAAAAATATAAAGGATTCTTTTCTTGTTCTAACTCTTTTTATATATTTCTCACTTATATCCTTTTTTTCTTTTTTTATTTTCTCAATAAATCCAGAGAAAAAATCTGCCACAAATTTATAGTCTTCTATCATCTTTGCATAGTGATTCTTTTCCTTGTTATGGGCAGCAGAAACTGGATTTGTAAAATAGATATATGACATCAGAGGGAAAAAAGCTACCCTGGAGGCAGATGAAAGAACCTCTACCTTAAACATGGCATCCTGACTGTATCTTCCCTCTATAAATTTGACTCCTGTTCCCTTGACAAACTCGGTTTTAAAGAGGGAGTCCCACACCATATTGGCATATCGGAAATTTTCTATATACTCTATTCCAGTATATATCTTCCCGATCTCTCCTCTGCTTCCCTCCTCTTTTCCTGTTATCCTCTCCTGTTTTTCAGAGATTCTAGTATCAAAAGAGAGTATGTCCAGATCATTCCCTATGGCCTTTTCCAAAAGTATCCCAAATCTGTTTTCCAGGACATAGTCGTCTGCATCTACAAACCAGATATATTTTCCCCTTGCTTCATCTATACCCCTGTTTCTTGCTACAGAGGCTCCTCCGTTTTTCTGGGAGATTATCCTTATATTCTTATGATTCTGACTGAACTCCTTTGCATATTCCACTGTTCTGTCCCGGCTTCCGTCATCAATCAGAATTATTTCATACTGCTCCTCAGGGATATCCTGCTTCTGGAGAGATTCCAGACATCTGAGGATATACTCCTCCACGTTATACATGGGCACTACTACACTCAATAATTTCTCTTCCATCCTTCCCAATCTCCTTTATCCTCTGTATAGAGGAAAATAATCCCTGTCCTCTATTGTTTTTGTTTTTTCTACCTCTTCCACCAGTCTCCTATAGATTTCAGGATTCTGAATTTTTTTTCCTATATAAAAATGGTAGGGCTCCTTTTTAGTAAAGGTGCTTTTATACCTGAAGAGGCAGTCTCCATTACCTGTACATCCCCCTCCCAGATGAAAATATTTTTTGCCGTTCTGAGCTCCCCATTTGGCAGCTTCATAGACCAGCATATTATTGGCACCTAGATCCCTGTATTCCGGATCTGTCCCTGAAAAATGGTCATGCATATACTCGCCGTTATGTATCACAAGAATACCGGAAACTGCCCTGCCCTCATGATATGCCAGGAAGATCTTCGCTCCCTCTCCCAAAAGTTTCAGGGTATTCTGAAAAAATTCCTGGGAAAAATAGTAATAGCTTGAGGCACAGTTTCTCTCCATGGTTTTAATATATATATCATGAAAGGTCTCCACATCATGGGTTATCTGGACAGTAAGATTATTACGGAAGGCTTTATTGAGATTATTCCGGCATTTGCAGGTAAAGCTCTCCCAGATTTTTTCCTCGTCCTCTCCCTCTATCTCTATACAGATAGTATCCCTGTTATAGCTCACATCCATATAATCTTCCATATACACATGGTTTTTTACTATGGGATGAAATCTTACGAATTCGCTCACAATATTTTCTCTGGAACAGTATTCTGAAAATTTTTCATGAAACTCTTTTTTTAGAAGAGCCAGACTGTTCTCATCCTCAAAATCAAGAAACAGAGGCCCACCATAGCCATAGGGAGTGGTTATATCGTAATATTTCTCTCCCAATTCTACCGGAATATCTTTTTTTAAAAAATGATAGATAACAGTTCCCCACTCACTTTTAAGTTGAAAAGTTTCTAATTTCCCTTCCCCGTTAAGTTCATAAATTTTCCCGTACTCCTCTTTAAAATATATATCCAGCTCCATATCCGTCTCCTTAAATTTTTTAATCAGCTCTGTAAAGGGGGAAAAAATCAGAGTTCTCTATCTTTCCCCTTCTGCTTCTCTCCTCCGCCAGTTCCTTATAGATTTTTTGGTTATGAATTTTTTTCCCTATATAAAATTCATAGGGCTCTCCCTTGCTAAAGGTACTCTTGAACTGATAGAGGGAGTCCTCATCTCCCAGATACCCGCCTCCCAAATGAAAATATCTCTTGCCGTTTTGGGCTCCCCATTTGGCAGCCTCAAATATGAGGATATTGTTCACTGGCAAATTTCTGTACCTAGCATCTGAACCTATAAAGTGGTAGTGCATATACTCTCCCTCATGTATTATTACCATGCTGGAAATCACCTCGCCATCTATATAGGCTGAAAATATCTTTGCCCTGTCCCCTAAGAGATCCAGGGTATTTTGGAAAAACTCTTTAGAAAAAAAGTAATAGCTTTCAGCTCCATTTCTCTTCATGGTTTCAATATAGAGATTATAGATATTCTCTATATTCCTCTCTATCTTCACCTCTATATGGGCCTCCACAGATTTCTTAATTCTGTTTCTGCATACTGAGGTGAGATTTTCCAGTATTTTTTCCTCATCCACTATCTCTATACAGATTGTGTGTCTGTTATAGATCACATCCACTATCCCTCTCAGAAATTCATGATTTCTTATTATGGGATGAAACCTTATAAATTCACTTACTATGTCCTCTCTTTCACAGTATTCTGAAAAATTTTTTCCAAACTGTTTTTTCAGGGTATCCAGACTCTCCTCATCTGGATAGTCAAAGAACAGGGGGCCACCATATCCGTAGGGTGTAGTTATATCATAGTAGATTTTTTCTCCCAATTTTATAGGAATCTCCCGTTTTAAAAAACTGTATTGAACACCTCCCTTTTCACTCTGAAATTTAAAGATCTCCAATTTTCCGTCACCGTTCAGTTCATAAATTTTTCCATACTCTTCTGTGAAATATATATCCCAATCTCTCATCTTTCTTCTCCGATCTCTCTCTCAAGTATCTCCACTATCTTCTCCATATGCTCTCGCCCATACCTCTGATCCACTGGAAGGGGAATCAGATAGTTTACCAGCTCAGCCTCAAAACTCTCCCTCTCAACCTTTTCCAGCACCTCTCTCCAGTAAGTTGGCATATATATCCTATTTTTTAGGAGTTTTTCCCGCAGACCCTCTCTTCTGAAAAAAAACGGGTAGAACATAGGCCCCGGAACTCCTGAAAGCTCCAGCTCCAGTTCATTATATTTTCCCAACCTCTCATGGAGATATCTGTAGTTCTCCTCTCTTGTCCTCATAATCTTCTCATAGTCAAAACCCCTAAGAAAATTTTCAGTTACCCTAGACATTTTTCGGATAGGCTGATGGTAGAGCTTCTCTTCCACCTCCAGGTAGATGTTGTAATACTCCTCAGGTTCCCCTTCAAATCTCTTTAGAAGATAGAGGTACCTCTCTCCTGAAAAATCTTCCTCCAGCTCCCTCTTCAGAATCTTATCTGTAGAGAGATAGGCACCGTCTGAAACTCCCAGAAATTTTCTGCAGGAGTATATGGTATCTATCCCCTTCAGGGGTCTCTGAAAGAAACCCTGGGTACTGTCCATTATTATATTTTTAAACTTTCTGATTTCCTGATCTATCTCTCCCCTGAGTCCGAAATAGTTGTTCACCACTACAGCCTCATCATCCTCTGCACAAAAATCCACTACAGGTCTGAGATTTCTATCAATCCTGTAAAACTGATACTCTATCCCCAGTTTTTTCAGGGGATCCAGCATCACATAGCAGGTATAATAGGGGAGATAGACCTTCTTTATCCCCCTTGCCTCCAAAATATATTCAAAACTGTTTCTAGCAGTGTTGAGTTTTATGAGGTCAGAATGGTAATCCTCCCTCTGAAATTTTTCAAGCTGAAAATATCCTCCTATGGCACTCATAGGTTACCTCCAAATTCATCCATTACTCCCTCGTCCCCTTCCTTTACATCATCCCTGATCAGAACTTTTTTTATGGTCAGAAAGATTATCTTCATATCCAGAAGAAAACTACAGTTATCCACATACTCCACATCATATTTAAATTTCTGCTCCCAGGTTATATTGGTTCTGCCGTTTATCTGGGCCAGCCCTGTTATCCCTGGAAGGACATCATGTCTTCTCATCTGCTCCTGAGAGTACAGAGGCAGGTATTTTACCAGGAGAGGTCTGGGCCCTACCAGGCTCATATCTCCCCGAAGAACATTCCAGAGTTCCGGAAGCTCATCTATACTCATAGAGCGAATTTTTTTTCCGAAAGGGGTGAGCCTCTCCAGCTTGTTGTCTCCTCCGTCCCTCATAGAACGGAACTTATACAGGGTAAATATTTTTCCGTGTTTCCCCGGTCTCTCATGTCTGTATATGACAGGAGAACCCAGATCTTTTTTTACCAGATATGCAGTTATTAGAAGAATGGGACTCAGTAAAACAAGTCCCATTCCGCTCCCTACCACATCTATACATCTTTTAAAAAAATTTCTATATATCATTTTTTAAACTCCTTAAGCTTGGATATGACATAGTCTCTCTCTTCCTCAGTGAGGTTGGATGAGCACGGGATATTCAGAACCCTGTCATAGTACCACTCTGCCACCTCTGTTCCGTGGGCCTCATGATTTCTGTAGGGTTTCTGCTGATGGATAAGTCCCCAGATAGGTCTTGTCTGGATATCCTCTTTCAACAGTTCTTGGAGCAATTCATCCTTGTCCATCCCGTATTTTTCCCTGTCAACTACCACAGAATAGAACCAGTGGTTGGCACGGATATTGGTGTTGAAAGGGATCATGGTGAGCCCCTCTATACCCTCTATGGCTTCCTGATATTTTTTGAAGTTTTCTATCTTACGCTCTATAAATTTTTCCAGATCATCTATCTGGACAGTCCCCAGAGCAGCTTCCAGCCCCAGCATTCTGTAGTTGTATCCTATCTCATCATGGATAAAATAGAGGGGATCTGTTTTGGCCTGAACGCTGAGAAATCTCACATGGTCCAGAAACTCCTGGTCCTGGGAGATGACCATCCCTCCTCCCCCTGTGGTTATTATCTTGTTGGCATTGAAAGAGAGCACCCCGGCATCTCCTATTGTCCCTGCATATTTTCCGGCATATCTTCCCTCTGTGTAATATGTTCCCAGAGCCTCTGTGGCATCTTCCAGAACTTTGAGGTTATACCTTTCGGCTATATCCATAATGCTCTCCATATCTGCCATGTTTCCGAATACATGGACTACCACAATGACACGGATGGGTTTTCCGCTCTTTCTATTGTGGAGAACTCCCTCCCTCATATCACAGTTTTCACGGCAGAATTTTTCCAGAAGAACAGGATCCATGCACAGGGTATGGTCGCACCCTATAAATACAGGTTCTGCTCCCAGATAGGTTATGGGATTTACTGCTGCTATAAAGGTCAGGGTAGGAGCTATAACTTCCTGGGTCCCATCCACCCCAAAAACTCTCAGAGCTGTATGGAGCCCTGCTGTTCCAGACTGTATCCCCACTGCATCGGTACACCCCAGATATTTTTTCACCTTCCCTTCAAATTCTGGAATAAGTCTTCCTCCTGTGGAAACCCACCCTGATTCCAGGCACTCACGCAAATTTTTAAGTATCGGTTCTACTTCTAAGTTAGGCACTGATAGCCCTATTGTCTTCATTTTATTCCTCCGTTTTATGGTGTTCAGGTTCTCTGTAGGACCTTATAAATCTCTTCATTATCTCTTTTATGTTTTTCTCATCGGGATTTTCTACAGCAATCTCCAGCTCTTTCAGATAGGATTCTATCTCTATTCCATCCTCCTTGAGAGTGGTTACAAATATCTTCTGATTGGGAGTCTTCTCTGCACTGTTCACATCATAGAGGAGCTCCTCATAGAGCTTCTCCCCAGGACGGAGTCCCACAATCTCTATTCCCACATCTGCCCCAGAAAGAGCTATCATTTTTCGGGCCAGATTCATTATCTTTACAGGCTCTCCCATATCCAGGATGAAGACCTCCCCCCCCTTCCCTAAACTTCCCGCTTCTATTACCAGCTGAGCAGCTTCAGGTATGGTCATAAAGTATCTGGTTATATCGGGGTGGGTTATGGTCAGGTTTTTTCCCTGGGCTATAAGTTCCCGGAAGATGGGGATAACTGATCCGTCACTTCCCAGGACATTCCCGAAACGCACGGCCATAAATTTGGTACCCCTGCTGTTTCTGTTGGCACGGTCCACCAGCATCTCACATCCCCTTTTGGTGGCCCCCATTATATTGGTAGGGTTCACCGCTTTATCTGTACTTATGAGGACAAATTTATCCGCACTATATTTTTCTGCACACTCTGTTACATTTTTTGTTCCGAAGATATTGTTTTTTATGGCTTCCTCTGGATTGTGCTCCATAAGGGGCACATGTTTGTGTGCCGCAGCATGAAAAACTATCTGGGGACTGTATTTCTGAAAAAGAAATTCCAGTTTTTTCCTCTCCCGGACATTGCAGATCTCACTCTGAAAATCCAGATTGGGATAGTTCCTTTTCAGCTCCAGTTCCAGAAAATAGAGGGTATTTTCATTTACATCTATGGCCACAAGTTTTTCAGGGTTATATCTGGCTATCTGACGGGCCAGCTCAGAACCTATGGAACCTCCTCCACCTGTGACAAAAATTACCCTGTTCTCGATAAACTCTCTGATGGAGTCTCCGTTTACAAGGATCTGATTACGTCCCAGAAGATCCTCTATGCTCACATCCCTTATCTGCTCCCAGATCCCCTCCCCCTGAAGCATCTCATCTATCCGGGGAAGAATTTTTATCTCTACATCGCTTCTATATCTCCTCACCTCATGAACTATATCGGTGATTCTTTTTTTATCCATATCTGAGATGGCTATTATTATGGTTTCTACACACTCATATTTGGTCAAAATCTTTCCCAGATTTTTAAAATCTCCCAAAACTCTCACACTGTTAAATATATTCCCAACCTTCTCAGGGTCATCATCAATTATTCCAATGAGCCTGTAGGGAAACGAGCTGTTCATAACGCTCTCCATAATGAGTTCTGATCCGGCATTTCCTATGCCATACATAAGGGTGGACTTTTTTTTCACCATATTCCCGCTATAAACTTTGCTCAGCCTGAAAAGAAATCTGGATGCCAGCTGAAAAACAATTGTAAAATCAAAAACCATATAGGCCACACTCCGGGAATACTCCTCCTGGGTAAAGGAGAAATATGCTATCATCCCAAAAAAAGCTACTATATTCACACCTATTAAGCTCAGCACATCCAGAGAGTTGGTATATCTCCAGCTTTTCATCTCTGTTTTTCTATAAAAGTATGCTCCCAGATAAAATAAGGTATAGAGAAGAAAATACTTCAGATGAAAAAATTTCTGCCAGTTCTCTTCAAACCTTATTACTGTAGCCAGAAATGAAGCTATAAATATGGCTCCTGTATCTAAAATTAGTTTCACTAAACTCTTCTTATAACTCAGCATTTTTTTTCCTTTCCTTATCCTTTTATGTAATCTGTAAAATATTTATGACTGTAATCGTAATATCCGCACTCTCCACCGGCATATCCTTTTTTATCCACACGATTTATGACTATCCCGTAGAGATTTGCCCCAGATTTGTCTATGAGTTTTTTGGCCTCTTCCAGCTCACTTCTGGAGACCATATCATAACCTACCACATAGATAATTCCATCTCCGTAAGCTGAAAGAATCAGGGCATCTGTTGCCACTGTGAGGGGAGCTGTATCCAAAATAATCAGGTCATAGGTCTTTTTCAGGCTCTCCAGATGCTGTCCTATGCTCTTGTCCATAAATACATCTGTTACATTTTCTGTAAACTGCTGGGCAGGAAGGAGATCCAGATTGCTCTCCAGATCCTTTACTATGGCCTCTTCTAGAGTGATCTCTCCTCTCAGGACATTGGCCAGACCCTTTTGGGGTTTTATTCCGAAATTCTTGTGGGCTTTGGGACGCCGGACATCACAGTCTATTATAAGGACCTGTCTTCCTCCCACAGCTTCCGACTTGCCGTAATTGTACACCACAGAACTCTTTCCCTCCTCTGGAATGGTGCTGGTAACAATCACAATCTGTTTCTCTTTTTTCTCTATAAAATGGAGGTTAGCCCTCAGAAATTTAAAATTTTCAGATAGAAGCTCCTCTTTTATCTCGCTCTTTATCATTTTTTTCCACCTCTTTTATTATAAAGATTTTCCAGATCCTCTATATCCTCATAGAGGGGAACATTTAGGAGTACAGAGGACTCCAATATATCCTCTATCTCCTTAGGTCTACGAAGTTTGGAATAAAAAAGTTCAGACAGAATCACCAAGACAAGGGCAACACCGATTCCTGCCACAAGAAACATTCCCACAATAATCCCTGTTTTTTTAGGCTGGGGAACACGGGGAATCCCCGCTTCCTCTATCATCCTTATGTTCTTAAAGGTCATCACATCTTTTATCTTATCGGCAAACTCTTTCCCTGTTTCATTGGCTATCCTCATGGCTATTACCGGATCTGTGTCCTGGGCCATAATCTCAATAAACTCTGTTTTTTCCACAGTTTTTACCTCTATCTTACCGCTCAGGCTCCCAACTCCATAATCCAGATTGAGATTTTTTATAACCGAGCTTAAAACACTGGGACTTTTAGCTATCTCTATATATGTAGCTGCCAGTTTCTGATCCAGCAGCAGCTGTTCAACATCTATATTTTTGGCACTGTAATAGTCTCCTGAAGATACCATAAGTGTGGCTGTGGCTCTATATTCCGGAGCTCTGTTCAGGACAAAAACCGTCCCAGCCAGGCCGGACACAAAGGTCAGGGCTATCATCATAGGGAGATAGCTCCGGATAAGTATTATGATATCTGCCAATGCCAGATACTCACCGCGATTTTTGTATCCTAACTGATTTTTCACACTTTTCAACAAAATTCTCACCTCTTTTTTTTACACTTTCCTATATTAAATATACTTTCATTTGAAAAAATTTCCTCTAAATGAAAAAAACCAGAGCAGCAGCACTCTAGTTTTTTTTATCTCTTCTAAAAACCTTTTTTAAAACTCCGGCAAAAGCAATACCTATTGTACCTCCCACCAGATCTGTCCCCACATCTTTCAGCTCTGCTCCTCTTCCAGGAACAAAGCTCTGGTGAAATTCATCTAGAAGGGCAAAAATCAAAACCCCTAGGAGGGAATAAAAAACTATCTTCCATCCAAATCCCCTCTGGACCAGGGCCACTAAAAATCCCAAAACACCGTATAAAAAGAGATGGGCAAGATTTCTGAGACCTATTCCAAAACTTAGGTTTCTGATTCCACTGTCCTCTCCTATTATGCTCAAAATCAATCTTTTGGCATATCTGGTCTGGTTCCTGGATATCTCTATGGGCTGGTTAGAAAAATAGACTATCACAATCAACGTAATTATAATCAGAGCTATCCCAAAATATTTTTTTAGCTTCACAGTTTTTCCTCCTTCTCTAGAAAGTTTCAGTCTCTTCCGTAGAGATCTCTTGTATATACCTTGTCCTGAACCTCTTCCAGCTCCTGACACAATCTGTTGGCCACTATGACATCGCTTATACTCTTAAACTCATCCCAGTCCCGGATGACTCTGGAGTTATAGAAACTCTCCTCCTGAAGAGTTGGCTCATAGATTACAACCTCAACTCCCTTGGCCTTAATACGTTTCATTACTCCTTGAATAGATGAGGCTCTGAAGTTGTCAGAATCGGTTTTCATAGTGAGACGGTAGATTCCCACTATCTTGGGATTATGGCTCAGAATGGACTCGGCTATAAAATCTTTTCTGGTCCTGTTGGCATCCACTATGGCACCTATGAGGTTGCTGGGCACATGATCATAGTTGGCTCGGAGCTGTTTTGTATCCTTGGGCAAACAGTAACCACCGTAACCAAAGGAGGGGTTGTTGTAGTGGTTTCCTATTCTCGGGTCCAGCCCCACTCCCTCTATGATGTCCTTTGTACTGAGGCCTTTTATCTCTGCATAGGTGTCCAGCTCATTGAAATATGCAACTCTCAAGGCCAGATAGGTATTGGAGAAAAGTTTCACAGCTTCAGCTTCTGTGGAACCTATAAAAAG
>X329_Bleak__coassemble_901_pt1 | contig 12558 bp, 9 predicted proteins | sample X329_Bleak__metabat2_low_PE_005 | metagenome-assembled genome bin X329_Bleak
ATCCTGGTACTCCAGGGTGATTACCCTTCCTTCCTTGTCGTGATGCTCTATCCCAAGATCGTAGGTCACTCCCATAGGCTCATGCTTTGTGAAGACTGCGGTTCCTGAATAGCCCTTCCGCTCTGCACTGTTCCAGTATTGAAAATATCCCGGCAGGTCTAGAGAAATTTGATTTTCCTGACACTTTGTCTCCTGCAGGGAGAAAAAATCAGCATCTGTCCCTTGAAAATAATCTAAAAATCCTTTTTCCACCGCTGCCCTTATTCCGTTTACGTTCCAAGATATAAATTTCATAGTTCCTCCCGAAAATTTTAGAAAAAACTGCAGATAAAATTATCTGCAGTTTTTTTTATAACATCATTAATAGTACCAGTATTCCCACTGCTACTCTGTAATATCCGAAAACCTTGAAGGTCTTAGTTCGGATGTATCCCATAAACCATTTTATAACTATATATGCCACCAGGAAGGAAACTACCATTCCCAGTATAAGAAGTTGCCACTCCAGCGGAGTGAAGCTCACTCCGTTTTTAACCAGCTTAAGAAGCGTGGCTCCTGCCATGGTTGGAATAGCCAAGAAGAATGAAAATTCCGCCGCTACCCCTCTGCTCACTCCTAGGAGAAGTGCTCCGATTATAGTGGCTCCCGATCTGGAAGTTCCCGGTATCATAGCCAGACACTGGAAGAATCCTATGGCTATGGCCAGTTTATAGCTCATCTCCTTCAGATTGTTTACCTTGGGCACCATTTTTATCTTATCTTCTATAAAGATAAAAATTATTCCGTAGATTATAAGAGCTGCGGCCACTATATGTGCCCCGTCCATTATGGATTCTATATAGTCATCCAGCATAAGTCCGATGACCCCTGCAGGGATAACCCCTACGATTATCTTGCTCCAAAGCCTCATCCGTTCCTGGAACTCACCCTTATTCTTTAAAAAAGGATGAAGATCTTTCCAGAAGTATACCACCACTGAAAGTATGGCTCCAAACTGGATAATAACAAGAAAACTATTTAAAAAACTCTGAGATATCTGTGGAGAATTTATAAGTTTCTCTACAAGTATCATATGTCCTGTACTACTTACAGGAACAAACTCTGTAAGCCCTTCAACTATGGCCAATATTATAACAACGATAAAGGGATTCATTATAGGTACGGATCCTCCTTCGACAGGTAGTTCACAACATAATCCTTAATTCCCTCTTCCAAAGTATAGAAAGGCTTGTCATATCCAGCTCTCTTAAGTTTCACCATAGCAGCCTCTGTAAAGTACTGGTATTTTCCTCTCAAGTCCTCAGGCATAGGAATTATTCTTATTACATCCTCACCTTTGATGTCATAGTTGTTTTCAGAGGCACAGATTGTATTCAGAGACAGATCGTAGAAGGGTCTTGCTTCCCCTGTTCCCAGATTGTATACTCCCGACGGAGCTTTTTCCATAAGCAGGAAATACATCACATCTACAACGTCCTTTATATATACGAAGTCTCTCATCTGTTTTCCATCCTGGAATCCCTCTTTGTGGGATGAGAACAGACTTACAAATCCGTTGGCTTTGTACTGGTTAAAAGTATGGTAAACCATAGAAGCCATTCTTCCCTTATGGTATTCCTGAGGTCCATATACGTTGAAAAACTTCAGTCCCTGCCACTGCTTAGGAGTTTTCTCCTGTTTAAATGCCCAGTCATCAAAATATTTTTTAGAATATCCGTATTTGTTCAGAGGCATAAGCTTCTGATACTCTTCCACTGATATATCGTCATCATATCCTCTCTCTCCAGCTCCGTAAGTTGCCGCTGATGAAGCATACACATAGTTTATGTCATGCTCTGCACAGAAGTTCCAAAGCTTCTTGCTGTACTCATAGTTGTTGCTCATAAGCAGGTCTCCATCTCTCTCTGTAGTTGCAGAGATAGCCCCCATATGTACAACTCCTGTTATGCTTTTAGCGTTTTCAGGATTCTCTAGCCATGTAAAAAGATTGTCACGGTCTACCCAGTCAGCGTACTCTCTTTTTCTTAAATTCAGCCACTTATCTCCATCTCTCATCTTATCCACAGCTATTATATCCTTCATTCCCATGCTGTTCAGCTTCCATATAAAAGCACTTCCTATAAATCCAGCTGCTCCTGTTACTATTATCATATTTTTCCCTCCTGTTTCTTTCTTAAAAATTCCAGTTGCGAGTAGGTTATCCCCTCTGCTCCCAGGTCTGTCTCTTCCCTGTTCAGTCCATGATAATCTGACCCTCCGCTTAGGAGGAGATTATGTTTCTGAGCCAGTTCCCTATACATTTTTTTATCCTGTTCATTAAAAGTAGCATATTCACTTTCAATTCCATCCAAGCCCGATTCTTTCAGCTCTTTCACCAGATATTCCACCTCTTTTAGAGAGGCTGAGTAAAGTTTCGGATGAGCCAGAAAAGCCAGAGCTCCATTCCGTTTTAAGGCTTCTACAGCCACCTTTGGTGTGAACTCCACTCGCTCTTCAAAGGCAACTCCTCCCTTTCCAAGATAGTTGGCAAAAGCTTCTGCCTTTGAATAGGCATGCCCCTTACTTATAATGAGATTGGCTATATGGAGTCTGCTTCGGATCTCTCCTCCAGCTTCTCTGTTCAGCTCTTCCTCACTTATATGGATCCTATATTTTTTAAGTTTTTCCAGTATTCTCAGATTTCTTCTGTCTCTAGAAATTTTTATCTCTTCCAGAAAATCCAGAAACTCCCTGTCTTCTCTGTCTATGAAATAACCTAGAATATGGACATCTTTCCCGTAGAGATTGGCCGAAAGCTCTATTCCTGGAATAAAATCTATCCCCAGCTCCTCTGCCCGTTTCTCAGCTTCTGCTAGTCCGTCTGCTGTATCATGGTCTGTAAGTGACACTCCTGTAAGGCCTCTCTCTTTGGCTCTTTCAATAATCTCAGTGGGACTCAGCGTTCCGTCTGAGGCTGTGGAATGCATATGCATATCATAGGCTTTTTTTATTTTTCCTCTCTTTTGGAAATCCATGGTACATTCCATGCAGACACATGAAACTCCTCTGTATTCCTCTGGTATATACTGGAGAATATCTTTGTCAAACTTCACCTTCATACACCAGCAGCTCTCATGGTCCTTTCCAGCCACCATATGGCATCCGTTTATTTTCCCACACACAGGGCATCTGCCTTTTTCCATAACCCTCTCCTTTAAATAAGGACAGGGTGAACAAAGTTTTGCTCACCCTAATCTTTTAAAATTAATCGTCCCATCTATCCATTTTTGAGAAATACTCAGGATAAGCAATGTAAAGGGCCTTGGCATTTACATTGTTTCTCTCTCTTTTACTCTTGCTCTCTTTGGCATCTATATGCACAATGTTGTTCATTCTTCCAGAGATCTCTCTGTTGTACCAAGCTTTAGAGTCAAAAAACTCACTACGCTTTATAAATTTGTTCAGAAGTTTTCTCAGTTTTGTAACATCCTTTGCAGACATGTCAGCCTGCTTGGACCATGCCACTATCTGATCCCATTCCTTAGTATCAGCAACCTCTCTGAATATATGGTTAGATGGGTTAGACATTCTTAAATAAGATTCAGAGACCATTCTCTTTACCAGTCCAGAAGGATTTTTTATATTTTCGTCGTTGAGATAGAACTCTCTCGGAAGATTTTTATTATATTTTTTTACTAGATCAGTGAACTGCTCCATCTCAGCTTCACTTATCTTATCTTCACTTTTTTTAGATAGGGTAGATAGAAAATCAAAGTCTTTCTGACTCATTTTACCAGTTTTTCTTAGGTAGAAAGCTGCATTTTCCTCTCCGTACCACTCTGGAAGCTGTGCATTTTTTTTAAGATTTTCATCTATGGTAACTTCCCAGTTTTTTATCTGTTCTCTTGTGAATCTCTCCTCTGGAGTCTCTGTTTTTTTAGAAACTGTTGAACATGCAGTAAAAAACAGCAGAGAAATTATAGCCACCAAATTCATTGTTTTTTTCATGTATTTCTCCTTAATCAGTATTTCTTTAGATTATTTAGTTATTCTCTTCCACAACATTTTCCATAAGGTTTTCCGCTTCCACATGAGCAGATATCATCATATTCCATCTCTGCATGGGTCTCAGGAATATACTCATCCTCAGGAGCCTTTACAACAACTTTAAAGATATATGAAGTAGCTTCCTCTTTTATCGTCTCTATCATCTTTCCGTACATCTCTCCAGAAAGTATCTTATACTCCACTACTGGATCCTTCTGTCCATATGAACGAAGGTAGATTCCCTCTCTCAGGGCATCCAGGTTTTTCAGGTGCTCTCTCCATCTAGCATCCACTATCTCCAGAAGTATATATTTTTCGATTCTTCTCATAAGCTCAGCTCCCAGTTCAGCCTCTTTAGCCTCAAACTTGTTCATAAGCTCTCCGAAAATCTTCTCGATATACGCCTCAATAGTATGGGATTTATAGTCGTTCAGGTCTTCAATTTCATACTCATATTTCTCATAAAGGAAGTTAGCCAGTCCCTGGATATCCCAAAGTTCCTTATTTTCTCCCACAAATCTAGAGATTACTGCTGATTCAGTAACGCTCTTAAGCATGTTTACTACGCTCTCTTTCAGATCCTCTTTCTCAAGAGTTGAGTTTCTACTCTGATAGATAACTGTTCTCTGCTGATTCATTACATCGTCAAACTCCAGAAGATTTTTACGTATTCCAAAGTTTCTTGACTCTATCTTAGTCTGGGCATTTTCAATGGCTTTACTTATCATTCCGTGAGTGATAGGCTCTCCCTCTGGAAGTCCCAGTTTATCCATTACAGCTATTACTCTTTCCGAACCGAAAAGTCTCATCAGATCATCCTCTAGAGATAGGAAGAACAGTGACTCTCCTGGGTCTCCCTGTCTACCAGAACGTCCACGTAACTGGTTATCTATTCTACGAGATTCGTGTCTCTCTGTTCCCAGAATAAACAGTCCTCCTACGCTTCTTACCAGGTCTTTCTCCTGAGCACATTCAGCCTTGAATCTAGCAAAAGCTTCCTCATAAGTTTCTGTTTCTGTTCTTGAAGATTCGTCCAGTGCAAGGAACTCAGGGTTTCCTCCTAGCATTATATCCGTACCTCTTCCTGCCATGTTTGTGGCAATGGTAACAGATTTGTATCTTCCTGCCTGAGAAACTATCTCTGCCTCTCTCTCATGCTGCTTGGCATTCAGTACATTGTGAGGAACTCCTCTCTCTTTTAGAAGGTCCGAAAGTTCCTCAGAACTTTGGATAGATATTGTTCCCACAAGAACAGGCTGACCCTTCTCATAAAGCTCTACAATCTTATCTATTATAGCACCCTGTTTTTCTCCACGGCTTTTGTAAACTAGGTCTGGATTGTCTTTTCTCTGAACCGGAACATTTGTAGGTATAACTATAACTTCCAGGTTGTAGATATGCACAAATTCTGCTGCCTCTGTTTCTGCAGTTCCTGTCATACCAGCCAGTTTCTCATACATTCTAAAATAGTTCTGAAGAGTTATACTTGCAAGAGTCTGGTTCTCTCCTGCAATATGAACCTGTTCCTTGGCTTCTATGGCCTGATGCAGTCCGTCAGAATATCTTCTTCCATCCAGAGCTCTTCCTGTAAATTCATCTATTATTATTACTTTATCATCTTTCAGAAGATAATCTCTATCTCTCTGGAATAGTTCCTTGGCCTTTAGAGCTTGATTCAGGTAGTGAGTAAGTTCTACATATTCAGGTGAATATAGGTTATCTATCTTAAGAGCTTCCTCTACTCTTTTTACACCTTTTTTAGTCAGAACTATATTTTTAGCTTTCTCGTCTACTTCGTAGTCTCCCCAGTCTGCATCTGGAATATCCATCTCTTTTTTAGCTTTTACATCTTTTATTCCCTCTGTCTTGAAACTTCTCTCCAGCATTGTAGCTATCTGGAAAAATACCACATACCATTTTGTAAGGTCTGAAGCTGCTCCAGATATGATAAGAGGTGTTCTAGCCTCATCTATAAGTATAGAATCCACTTCGTCCACTATACAGAAGTTAAGTTTTCTCTGAACCTTATCTTCCAGACTTCCTACCATGTTGTCTCTCAGATAATCAAATCCGAATTCCGAGTTAGTTCCGTAAGTTATATCGCTTGTATAAGCGGCTTTTCTCTCGTCGTTACTCATAGAATTAAGTATAACTCCTGAAGTCAGACCTAGAAAATGGTAAACTCTTCCCATGATATCCCTATCTCTTTTAGCCAGATAGTCATTTACCGTGATTATGTGAACTCCCTTTCCTGTAAGGGCATTTAGGTAAACCGGGCAAGTTGCCACAAGAGTTTTTCCCTCTCCCGTCTTCATCTCAGTTATTTTCCCCTCGTGAAGAACGATTCCTCCTATCATCTGTACATCATAGTGTCTCATTCCCAATACTCTTTTGGAAGCCTCTCTCACTGTGGCAAAAGCTTCTACCAGAATATCATCTAGAGTCTCACCTTTAGCAAGTCTCTCTCTGAAAATAACCGTACAGTTCTGAAGTTCCTCATCACTGTAAGCTTCATATTTTGGCTCCAACATGTTTATTTTTTCAACAATACCCTTGATTCTTTTTATCTCTCTGTCATTTTTTGTTCCGAATATTTTCTTGAAAATTCCTTCAATCATTCCCTGTCCTTTCTGATGAATTTTATTAGTTTTTTATGCTGTATTTTCAAAATATATGTTATCACAATAATATTATTTAGTCAAATAATAGAACAGTTTTCCCCTATTTTTTATTGATCTTCTGAATAAATTCCTCTTCAGTTAAAATAGTCACTGTTCCCAAAGATTTTGCTTTTTCCAGTTTGCTTCCTGCATCTTCTCCCACTACAAGATAATTCAGTTTTTTATTTACCGAACCGCTGTTGCTTCCCCCCAGGCTTTCTACCATTTTCTGAGCTTCATCTCTTTTCAGATGGTTCAGTTTTCCTGTGAAAAGGAAACTCTTTCCTTGGAACTCTTGAGAAAATTCTGATTCCTCAGACTTCTTTTCCATGTTCTGAAACTTCAGTCCCATCTCCTTCAGTTTTTCTATTATGCTTATATTTTTATCATTCTGAAGAAAACTTCTGATTTCAAGGGCACTTTTCTCTCCTATCCCCTCTATCTGGCAGAGCTCTTCCAAATTCATCTGAGAAAATCTTTCTATACTTCCCGAAGCTGAGGCAAGGATCTTGGCTGTAGTTTTTCCCACAGAGGGTATCCCCAGGGAGTAGAGCACCCTGCTGTACTCCTGACTCTTGCTCTTCTCTATATTTTCCAGAAGCTTGTCTATACTTCGCTCTCCCATCTTATCCATGTTCACCATGGTTTCCCTGTGGTTTTTCAGAAGATAGATATCTGTAATATCCCTAAGCAGTCCAGCTTCTATAAATTTTTCCACTATTCTGATTCCGAAACCTGAGATATTCATTCCGTCCCGGGAGACAAAATACTCTATGGCTCCCCTTATCTTAGCTGGACAGATCTCGTTAGGACATCTGTAATCCACCAGCTCCTCATCTTTTACCAGGGGAGTTCTACACTCTGGACACTCTTCTATCATAGGAATCTTCTCTTCGCTTCCGTCACGGAGCTCTTTAAGTGGCATAACTACCTGGGGAATTATCTCTGCTGCTTTCTGAATAAATACAGTATCTCCCACCATTATCTCTTTTCTCTTTATCTCTTCGTAGTTATGGAGACTGGCTCTTTTTACCTTTGAACCGGAAACCTCTACCTCTTCCAGTTCTGCCACAGGGGTAACTTTCCCTGTACGACCCACCTGCCAGGTCACCCCAAGAAGCTTTGTCGTCACCTGCTTAGCTGGAAACTTATATGCCACAGCCCATCTTGGGGATTTGGCTGTATATCCCACCTGCTCCCAGAGTTCTATCTCATCCACCTTGAGCACCAGTCCATCTGTTTCAAAGTCTAGGGTCTCACGTTTTTTCTCCCAATACCTGATTCTTTTCTCTATCTCATCCAAATTCTGTAACTTTTCACATACTCCTGTCGTTTTTAGCCCTAACTCCTCAATATACTCTATACTCTCCCTGTGGCTTTTTATTCCATGTTTTTCTGCCTCTACCAGAAAATAGAAGTATCCGTCCAGACCTCTCTCTCTCACAATCTCCCTGTCCAACTGACGGAGAGTTCCTGCAGCTGCATTTCTAGGATTGGCAAATATCTCCTCTCCCTTTTCAATTCTTTTTCTGTTCAGTTCTTCGAAGGTAGAAAGGGGTAGCACTATCTCTCCTCTCACCTCTAGAGTTACAGGCTTTCTTAAAAACTTGGGAATGCTCCCTATCTCCAGAATATTTTCTGTGACATCCTCTCCCACAGCTCCGTCCCCTCTGGTGACAGCCTTGGTCAATTTTCCATCCTGGTAGATTATACTGATGGAAAGCCCGTCCAGTTTCAGTTCTAGATCATAGAAGATTTCCCGCTCTAGAGAATCTATCCCTTTTTCTATACGTCCTATGAAGTCTCCTACCTCTCCCATGTTATAGGTATTGGAAAGGGAGAGCATGGGAACCCTGTGAGGTACCTTAGAAAATTTACTCTCTTTGAGAGTTGAACCTACAGTTTTTGTAGGTGAGGCTATGCTGGCCAACTCTGGGTACTCCCTCTCATATTTTTCCAGTTCCTTTACCATTTTATCGTATTCAAGATCTGAGATAAGGGATCTGTTTTGGGAATAGTAATAGTAATCATATCTCTCTATTTCGATTGAAAGTTTTTTCATTGTCTCTAAAATTTTAGAATTTGACATAGTTTCTCCTCTATTTTTTTATCTAGATTATACCATATCCCTCTGCAATAAATCAAAGGATGAGTAGTTTCTCTTTAGCTTTTCAATAAATGGAAAAATATGGTATAATTTAAAAATAATTAGGAGGTTTTTATGGAATTTAAAATAGATGAAAAATTTGCAGATGTAAGGGTGGACAGATTTTTAAGAAAGATGCTTCCCGATATTCCTCTTACTGAGATATTTAAGGGAATCCGTACTGGAAATATCAAGGTAAACGGAAAAAAAACAAAAGAGAATGCACGACTGGCTCTAGGTGACAGTATAAAAATATTCCGTCTGGCTGGGGAAAAAATGGAATCTCTCGCTCCGCTGAAGGAAAATTTTATAGATCTTTCTCCAAAGGAGATAGAGGAGATTAAAAACTCCATTGTTTTTGAAAATGACGAGCTTATCATTATCAATAAAAGGGCAAATTTAGTTATGCATGTGGGATCTGGGCATGATTACGGACTTACAGAGATGGTTCAAAGCTATTTGAAAAACAGTGATTTTTCCTTTGTGAATAGGATAGATAAGGCTACATCTGGAATGGTTATAGGAGCCAAAACTCTCCCAATGGCAAGAATTCTAGCTGAAGAGATTCGTGAAAATAGAATGGACAAAAGATACTATATACTGGTGGAGGGAAGGATTCAGAAGGATGAGTTCACTCAGACAACCTATCTGAAAAAAGTTGAGGACCGGGTTATAGAGCTTCAAAAATTCGAACCCGGTGCCAAAGAGAGCACCAGCCATTTTAAAGTTCTAAAAAGAGAGGGAGGATTTACCCTTTTGGAGGGACAATTGAGTTCAGGAAGAACACATCAGCTGAGAGTCCAGCTTTCAGCCCTAGGTCACCCCATTGTAGGAGACGTGAAATATGGCTCAAAGATCCGTTCTAAAAGAATGATGCTCCACTCCTATTATCTAGAAATCCCAAAATTGGAGCTAAAACTTCAGCTTCCTCTTCCAGATTCTTTTCTTTTAAAAAAAATTTAAAAATTTAAAAAAATTTTAAAGGAATAAAGGGGATTATGGTGTAGATTATAGTACCTTCTATTAAACATAGAATCACAATATCCCCCTAAAATAACCAGCTATTCCCCATAGCTGGTTATTTTCTATTTTCCTATCTAAACACTCTTAAAAACTTTATATCCCTCATGTAAAAGAATGGTTACAGCCAGAAGATCAGCACTTCCTCCGGGACTGATTCCCCTATCTATATAGGTTTTCTCCAGCTGGCAAGCTTTTTCCAGTGTGAAGTTGTTGAAAAGTTCCTCTGATTCCCTCTGAACAATTTTCAAAACTTCTATCCCTTTTCTATTGACTATTGTGGAATCTTCCACCCTGCTCATAAGTTTCAGAAGAGTTTTTACCAGAGCGAGATTTTTTTCATCTCCCCTCTCCAGAGAATTTTTCAGAACAGGTATTCCCTCTCCAAAGACCACAGTCAGCCCCTCTCTCACCTCTCCTCTTATTCCGAGGAATCCATGCTTCAGGTAGAGCAGTTCTCCATTGGTGAGTTTTTCTCCCCTATTTTCCTTCTCAGGAATTTTTTCAAAATCCTTCAGTATATCTTTAGAAATCTCCCTGATTCCATCCTGAATCAAGGCATAAAACTCATCCTCTGAAATTTTCTCCTTTTCATTCCTGAAGTTATAAAAAATCTTTCCTATAACCTGGATTACAACTCCCAGGAGAAATATCATTCCCTTGTGGGTGTTTACTCCCTCTGTAGCTCTGAACATGGCTCTTTCGGCTTCAATCCCGATTTTTCTGGACATTCTGAAAATATCCTCATTTTCCATGCTGGAATATCCTAAAAGAGCCATTTTTTTAAGACCTCCCTTTATAGCCAGGGAACTTTCAAGGAATGTGAAATAATCCATATCCCTGTGGGAACCTCTGCTCAGGGGAGATACCAATCCAAAGGAAGGGTGACAGCTTACCTCCATTATACAGGCCTTGAGTACCAGGTCTCCCAGTTTATCTCCGATTCTCTCTCTCTCTTTCTGGAGCTCCAGGTATTTCTCGTAGCCCTTCAGTATATGTCTTTTTATATCCTCCTGGCTGTGAGCCATCTCCCTTGTGCATATCACTGCCGTTTCATTGCAAAGATAACATTTTCTTGGGGGATATCCTATATCCCTCCTGGAGATGGAGTGTCCTTCCTTTCCATAGACATCTATATCCAGAAATCTTCCAAGGGGATGATTCTCTTCCAGATACACCATTTTTCTCTTCACTTCATATAGTTCCATGTCCACCACAAGAGTATAAATTTTTCCCTCTAGAGTCTCTTGCATATCCTGATGAAGTATCTTTTCATGGAGTATCTTTTCCACCTCCTGGGAAACTGCCTCTACTATCTCCAGGGATGGATACTGACTTTTGTTCTTTCCTGGATAATTACTTCTCACTACCAGAAGAGTAGCCCCGAACTTTTCCATGAGCTCCCTCTGTCTTTCAACTCTATCTTCCCGCTCCTGGAGAAAATCCTCCAGGGAAAAATTCTCTATATATCTCATCCTTGCGACTCCTCTTTCGACTTTTCCCTTATAAGCTCTCCTATCTCTCTTCCCTGAGGACTCTCTAAAAATTCATAGGTTGTAGGAGGAACTTTTCTCTTCAAGGCTTCCAAATTCCCCTCGCCTAAAAGTTTTCTTACCTGGGTTGCAGATATTGCACTGTCTCCCTCCACTTTTCTCGGAACAATCATAACTTCTATTCCATATTTCGGAAAAAGTTCTTTTATTGTTCCGTTATATTTTTCCGTCATAGAGCAGAAAGGCTCCTCCCCTACATATCTCTTTCTGATGTTAAAGGCAGGACAGAATCTTGTAGCTGCCACTGTAACATCCAGTTTGGTATATTCCAGAAGAGAGTCATCCTCTTTTTTCAGAAAATAGTTGGGAAAAGTGGCACTGGAGATAATATACTCCGTTCCAGGGATAACCTTTACATTTCCCAGATGGGCTGTTCCCTTCCTTATAAGGTCATATCTCACCTTAAAAGGGAAGACTGAACGGTCCTCTTCCACTACAAATATGAGAACCTCCTCGTTTTCTGCTGCTGCCTTTTCCACCAGATACTGATGCCCGTAGGTAAAGGGATTACAGTTCATAACTATCATGGCTCTCTCTTTTTTCTCTTCCAGGTGAAATTTCTTTTTTATCCCATCCAAAGTTTTTTCTATGGAGCTGATTCCCATCTCCAGAAGAGCTACCCTATCTGTGGTCGCAACCATCTTATATCCCATTCCCAGGAAGAGAGTTCCATTTTCACTTTTGGTAAAAACAAAGGAGGAGTAATACCCCTCTTCAAACATCCTGTTGGTTATAGCTGTAATTATCTGCCCTGATACCCCTTCTCCACGGAGCTTCTCATCTATGGCAAAACATTTCAGTATATTTCTGCTTTTGGAAGCTGTGGCAACAACCCTCTCCTCGTGGTCACGAAGGACAACAGAATAATCACAGCTCTCATCAAAATTTATCCCGTTTCTAGTAAGGAACTCTTTCAACTCTCTCACTTCAAAACTGTTTCTATAGTTTATTTTTTCCAATTTCATAGTCTACTCGCTTTCTGCAACAACTGTGGCTTTTATTCTGTTGCTCAAATCTTTTATATAACCGTTAAAAACTCTCTCTGACTGAATTTTTACATCCTTTCTATTCAAACTGAGGAGAGCATAACTTCTTCTTCCGTCATCCCAGAATCCCCTTTCCTGGGCCCTTCCTATCTCTGCCTCCACTATAT
>X329_Bleak__coassemble_904_pt1 | contig 12427 bp, 14 predicted proteins | sample X329_Bleak__metabat2_low_PE_005 | metagenome-assembled genome bin X329_Bleak
CAATAGGGATTTTAAAGAGAACTATTACAAAAATCTAAATCAGAAAATAAAGATGAATTCAGGAGAAGTGATAGAGATAAAAAGCAGAAAAGAGAGTGACGGATATTTTTTACCTAATGAAATAGAGGTTTTCTCAGAAGATATTAAAATATCTGCCTTGAAATTAAGCAACTTTAAAAGTAATATCCCTATTAGAGAGGATGAATTTAAGATAAAAAATGAAAATAGTAAGTAGTGAAGGTATAATAATAGATAGGTACAATACAAATGAAGCAGATCTGATGGTAACTATTTTTTCAGAGTCTTTTGGAAAAATAAAAACACTTCTTAAAGGAGTTAGAAAAAGTAAGAAGAGAGAACAGGCGGCCTTGGATGTACTAGTAAAATCAAAATTTATTTTGATAAAAAAAGAGGAATATTATACAGTATCTAAATTTGAACTGCTGGATAATTTTGAGGCAATAAAAAAAAATCTTTCTAAAATATATATAACTATGTATGTTTTAGAAATTCTAAACAGGAGTATGCTTGAAGGTGAAAGAGATAGAAAAATTTATAGGTTAACTATAAAAACTTTGGAATATCTAGAAAAAGAAAATGTTTTCTGGAGGGAAGCTCTCTGTATATCTTATTTTCTTTTTAAAGTAGTTGAGCATATGGGACTTTTGGATTTAAACCACAGAAAATTTTTCCAAAACTTGGAAGAAAAAACCTCTGTTGGGCAAGAATTAATAAATAATATATTCTCAGATAAGATGAGAGAAAACATTAAAATTTTAGAAGAACTAGAAGATAGTGAAGCTGAGAAAGAAGTTTTTCAATTTATATATGATATAGAAAAATATATAAATGAACAGGCAGATATTGGACTAAATTTGAAAAAATACTTATTGGGGTGATTTTTTTGCAGATTGTAAAGATAACGGATTATTTAGAAGAGAGCTTAATTAACTTGGAGTTAAATTGTAAAAATAAAGAGGAAGCTCTAAGAGAATTGAGTGGACTGATTGGAAAATCAGAAAAAGTTATAGATAAAAAAGAGTTATACAATGCACTTGTAGAGAGGGAGAAAATAGGAAGTACCGGAATCGGGAAAGGTGTTGCTATTCCCCATGCAAAAACAGAGGCAGCTTCAGAACTGATAATAGCTTTTGGAAAGAATAGAGAAAAGGTAGAATTTGACTCTTTGGATGGAGAAGGAGCTAATCTCTTCTTTGTTTTTGCATCCCCAGTGAAGGATAGTCATATATATCTTAAAGTTTTAGCTAGAATTTCAAGATTGATAAGAGAGGAAAAATTCAGAGAAAAACTTATAACTTGCAAATCGTCCCAAGAGGTTATAGAGGCTATAAAAGAGGAGGAGGGGTTATAATGAAGTGCCCTTTCTGTGGAAACGAGGATACAAAAGTTATAGATAGTAGAGCTTATTTGGATGGGAACAGCATAAAAAGAAGAAGAGAGTGCCCTAGATGCGATAAACGTTTTACAACATATGAAAAAATAGAGGAAACCCCTCTTTATGTTATAAAACGATCTGGAGGAAGAGAGATATTCAACAGAGAAAAAGTTTTTAGAGGACTTATGCTAGCTACGATAAAAAGGGATGTAGCCATTGCCCAATTGGAAAAACTTGTCTCTGAAGTAGAACAGGTTATAAGGTCTAATATGAATCACGAGATAAAAAGTAGTGAATTAGGAGATCTTATTTTAAAAAAACTTGTGGAAATAGATGAAGTTGCTTATGTGAGATTCGCCTCTGTATACAAAGATTTCCAAGATATAAGATCATTTGTGGAGATAGTAGAGCAGGTAAAAAAAGGGAGATAAATGAAAAAAGTTTTGGTTATAAATGGAGCGAACCTGAATTTTTTAGGGATAAGGGAAAAAAATATTTATGGGAGTAAGACGCTTCAAGAGATAAATGATAGACTGAAAAAATATGTGGAAGTTGGAAAAATCCATATAGAATTTTTTCAGTCCAACTATGAAGGGGCGATAGTTGAGAGAATACATGAAGCTTACGGAAATATGGATTATATAATAATAAACCCTGGAGCTTTTACACATTATAGTATAGCAATAAGAGATGCCTTACTGGCAGTTGAAATTCCATCTATAGAAGTTCATCTTTCTAACATATATAGAAGAGAAGAGTTTAGACACAAGTCTCTCATATCTGATATTGCTATAGGAACAATATGTGGCTTTGGTGAAGAGGGATATATAATGGCCTTAGACTATATAAAAAAGAGAGAAAGCGAGGAAATAACTAAATGAATATAATATTTATGGGAACCCCTGAATTTGCAGTTCCTTCACTTAAAGCACTGCACGAAAAATATGGAGTTAAAGCTGTATTTACCAAGGTGGACAAACCCAATGCAAGGGGGAAAAAAATAAATTTTACCCCTGTCAAGGAGTTTGCACTTAATAATGAGATTGCTGTTTATCAGCCTAATAGCGTAAAAACAGAGGAAACAATAGAGATAATAAGGGGACTTGAACCCGATTTGATAGTTGTTGTAGCCTATGGAAAAATAATCCCGCAGGAGATAATAGACATTCCTAAATATGGAATAATAAATGTTCATTCATCGATACTTCCAAAATTTAGAGGAGCTGCTCCTATCAATGCAGCTATTGTGGCAGGAGACAAGGAAACAGGCGTTACAATTATGGATATAGAATTGGAACTTGATGCAGGAGATATAATTGAGATAAAAAAGACTCCGATTTATGACGAAGATAATTTTATAACTCTACATGACAGATTAAAGGAGATAGGGGCTGAAGCTCTTATGGAGGCTGTAGAAAAAATATTTAAAGGAACTGCAGTCAGAATTGAGCAAAAACATAGTGAAGCAACTTTTGTCAAACCTTTTAAAAAAGAGGATTGCCATATCAATTGGAACCAGGAAAGTCAAAAAGTTTATGATTTTATCCGTGGAATGTCTCCTTTTCCCAGTGTTTACTCCTTTGTTGAAGGTAAATTATTAAAAGTAATTGAAACTGAAAAACATAATCAGGTTTACCCGGGTAAAGCTCCAGGTGAAATAGTAGACGTTATAAAAAATAGAGGATTTGTTATTGCGACAAAGGACTCTTCTTTAATTTTGAAAAAATTGAAGCCGGAAAATAAAGGGATTATAACTGGAGCCGACAGTATAAACGGAAAGCAATTGAAAATAGGTGATATACTTCAATGATATTAGATGGAAAAAAATTATCCTCTGAAATCAGAGAGGAAATCAGAGAAGAAATCAAAATTATTTATGAAAAAACTGGTCAAAAACCTGGTTTAGCTGTTATAATAGTTGGAGAAAATCCAGCTTCTAAAGTTTATGTGAATTCTAAAATAAAAACTTGCACGGAATTAGGAATGATTAGCAGACTTCATCAACTAAGTGAAGATGTAGAAGAAAGTGAAATTTTAGATGCTATAAAAAAATTAAATGAGGATGAGGAGATTGATGGTATTCTTGTTCAACTTCCTCTACCACCAAAATTTAAAGAAGCTAATATTATAGAGGCGATTTCTTCGAAAAAAGATGTGGACTGTTTTACTCATGAAAATATAGGTAAATTATTTCTAAATGATAAAAATTCTTTAAAACCATGTACTCCTCAAGGAATTATAGAACTTTTAAAGAAATATGAAATAGAGTTTTTAGGAAAAAAAGTAGTGATAATAGGAAGAAGTAATATTGTAGGAAAACCATTGGCACTTATGTTTATAAATAGAGGGGCAACAGTCACAGTTTGTAATAGCCATACCCAAAACTTGGGGGAGATTACAAAAGAAGCTGACATATTAATTTCAGCAGTGGGAAAAGCTAAATTTATAACATCAGAAATGGTAAAATCAGGGGCAGTAGTTGTAGATGTGGGGATTAATAGAGTGGAAGGAAAACTGGTAGGGGATGTGGATTTTGAAAATGTATGTAAAAAAACATCCCATATAACACCTGTTCCTGGAGGTGTGGGACCCATGACAATTGCTAGACTCATGAAAAACACACTGGAAGCTTTTAAAAATAATAGGGGATGATAAAATGAAACTTGATTTAGAATCTATAAAAAAATTATCTGAAAATCTTAATAAGTATAATCTAAATGAAGCAACAATAGAAACGAAAGAAATGAAACTGACAATAAAAAAAGAGATACCTACTGAGGAGGTAACTTATAAAGAGATTATAAAGACCCCAAAAGATCTTCGAGAAGAACTTCAGGAGAGAGAAGAGGCAAAAATTGAAGAGAAATCTTCAAATTTTGAACCGCTAGCATCTCCAATTGTAGGAACTTTTTATAGATCTCCAGCACCTGGTGCAGAACCTTTTGTAACAGAGGGGCAGGAAGTGAAGGTTGGAGATACTCTTTGTATAGTTGAAGCAATGAAACTTATGAATGAGGTAAAAGCTACAAAAAATTGTAAAATTGAGAAGATAGTAGCGGAAGAAGGGAAAGTTGTAAAAAAGGGAGACCCACTTTTTCTAATCTCATAGTTTTAAAGACAAAGCTGCAGACACTGTCTTCGGCTTTGTTTTTCTTATTTAGAAAAAAGGAAAATAGGGTCTTTTGTTCATATAATAGTAGTATGAGACATATTTAAAAAAATAACTGAGAGTTGTTAAGTTGTTTTTTATTGAGTTTCATGATAAAATACTGTGTCATATGGAGGACAACTATGAAAAAGATATTGGATGTTATGAATAAAGATGTGATTTCAATTCAAAGAGAAACTACAGTGGAAGAGATAGTAAGAATTATGAAAGAGAAAAAAATAGGTAAAATTCCTGTGGTAGAAGAAGGTAAGGTTTTAGGTGTAATTACGCGAGAGGATCTTCTTGTAAAGGAAGAGGTACCGCCAGTGCAGCCTGTTATAGCTTTTTGGGAAGTTTTAATTACTTTACCGAGCAATAGAGAATTTGAAAAAAAATTAGAAAAACTTACTGCTTACAAAGCTGAACAGATTATGAATAGAGATTTTTACAGCTGTTCATCAGAAGAGAGTCTGGAAAAAATAGTTACAGAGATGCTGGAGTGTAAGCACGATTATACTTTGGTTATAGATAATGGAAATCTAGTAGGTATAGTTACAAAATCAGATCTTATATCGAAGTGTTTTTAAAAAATATAATTTTATAAATTTAGAGGAAGGTGCTATCTAAAATTGGATTTGGATCAGAGTATTGTCAGTGATATTTTTTTGTTGGTAGTATTAATAATTTTATCAGGAATTTTTTCAGCTTCAGAAACAGCTTTAACTTCATTTCGTAGTACTTATCTTGAAGAGATTGAATGGAAACATCCTAAGGAGGCTGTTCTTCTGAGAAAATGGCTAAAATATCCCAATGAAATATTGACAGGGATGCTTTTGGGAAATAACATTGTAAATATTTTAGCTTCATCTATTGCTACAGCCCTTACGCTTAATATTATGGGAAATAATTCGACCTCAATACTTATAGCTACCATTGTAATGACGGTAGTCATACTTATTTTTGGAGAGATTACACCTAAAATAATTGCTAAAAATAACTCGGTTTTAATTTCTAGATTTGTTATAACTCCTATGCATATCCTTTCTGTTATAACGAAACCCATAGTATTTATTTTAATGGGAATTTCTAAAATAATAGGAAGACTTTTTGGTATCGAGATAAAAGACGAAGCTCTCATGATAACCGAAAAGGATATAATCTCCTTTGTAAATGTAGGGGAGGCTGAGGGAATAATAGAAGAGGGTGAAAAGGAGATGATTCACTCGATTTTTGAATTCGGAGAAACAAGTGCTAAAGAAGTAATGACTCCAAGGACTTCTATGTATTCCATAGAAGCTACAAAAACAATTGAAGAAGTATGGGATGAGTTGCTGGAAACAGGTTTTTCCAGAATTCCTGTGTATGAGGAGACCATAGATGATGTTATTGGAATTCTGTACGTCAAAGATATTCTCAATTCTGTAAAAAGAGGAGAAACTGAAAAACAGATAAAAGAGTTTGTAAGAGTCCCTTATTTTGTTCCAGAGACAAAATCTATTATTGAAATATTGAAAGAATTTCAATTGAAAAAAGTTCATATTGCAATGGTTTTGGATGAATATGGAGGAGTTGTAGGCCTTGTTACAATAGAAGACCTTATAGAGGAAATTGTAGGAGAGATAAGAGATGAGTTCGATCAGGAGGAAGAGGAAACTGTAATAAAAATTTCTGAGACTGAATATCTTATTGATGCTATGATAGATATAGAAACCCTCAATAAGGAGCTTTCATTGGATCTACCAATTTCTGAAGACTACGAAAGCTTAGGAGGGCTAATAACTACTGAGCTATCGAGGGTATGCATAATCGGTGATGAAGTTATTTTAGGAGATGTGAGACTTGAGGTAAAAGAGTTGGATAAAATGAGAATTTCAAGAGTGCTTCTAGAAAAAATAGTGGATGAAGAAAAATGAAAAATACAGTAAAGAGTTATTTTTACACTGGAATAGTAGCCCTCCTTCCTATTGTAATAACACTATATATACTGGATTGGATATTCACTTTTATTTTGGATTTGATATCAACATCCTATTTAGCGGTAATTCTGAAGAGAATAGTAGAGAAAAGTGTAGAGTTATCAGAAACAACTACTTCGGTAGAGTTTCTAATGAATATTTCAATCAATATTCTGACAGTAATATTGATACTGACATTCGTAATATTCATCGGTTATACACTTAAGCATGTTGTCTTTTCAAAGATAATAAAATATGTCAATGAACTATTTCTGAGAGCTCCGCTGATTAAGCACATATACTCAACGATAACTCAGATTGTTTCAGTTTTTTCCAATGATAGAATGAACAGTTATCAGAAAGTGGTAATAATAGAGTACCCGAGAAAGGGAATCTATTCTATGGGATTTTTGACATCGGAATCAAATTCTGTTTTTGAAAAAAGACTAAATAAAGAAAAAATGTTTAATATATTTATTCCGACCTCTCCCAATCCGACTTCTGGAATGTTTATAGTAATGGAGGAAAGTGAGGTTAACATTTTAGATATAAAGGTTGATGAAGCTATAAAACTTATAATTTCAGGTGGGGTAATAGTTCCTGAAGTGGCTAAAGGGGATGGAAAATGAGTAAAATTTTATTGGCTTTGATTTTAATTTTATTTATGGGATGCAGCAACTCTGATAGTAGAGGCGGAAAGCTCATGGATAAAGAGCAGTATTATATTTTAAGGGGAATGAATAATGCTCAAGAAGGGAAATATTTAGATGCTATAAAGGAGCTAAAGATAGCATATAATAAAAATCCTAAAAATATGGTGACTCTCCGTGAATTAGCATATTGCTATGGAGAATTAGGAGATTTAGAAGAAGCTAAGAAGCTTTATGGAGAAGCTCTTAAACTGGATCCTAAAGATCTTGTTTCTATAAAGAATATTGCATATATAAACTATCTTCAGAAAAACTACCAAATCACTAGAGATTACTTAAAGGAAATTCCTGAGAAGTTAAGAGATGAGTACTCCTATAAACTTTATGGATATCTATATCTAAACGAGAAAGATTATGACAGGGCCTATGAAAATTTGAGAATGGCAGTGTCGTTGAATAGAAGTTTTGATCCTGAACTTATTGAAAAATATGTGGAAGTACTAAGAATTAAAAAGAGAACTTCAGAAATCTACAGATATCTGGATGAGAATTATGAACTTTATAAAAACAGAAAAGATTATATTATAATTTATTCTGAAAAGCTCAGCGAAAATTTTAGTGAACTTAGAAAAGCTGAAAGGGCTCTTAAAAGATATTTAGCAGAAAATAATCAGGATGATGAGGTTATTCTTGAGTTAGCAAAGAATAATATCGAGCAAGGAAAATATGATGAAGTTTTAAAGATACTTTCCTTAGTTTCTTCAAAAAATTCTTACGATTCAAAATACCTCAATTATAAAAAAATAGCTGAAGAGAGATTAAAAAAAAATCAAATTAAGAAAAAATAAAAATGGATTTTATTAGAGGAGGACAAAATGGATTTGAAGAAATATGTAGCATTAGTTGTGGATTTCCCAAAAAAAGGGATTAAATTTAGAGATATAACTCCTCTTATGGATGATGGAGCAGCATATAAATATGCCACAGATGAGATTGTAAAGTTTTGTAAGGAAGTTGGAGCAGAGCTTGTAGTAGGACCAGAAGCAAGAGGATTTATTTTTGGATGCCCAGTTTCTTATGCACTTGGAATAGGTTTTGCACCAGTTAGAAAACCTGGGAAATTACCTAGAGAAGTAATAACTTTTGACTATGATTTAGAGTATGGATCAAATACTCTATGTATGCATAAAGATTCTGTAAGACCTGGACAAAAAGTTGTTATAGTAGATGATCTGCTTGCAACTGGTGGAACAGTAGAGGCAACCGTTCACATGATAGAAAAAATGGGTGGAGAAGTAGTAGGACTTGCATTTCTAATAGAATTAGAAGAGCTAAAGGGAAAAGAAAAGCTGGCAAAGTATCCAGTACTTACTTTGATGAAATACTAAAATATAATGGTTAGAGGGCTTCTTCTTTTGAAATTGCCCTCTTTTTCTTAAAATCAGATTGAGAGGTAACTGTGGAGTATTTACAGGAGATTAAAGAGAAAATAGAAAATAGTAATTTGAAAGTTGATTTCGAAAAAATAAAAGATGCCTTTCTTTTGGCGGAAGAGTCACATAAGGGGCAGTATAGAAAATCGGGAGAGGATTATATCCTTCATCCTGTGGAAGTTACTAAAATTTTAATAGAACTCAAAATGGATACAGACACTATCGTAGCTGGAATTCTTCATGATATAGTAGAGGATACTTTTATTACACTGGCGGACATAAAATATAATTTTGGAGAAAGTGTAGCTGAACTTGTAGATGGAGTAACTAAGCTGAGAAATCTTCCCAATGGGACTAAGAATCAGTATGAAAATCTTAGAAAAATGATATTGGCTATGTCCAAAAATCTGAGCGTAATTATAATTAAATTGGCGGACAGACTTCACAATATGAGGACTCTCAGATATATGAAGCCTGAAAAGCAGATGTCTATAGCTCAAGAGACTCTTGATATCTACACCCCTCTAGCACATAGATTGGGAATAGCGAAGATAAAGTGGGAACTGGAAGATCTATGCCTTTATTATCTTCATCCAAGAGCTTATCAGGAACTGAAGAAGCTTATAGATACTAAAAAAAATGAAAGAGAAAATTATATTGAGAATATAATTAAATCTATAAATTTCATGCTGGAAGATTCAAAAATACAGGCATCTATAAATGGGAGATTCAAACATTTTTATAGTATCTATAAAAAAATGTATGAAAAAGGAAAAGAATTTGACGATATATATGATCTGATGGGAATCAGGATTATAACAAAAACCAAAACAGACTGCTATCATATATTAGGGCTTATACAAAGTCTTTACCAGCCAGTTCCTGGAAGGTTTAAAGATTATATTTCGGCTCCGAAATCCAATAATTATCAATCAATACATACTACAGTTATTGGACCTGGAGGGAAATTTGTAGAGATACAGTTGAGAACAGAGGATATGAATATAATTGCTGAAGAGGGAATAGCAGCCCATTGGAGTTATAAAGAGAAAACAGCAGTATCTAAAAATGATCAGGTATACGGATGGCTGAGAGGTATAATTGAAACTCAGCAGAATGAGAATAGTGAGGAGTTTGTAAAGGTTTTTACAGAAGAACTCCTGAAAGAGAGTGTGTTCATATTCTCTCCCAAGGGAGATGTTGTAGAACTGGCATCAGGAGCTACTCCACTAGATTTCGCTTTTAATATTCATACGGATATTGGGTGTAAATGTGTGGGAGCCAAAGTGAATGGGAAAATAGTTCCTCTGGAGTACAAGCTTAAAAATGGAGACAGAGTTGAAATAATAACTTCTAAAAATGCCAAAGGTCCAGGAAATGATTGGTTAAATATAGCAGTTACGACTGGGGCCAAAAATAAGATAAGAAAATGGCTGAAAGAACAGAATTTCACAGAGAATGTAAAGATTGGTAAGGAACTCATAGAGCGGGAATTGGATAAACTCAATGTACCGATAAAAGAGTTTGAAGAAAGTTCACTTCTAAAAAAACATATGGAAAAACATAATATAGTTACAGTAGATGATCTCTACTTTCAGTTGGCTGAGAAGCGTAGCAAGGTGGATGTCATAATAGCTAAACTTAAAAGTAAACTAGAAAAAGAGAGAGAAGTCCAGATTTTTCAAAATGTTACAGAAATTTCCAATGAAAAGAGAGAAAAAAGTAGCAAGAAGAATGATTACGGAGTAATAATAGATGGAACTAACAATACTCTTTTAAAATTTGCCAAATGCTGTACACCTCTTCCTGGAGATGAGGTGGCAGGATATGTGACTAAACTCACAGGAATAACTATCCATAGAAAAAACTGTGTAAATTATCAGAATATGATAAAAAATGATCCGGCTAGAGAGATAGAAGTGACATGGGATCCTAAACTTATAGGGAAACGTGTAAATAAATATAAATTTTCTTTCAATGTTTTTGCAGAGAACAGAGTTAATATTCTTCTGGATATATTGACATTGATTTCCAATCATAAAATAAATTTGATTTTTATAAATTCAGCAGAAATGGTCAAGGATGGAAACAAAATAATAAAGGCTAGACTTACAGTGGAACTCAGTGATAAAAGTGAGTACAAACACCTTGTAAATAATATAAGTAAGATAAAAGATGTAATATCAGTGGAGAGATAAGGAGAAAAATGAAAAAATTACCAGTAACTTATGAACTTCTTGCAACAGATGGAAAAGCAAGAGCAGGAAAAGTAATGACACCTCATGGAGATATAGAGACACCTGTATTTATGCCAGTGGGAACTCAGGCTACAGTTAAGACAATGACTCCGGAAGAGTTGGAAGAGATGGGGGCAGAGATAATATTGGGAAATACTTATCACCTGTACTTAAGACCGGGAGATGAGATAGTTGCTAAATTCGGTGGACTCCACAAATTCATGAATTGGAAGAGACCTATACTTACAGATTCGGGAGGTTTTCAGGTATTCAGTCTAGGTGCTAGAAAAACTCAGGGTGAAGGATCAGGAAATGGCACATCTCTAGTTAAAATAACAGAGGAGGGGGTTAAGTTTTCATCTCACATAGATGGATCGAAGCACTTTATCTCTCCGGAAAAATCTATAAATATTCAGAATAACCTGGGTTCAGATATAGTTATGCTATTTGATGAGTGCCCGCCTGGACTTTCAGATAAAAAATATCTGATTCCTTCTATAGAGAGAACAACAAGATGGGCAAAAAGATGTATTGAAGCCCATAAAAATCCTGATAAGCAGGGGCTTTTTGCCATTGTTCAAGGTGGTATATATGAAGATTTGAGACAAAAAAGTTTAGATGAGCTTTCTGCTATGGATGAGCACTTTTCAGGTTATGCCATAGGTGGATTGGCAGTAGGAGAACCTCGTGAGGATATGTACAGAGTTCTCAATTATATTGTTGAGAAATGTCCGGAGAATAAACCGAGATACCTTATGGGAGTAGGAGAACCTATAGATATGCTAGAGGCAGTAGAAGCCGGTATAGATATGATGGACTGTGTTCAGCCTTCAAGAATAGGAAGGCATGGAACTGTTTTCACAAAATATGGAAGACTGGTAGTTAAAAATGCTACTTATGCAGAAGATGACAGACCTTTGGATGAGGGGTGCCAGTGTTATGCATGCCGTAACTATACGAGAGGATATATAAGACATCTCTTTAAAGCTGATGAGATTCTGGGAGCAAGACTTGCCACTTATCACAATCTTTACTTCCTGCTTAAAATGATGAAAGATTCAAGAAAAGCTATAACAGAAGGAAGATTTGCAGAGTTTAAAAAAGAGTTTATTGAAAACTATACTACAGGTAAGAGCTCAGAGTGGATTAAAGGTAAAAAAATATGATGATGTTTCAGAAAAAAGAGAGAACTTTCTCTCTTTTTGCTTTAATCATATCTATTTTTTTTAGTGTAAGTCTAAGAAATTTTGCAGAAATTAAAAAAAGAGTTGTATCAGTATCGCCAGCTGTAACGGAAACTATCTATTATTTTGGTTATGGAGATACACTTTTAGCGAGGACTGATTATTGTCAATATCCTGAAGAGGTAAAAGAAATTCAATCCATAGGGAATATGTTTAATCCCAATTTGGAGAAAATAGTTTATCAAAAACCTGATTATGTTATTTTTCAATCCCATTTTGATGGAAGAACGGTAAGGCAGATGGAAAAGATGGGGATTAAAGTCTGGGGAATGGAGAGTCCTAAAAATATGCGAGAAATATTTCAGAGCTATGAAAAAATATTGAATATTTATCCTGAAGATGAAAAAAAAATTCAGGGAGAAAA
>X329_Bleak__coassemble_905_pt1 | contig 12008 bp, 9 predicted proteins | sample X329_Bleak__metabat2_low_PE_005 | metagenome-assembled genome bin X329_Bleak
GTTATAGGACTACCGAGGAGCCCAAATATAAACTTTTGAAAAAAGAAAATAAATTCGAAATCAGGGACTATGAACCTATAATTGTGGCAGAAGTGGTTACAGAGGGAGATTATAAAGAGAGTAGTAAAAAGGGATTCAATAAACTGGCAAAATATATTTTTGGAGAAAATAAAACCAGAGAAAACATAGGGATGACAGCTCCGGTTTTTCAAGAGAGCAATAATGAAAAAATTTCTATGACAGCACCTGTCTTTCAAGAAAAGAGTGGTAAAGGCTGGGTAATGAAGTTTACAATGCCGGAAAAATATACTCTGGAAAATCTGCCGGAACCCCTGGATAGTGAGATAAAAATAAAAATATTAGGTAGTAAAAAAGTTGCGGTTATAATCTATTCCGGGATTTTGACTGGAGAAAAAATAGAAAAAAATACAATCGCACTCAGGGAATGGATGAATAAAAACAGTTATGAGGAGATATCTCCTCCCCAATCAGCAGGATATGATCCGCCGTGGACAATACCTTTCCTTCGAAGAAATGAAATTCAAATAGAAACAAAATAAAAATAGAAAAAATTATTTCTAGTATAGCTTCTATAAATGATGTTATAATAACAATCATTTTAAATATTAAAGGAGTGAAAAATGTTTGAATATCTGAAGGGGAAAATAGAGTATAAAAAACCTGAGTATGCAGTTGTAGATGTGAGTGGACTGGGATACCGTGTAAACATATCTCTGAAAACTTATGATAAATTGATAGTAGGAGAAGAAAATAGAATATATATATATAACTTCATAAAAGAGGATGCCTTTAAACTTATCGGTTTTTTAAAAGAGAGCGAAAGAACTGTTTTTGAGCTTCTTCTCTCTGTTTCTGGGATAGGGGTAAGCCTTGCATTGTCTATACTCTCATCCTTTGAAATCGGTGAGATAAGAAAAATAGTTTCAGAAGAGGATTATCTTAAGTTGAAAAAAGTGCCAAAACTAGGAGAGAAAAAATCTAAACAGATTATTTTGGATCTCAAAAGCAAACTGGAGTTGCTGAATATTATAGCTATGGAAGAAAATAGTGAAGAGATAGATAGCAGTGCCATTATAGAAGAGGAACTGTTCCTGGCTTTGGAAAGTCTGGGATACAGTAAAAAGGAAATTGATAATCTGGTAAGTAAGAAGGAGATGAAGGAATTCAAATCTATTGAAGAGGCTATAAAAGCTGTTCTCAAAAAGATTAGAGAGAAAAAATAGGAGGCTTCATATGAAGAAAATCTTTGTTCTGGATACCAATATATTAATACATGATCCCCGTAGTGTATATAGTTTTAAAGAGAATGAGGTTGTACTGCCCATATTTGTAATTGAAGAGATAGATGACCTTAAAAGAAAACCCTCTACTGCTATCCATGCCAGAATGGCATCTAGAGTGATTGAAGAGATAAGAAAAAAAGGGTGTATAGCTAAAGGAATAAAGTTGGAGGATAATATAAATTTTCGTGTAGAAATAAAAAATGATCCTGAACTATTGCCTAAATCCCTGAGAAGAGACATAACTGATAATAAGATAATTTCTGCTGTTTTAGGAATACAGAAAGAAAATCCAGAAAAAACTGTAGTTATGATAACTAAAGATATAAATATGAGGATTAAAGCAGATGCACTAGGGATAAAAGTAGAAGATTACGAAACTGACATGGTGAGATATTCGGATCTCTACGAGGGATATTATGAGGTAGAGATAAGCAAAGAAAATTTTGAAAAATATGAAAAATCTGGAAAAATAAAAGCTGCAGATTTAGAAATAGGAATCCAGCTCCAGCCCAACTGCTTTTTAAAAATGAAAAATGGAGAGAGAGCAGCCACTGGAAGATATTCAGATGGAAAAATTATTAAACTTCAGCTAGGAGATATAAATGCATGGGGAGTACGAGCTCGGAATGATGAGCAGAGATATGCCATGGACCTTCTTATGGATGAAAAAATAAAAGTGGTAAGCTTGGTAGGGAAAGCCGGAACAGGAAAAACACTTTTAGCTGTAGCGGCAGGATTGGAACAGGTGGTAGAGAGAAAGGTATATAAAAAACTCCTAATAGCTCGTCCAATTATACCGATGGGAAAAGATATAGGATATCTACCAGGTTCAGAAAAAGAGAAACTGAGACCTTGGATGCAACCGATATATGACAATATTGATTTTTTAACCGATGCTAAAGAAGCTGGTTCGGGAGAAAAAGTTGTAGAGGGATTGGAGGCCATGGGAATACTTAAGATAGAAGCCCTTACATACATAAGAGGACGTAGTATTCCAGCAGGATTTATAATTATAGATGAGGCTCAAAATTTGACTCCCCTTGAGATAAAAACCATTGTAACGAGAGCAGGGGAAGGTACTAAAATAGTTTTCACAGGAGATCCTGAACAGATAGATAGTCCTTACCTGGATGCGAATACCAATGGACTCACATATATGGCTGAAAAGTTTCAGGATGAAGAGATTGCAGGGCATGTGACTCTTAAGAAAGGAGAACGTTCACCTCTTGCTGAGATTGCAGCAAAACTTTTATAAAATTTCCTTTTAATTTGCACTTATTTATTATATAATAGTGTATTAGAAAAATAGGAATTATGGAGGAAATTACATGGTAACGATCATAACTTTGATACTATTTATATCTGCAATAGCCCTTATAGGTCTGGTACTGGTTCAGCCTGACAGAAGTAACGGTATGACTGCCAGCATGGGAATGGGAGGAGCTAACACTGTTTTTGGAATTTCTAAAGATGGAGGGCCACTGGCTAAAGCTACCACAGTTGCTGCAATAGTATTTATAGTTTCTGCACTTTTATTGTATATTGTTAAATAATAGAGGAGCGTATTGAGTTTTCAATACGCTTTTTTGACTTTTATTGGAGGAGGGTTTGGTGCAAAATTTATTTAGTGGTAATTATGAAGAGGTAAAACCCCTTGCACTGAAACTCAGACCAAAAACGCTTCAGGAATTTATAGGACAGGAAAAAATAGTAGGGGAAAATGGTATACTGAGAAAACTTCTTGAAAAAAAAAGGTTAAGCAATTCCATTTTTTATGGTCCGCCAGGGGTTGGAAAAACAACTCTGGCAGAGATAATAGCTCAGGAGATAGGGTTTGAATTTGAATCTCTCAATGCTACCACTGCTGGAGTCAATGATCTCAAGGGGGTTGTAGAGAGAGCTAAAAAAAACCTGGAATATTACCAAAAGAAAACAATACTTTTTCTAGATGAAATCCACAGATTTAATAAACTTCAACAGGATGCTTTGCTTTCCAGTACAGAATCGGGAGTTATAATTCTCATAGGAGCTACAACTGAAAATCCTTTTTATAACTTGAATAATGCTTTGCTTTCGCGAGTGATAGTTTTTGAATTTGAGTCTTTAAAAAATGAAGATATAAGGGAAGTTTTAAAGAGAGGATGCGAAACTTTAAAATTAGAAGTTCCAGAAGATGTGACAGAGGCAATAGTGGACATATCCAAAGGGGATAGTAGAATAGCTCTGAATTATTTGGAGCTTTATTATAATTTGGGAGAAGAGATAGCAGGGAATCAGATACTGAATGTTTTCAGAGAACGGAGAGCATCTTTCCATAAGGAAGAAGACAAATACAATATCATATCAGCTATGATAAAAAGCATAAGAGGCAGTGATCCTGATTCGGGGGTTTATTGGATGGGAAGACTTCTCTCTGGAGGAGAGGATCCCAGGTATATTGCAAGAAGGCTTATGATACTTGCCAGTGAAGATATAGGAATGGCCAATCCAGAGGCTATGTTAATAGCAAACAGTGCCATGGGAGCCAGTGAAAAAATAGGTATGCCTGAGATAAGAATAATTTTGGCTCAGACAGTTATCTATCTTGCAATTTCATCTAAGAGTAATTCATGCTATAATGCTATAAATAGTGCTCTAAAAGATATAGAGGGAGGAGACTTGGAGAGAGTTCCTGCCCATATAGACAGTTCGGCTAAAGATTATCTTTATCCCCATGATTACAGAGGAAATTTTGTGAACCAGCAGTATAGTATAAAAACTAGAGATTATTATATTCCAGGGGATAATAGAAACGAAAAACTTATAAAAGAAAAGCTTGAGAAGCTTTGGAAAGTATAGAAGGAGGAAGAATGGAACTTATTAAGGGTGTGAGAGGAACTAGAGATATATATGGTAAGGACGGAGTGAAGTTTAACCATATATCTGAAGTAGCTCAGGAATTTTTCCAGAATTACGGATTTGAAATGATAAAGACTCCTATATTTGAGGAGACCGCTCTTTTCAAAAGAGGTATAGGAGAGGGAACTGACGTCGTGGATAAAGAGATGTACACATTCACTGACAGAGGAGAGAGAAGCCTTACTCTGAGACCTGAAGGAACAGCTCCAGTGGTGAGATGTTATCTGGAAAATAAAATCTACGGACAGGAGGAAACAAGTAGATTTTTCTATATAGGTCAGATGTTCAGATACGACAGACCTCAAGCTGGAAGGCAGAGGGAATTCAATCAGATAGGAATTGAAGTTCTAGGAGAAAATTCTCCTATATTGGATGCGGAAGTTATATCGATGAGTTATAAATTTTTGGATAAACTTGGGATAACTGATCTTCAGGTAGCTGTAAACTCAGTGGGAGGACAGGAATCTAGAAAAGTTTATAGGGATAGACTAGTAGATTTTCTGACTCCTATGAGGGAAGAACTTTGTGAAGACTGCCGTAATAGAATAGAAAAAAATCCATTGAGAGTTTTGGACTGCAAAGTACAAAAATGTAAATCTCTGACTCAGGAAGCTCCAAGTATAGTGGATTCTCTTACTGAAGAGGAGAGAAATCACTACGAGCAGGTAAAGAAATACCTAAAGCTTTTTGGAGTGGATTTTGTGGAAGATCCAAGACTTGTAAGAGGACTGGATTATTACTCAAGTACAGTATATGAGATTGTTACAAATAAACTTGGATCTCAAGGAACTGTTCTTGGAGGTGGAAGATATGATAATCTTCTGAAGCAGTTAGGAGACAAAGATATTCCAGCTTTCGGTTTTGCTGCTGGGGTAGAGAGAATCATGATGCTTACAGAAGAGATGAGTATGCCAGCTCCTAAAGTATATGTGGCATGGATGGGAGATACAGCTCAGGAAATTGGAATGAAGCTGGCTGATGATCTGAGAGTTGCAGGGATATACACAGCAGTTGACTATAAATCTAAGGGGATGAAAGCCCATATGAAAAAAGCTGATAGGCTGGGAGTTGACTTTGCTGTTATTATAGGTGAAAATGAGGTTGAAAACGGAAAGTATATATTGAAAGATTTCAAGAATAGAGAACAGTCTGAGCTTAGCTTAGAGGAGATAAAGGGGAGATTAATATGATTTACAGAACACACAATCTTGGACAGCTGAGAGCTGAGAATATTGGAGAGAAAGTAACTCTTTCTGGATGGGTAGACACAAAAAGAGATTTAGGGGGACTTACCTTTATAGACCTTAGAGATAGAGAGGGACTTACTCAGATAGTTTTTGATATTGATGTAGCAGATGCAGCGACTGTAGAGATGGCTCAGAAACTTAAAAATGAATCGGTTATAAAAATAACAGGAACTGTAAAAGAGAGATACAGTAAAAATCTTAATATTCCTACAGGAGAGATAGAGATTTTTGCTACTGAACTGGAAGTTTTAAACCCTGCAGATGTACTGCCATTCCAGATTTCAGGAGATGAAAATGTAAGTGAAACTATGAGGCTTAAGTATAGATACCTGGATATAAGAAGATCTCATATGATGAACAATCTAAAGATGAGACATAGAATGATAATGTCTATCAGAAACTATATGGATGAGCAAGGTTTTCTAGATGTTGATACTCCCGTTCTTACGAAATCTACACCTGAAGGGGCTAGAGATTTCCTAGTTCCTAGCAGAATAAGTCAGGGAGAGTTCTATGCACTTCCTCAGTCGCCACAATTATTTAAACAGCTGCTTATGATAGGTGGAGTAGAAAAATATTTCCAAATTGCAAAATGTTTCAGAGATGAAGATCTGAGAGCTGACAGACAGCCAGAATTTACACAGTTGGATATCGAAATGTCTTTTGTTACTCAAAATGATATAATGAATACAATCGAAGGACTTGCCAAGAGAGTATTTAAAAATGTAACTGGAGAGAGTGCTGATTATGATTTCATAAGAATGCCTTATTCAGAAGCTATGGAGAGATTCGGTTCAGATAAACCAGACACAAGATTCGGTGTGGAACTGAAAGATCTTTCTGATATAGTAAAAGATGCTGGATTCCAGGCCTTCAAAACTACTGTGGAAAATGGTGGAGTAGTTAAGGCTATAGTGGCTCCAGGTGCTGGAGAGAAGTTCTCTAGAAAAGTTCTAGATGAGTACCAAGATTATGCAAAAACATATTTTGGAGCTAAGGGAATGGCATATATCAAGATAACTTCTGAAGGGGTGACATCGCCACTTGCTAAATTCTTTACTGAAGAGGAGATGAAGGCCATAGTAGAGAGAACTGAGGCTAAAGCAGGAGATGTTATTCTTATAGTGGCAGACGTTAAGAAAGTAGTATACGCATCACTAGGTGCCCTTAGACTTAGAATAGGAAAAGAATTAGAGCTTATTGATAATAATGAGTTTAAATTCCTTTGGGTTGTAGATTTCCCTATGTTTGAATATTCAGAGGAAGAGGGAAGATACCAGGCTCAACACCACCCGTTCACTTCTATAAAACCTGAGGATATGGAGGCCTTTATGGGCGGAGAGATGGAAGAGATCAGAACAAACTCTTATGACCTCGTTTTAAACGGATCTGAAATAGGAGGAGGTTCTATAAGAATCTTTAATCCAGAAGTTCAGGCTAGAGTTTTCGAAAAACTTGGACTTTCTCAAGAGGAAGCTAGAGAGAAGTTTGGATTCTTTATAGATGCATTTAAATATGGAGCTCCACCACATGGAGGGCTAGCTTTTGGAATTGACAGATGGCTTATGGTAATGCTGAAAGAAACATCTATAAGAGATGTAATTCCTTTCCCGAAAACAAATAAGGGACAGTGTCTGATGACAGAAGCACCAAGTAGAGTAGATGAGAAGCAACTTAGCGAACTATCTTTGAATATAACTAAAAAAGATTAAAAATAAATAAAAAAGAAAAAATGGGTTTTGATATTGAAAAAATAATTTTTTAATGATATAATCCAATATAGAATAAATTTCTGACTTATACGCTATTTTCACGAGGTTTTGGGCCTAATGTCGTCGAGGGGACTGGCACTGTTGCCACTAATTCAGAAAAGTCACGAAATCCCTTTTGATTTACGGACCCTGTATCCTGGCATTATCTGGTTACCACTTTTTTATGATTGGCGACTAAAACCGTACTGAAGGCGGTAAGTTGGATATATTCTTTATTGGGCTATATGCCCGTTTTTTTTTGCTGAGAAAAAAGGAAGGTGAAATTGGTGATAAAACTTATAGATAGAGAGATAGCTGGGATTTTTCAAACGGCTATGGAGGAACTTTACACAGGCTTAGAATTAAAACCTGTAGAGATTACAGCGGCAACCAATGAAAAATTTGGAGATTTTCAATCTAACTTTGCCATGATGAATTCAAAAATAATTGGAAAAAATCCCAGAATGATAGCGGAAGAGGTAGTGGGAGCTATAAAAACCAATGATGTTATAGGAAAACTGGAAATAGCCGGACCTGGATTCATAAATATATTTCTTAAGGATAGCTTTTTAGGAAAATATATTACAACGGTTGTAGAAGAGGGAGCCGATTTTTCGTTTTTAAATAGAAAAGGCGATGTTATAATTGATTATTCACCACCGAATATAGCTAAAAGAATGCACATAGGGCATCTGAGATCTACAATTATAGGAGACTCTGTAAAGAGAATATATAATTATTTAGGATATAAAACAACTTCAGATAACCACATAGGTGACTGGGGAACTCAGTTTGGAAAACTTATAATAGGTTATAGAAACTGGCTGAATCAGGAAGCTTATAAAGAGAATGCTATAGAGGAACTTGAGAGAGTTTATGTGGAGTTCACAAGAGCATCAGAGGAAAATCCTGAACTTGAAGATCAGGCTAGAGAAGAACTGAAAAAACTTCAAATTGGAGATCCTGAAAATACAAGATTATGGGAAGAATTTATTCAGGTATCTCTGAATGAATATAACAAACTTTATAGCAGAATGGATATAAAATTTGATACATATCATGGAGAGTCATTCTATAAAGATATGATGGCAGGAGTGGTAAAAGAATTAGTTGAAAAAGGAATAGCTGTAGAAGATGATGGGGCAAAAGTTGTTTTCTTTGATGAAAAAGATAAACTTCATCCATGTATAGTTCAGAAGAGAGATGGGGCATATCTTTATTCAACTTCAGATATCGCTACAATAAAATACAGAAGAGAAAATTATGATTTAAATAAAATAATATATCTTACAGATGAGAGACAACAGGATCATTTTAGACAATTTTTCAAAATAACCGAAAATCTAGGATGGGATGTTGAAAAACATCATGTTTGGTTTGGTATAATGAGATTTGCTGATGGAGTTTTTTCAACTAGAAAAGGAAATGTAATCAGACTTGAACAGTTGTTAGATGAGGGAAAAAGAAGAGCACTAGAAGTTGTAGAAAACAAAAACCCAGAACTTTCAGCTGAAGAGAAAGATAATATAGCTGAAATTGTGGGGATGGGAGCTATAAAATATGCTGACCTTTCTCAGAACAGACAGAGTGCTATAATATTTGAATGGGATAAAGTACTGAGTTTCGAAGGAAATACAGCTCCATATCTCCAATACTCTTATGCAAGAATAAAATCTATAATAAGAAAAGCTGCTGAGGACTCAAAAGAAGTTGACCTTCATGCTGAGATGGTATTTAACAATAGTACAGAGAGAGCCCTTGCTCAGCAACTGTCACTTATGAATGGTGTGATACTTAAAGCTGCAGAGAGCTGTAAGCCAAATCTTATAGCTGATTATCTTTTTGAAACTTCAAAAAAATTCAACAGTTTTTACAGTAGCTGTCCGATACTGAATCAGGAAGAAAAAGTTCTTAAATCGAGACTTCTTCTGGCATACTTAACATCAGAGACTATTAAAAGAGGATTATCTCTATTGGGAATAAAAACACTTGAAAGAATGTAAAATAGGGGGATGTCCCCCTATTTTTTTAGAGTGAATTATATCAGGGAGGAAAAATGTTTAAAATAAAAAGTCTAATTGTGGTTACAGGAATAAGCGGAGCAGGAAAAACTGCTGCACTTAATGCTCTTGAAGACATGGAATATCTTACAATGGATAATATCCCATGTAATTTTGCAACTTTAATATTGGAAGGATATATATCAGAGATAAAACAGAGTAAAGTAGATAAAATTGCTCTGGGAATGGACGTAAGATCATTTTCTGCTGTGGAAGAATATCATAATTTTTTAAACAATATGGAAAAACATTTGGGAGATTTCCAAGTGATATTTTTAGATGCTAGCGATGAGGCTATTTTAAACAGGTACAATCTCACAAGAAGAAGACATCCTGTAGTTGCAGATACACTTTTAGAAAGTATAGAGAATGAACGGAAGATAATGAGTAGCATAAAAGAGCGTGCTACTAGAGTGATAGATACCAGTTTTACATCAGCTAAACAGCTTTCGGAAAAACTTAAGGAGAGTCATTATTTCCGTCACAAGGATGCTGAAAAAATAAATATTCACATTCAATCTTTCGGATATAAATATGGAATGCCCATCGATTTGGATCTGGCTTTTGATGTAAGGTTTCTTCCTAATCCCTACTATATTCCCGAGCTTAAAGAGAAAACCGGAAATGATATTGAAGTACAGACTTATGTTATGGATAGCCCTGTATCCCATGAGTTTTACGGAAAACTGTTAAATATGCTGGAGTTCCTAATCCCGAACTATATAGCAGAAGGAAAAAAACATCTTTCTATAGGAATAGGATGTAGTGGGGGGAAACATCGTTCGGTAACTTTTGTAAATTATCTGGCTAGAGATTTGAAAAAAATAAAAAATCTGAAGATATATGCTTCTCACAAGGAAAATGAGAAGGGGCATTGGTAATGTTAAACAATATTTTGAAAAATATACCTGAAAATCCAGGAGTCTATCTCATGAAAAAAAACTCCCAGGTAATATATGTAGGAAAGGCTAAAAATCTTAGGAAAAGAGTCCTTTCCTATTTTAATAGGGAGCATGAAAATATTAAAACATCAGAGCTAGTAAAAAATATAGAGGATATAGAGTTTATAATTTGCAATTCAGAAGTGGATGCCCTAATTCTAGAAAATAATCTGATAAAAAAATATTCTCCCAAATATAACATAGCTTTAAAAGATCAAAAGACCTATCCCTATTTAAAAATCAGCCGGGAAAAATTTCCCTATCTTAAAACAGTAAGAAACACTAGAGAGCTCAATGATAGGAAGGGAATATATTTCGGGCCATATCCCAATGGGGCATACAATCTTAGGAAAGCTCTTATAAGAGTTTTCAAGATAAGAGACTGCAACAGAGACATGGAAAAAACATATTCCAAACCGTGCCTCAAATATTACATGCATTTTTGCAGTGGTCCATGTGTCTATAAAGATAATTCTTCAGAATACACTGAAAGAGTTGAGGCTATAAAAAAAATTCTTAAAGGAAATGGAGAGGAATATATTCTTGAATTGAAGAGAAAGATGGAAAAAGCCGGGGAAGAGATGAAATTTGAGGAAGCCATAATTCTCAGAAATCAGATTGACGAATTAAAAAATTCTGTTATAAATCAAGTGACGGAATATTCTAAAGGGTTAGATGAGGATTATTTTACTTATGAGGCGGTAGGGGATTACCTTTTTATAACTGTGCTCAAGGGTAGAGATGGGAAAATTATAGGTAAAGAAAATATGGTTGTTTCATTAAAAAATAAGCTCTATGAAACTTTGGATGAAGTAGTCGTGACAGCTTATTACTCCAAATATACTCCTGCAAAAAATATAATATTTCAGGAAAAATTGGAACCGAATTATGAAATTTTAGAAAAGTGGTTTTTTATAAAATTCGAAAAAAAAGTAGAACTATTTTTCCCGAAAATAAAAAGCCGAAAAAAAGAACTCCTTCATATGGCGGAGCTCAATCTTCAAAGAGAGATAGAGCAGCACTACAAAAAAAGAGATGTAGTAGAAAGAGGTTTGGAAGATATATATAAGATACTGCAATTGAAAAATTTCCCTAGAAGAATCGAGTGTTTTGATATTTCCAATATTCAGGGGAAAGATGCAGTGGCATCTATGAGTGTGGCCATAGAAGGAGTTACGAAAAAGGATGAGTATAGAAAATTTAAGATTCAGTGCAAGGATACACCAGATGATTTTGCTATGATGCGAGAGGTTATAAGCAGAAGATATGGAAAACTTCCTAGAACCCAGTTTCCTGATATGATACTTATAGATGGAGGATTGGGACAGATAAATGCAGTGGGAAGAATCCTGGAAGAATTAGGAGTAGAGGGAGTATCTGATTTAGTCAGTTTAGCTAAAAGAGAAGAGGAAATTTTTAAATATGGAGAATCTGAGCCCTATCTTATACCGAAAGATAAAGAGGCTATAAAGATATTTCAAAGGGTAAGAGATGAAGCCCATAGATTTGGGATAACATATCATAGAAAGCTCAGAAGTAAAAGGATAATATCCTCAGAACTGGATAAAATAGAGGGGATTGGACCAAGCAGAAAAGAGAAACTAATACAATATTTCGGAACTATAGAGAAGATTTTTGGAGCAGAACTGGAAGAATTAAAAAAAATTCTTCCAGAAAGGGTTGCAGAAAGGATAAAAGAACATAAAAAACTTTGAAAAACTTGAAATTTGTTGTATAATTAGAAAGCTAAAATAAAATTTAAGAATAGGAGTACCAATGACATATATTGTTATGATACTTATAGGAG
>X329_Bleak__coassemble_906_pt1 | contig 11797 bp, 9 predicted proteins | sample X329_Bleak__metabat2_low_PE_005 | metagenome-assembled genome bin X329_Bleak
CCCTATTTACAGAAAAACTCATATTGACTTTCGCAACAGGACTCTCCTTCGCGGTTACTTCATAATTTTTCCAGTGAAAAATACCTCCCAATAGAAGCATCCCATGCAATATTACTGACATTATAAACCACATAATTTCACCCCTCTATATCCCTGCCGATTTTTAAAAAAGATTATATCATAATTTATTTGGTTTATCAAACAATTTATTTTTATTTTGTTTAGACCAACAATTTTATTGACAGTGTTAACAAAATAATATATAATCACCCTTGTTATAAATTTTGTTTATCAAAATATTAGTTTTAAACTTTAGGAGGATTTTATGAGAGATATTATTATTTCTGGCGGACCACTCATGGTGATTATAATTTTACTATCTATAGCTGGTTTAAGTGTTATTCTTGAAAGAGGCTATTATTTCTATAAAAATGAGAAACATAACGGAGAACTTCTCATCAGTCATTTGGAAAAATTTATAAAAAAAGGCGAGCAGGAAAGAGCTATTAAAGCCTGTGATTACTTTAAAAACACCTCATCTAAAGTTATGAAAACTATACTTTCAGAATATAACAGAGGAGAGATGAACTGCTGTAAATTTGATTATTTAGAAGAAAAAGCTAGAGAATGTGCTCTTAGAGAGCTACCAAAACTAGAAAAAAATATGTGGCTCCTTGCTATAGCTGCAAATGTTACTCCTCTTGCCGGACTTTTAGGAACCGTAACTGGTATGATAGGAGCCTTTAATTCCATGGCAAAACATGGAGCAGGAGATCCTACTCTTCTAGCAGCCGGAATATCTCAAGCACTTATTACTACAGCTTCAGGTCTAGCGGTAGCCATCCCATCTCTTATTTTTTACAATTTTTACCAAAAAAAAATTGAGAAAGCTATGATGGATATGGAAAAAAACGTAGTTGAATTTATTAATATTTTAAGAAAGATGTAGGTGAATTTTATGATGAGTAAAAGTTTTATGAGTTATAGAAGAAAAGAACTGTCTCCTGATCTTACTCCTCTTATTGATGTGGTTTTTCTTCTCCTTATATTTTTTATGGTAGCTACCAATTTTGACAAACTGGGTGGAATGAAGATTGACCTTCCACATTCTGAATCTGCACTTACAGAGGCTCTTTCAGAAACAGTTTCAGTAGTAATAGATAAAAATAATCAGATGAAATTAAAAATTGAAAAAAATGGTACAGTTGATCTTTTAGAGACTACAATGGAAAAATTATCTTCAGATCTAGAGGGAAAAATAGGTCACCTCTCAGATAAAAGGGTAGGCATTATTGCTGATAGAGACGTAAGCCACGGAGATATAGTTGATGTAATGACAGCTATAAAAGATTCAGGGGCTAATTCAATAGATATAGAAATGAAAAGGAAGTGATTGTTATGGAAAAAGAGATTAAAAGATTTAAGAGTCATCATAACTCAACAGCTATGATAGGAAAATATATACCACCTAAAAGAATCAGCGAAGAGGATTTTCTAAAAAAACTGGATGAAAAGCCTAAAGATGTTCCTAGGGCAATCTATGTTCATACTCCTTACTGTGATAAAATCTGTTCTTTTTGCAATATGAACAGAGAACAGCTGAATGGAAGTCTGGATTCCTATGCAGAGTATATAGCTCAGGAATTTGAAAAATATGGAAAATATAGATACTTTAAAGATAAAGCTGTAGATGTAATCTATTTTGGTGGAGGAACACCCTCAGTTTATAAGCCTCATCAGTTGGAATTGATTCTAAAATCCATCAGAGAAAATATAATTTTATCTTCTGACTATGAATTTACCTTTGAAACTACTCTTCATAACCTTACTCCTGAAAAATTGGAAATCATGGAGAAATATGGAGTTAACAGATTTTCAATAGGAATTCAGAGTTTCAACAACGAAGGAAGAAAATTCTATAACAGAACTTATGACAGAGATGAGGTTATCAGAAGAATACAGTGGATAAAAAACAACTTTAAAGGCGAGGTCTGCGTAGACATTATATATAACTATCCAGGTCAGACTTTGGAAGACGTGAGAGAGGATGCCAGAACAGTTAAGGAATTAGACCTTGGAAGTTCTAGTTTCTATTCACTTATGGTTCATGACGGTTCTGCTCTATCTCAGGATATAAAAGAAAATAAAGTTCAGCTGAAAGATGAAACAGCATGGGACAGAGAACTCCATGATGCCTTTGTTCATGAACTTACTAAAGATGGAGACTATTACCTTCTAGAGCTGACTAAAATAGCTAAAAAAGGAAGAGATAACTACCAGTATATCAAAACCCGTAATCAGGGTGGAGATACTTTCCCTATCGGTGTAGGAGCTGGAGGAAGTGTAGATAATATAACTCTTTTCAGAATGAATAAAGAGATGAGCGGATATATGGAAAAATCTCCTCCTCAAATGAGAATCGACAGAATCGGAGGAGCTTTCCAGTTCCCACAAATTCCTAAAAAAACTGCAGAGAATTTTCTTACTGTAGAAGAAAGAACTATTTTCATGGATAAAGTCCAGGAGTTAAAAGAGAGAAAGCTTCTTTCTGAAGATGAAAATAACTACAATCTCACAGAAGAGGGAATTTTCTGGGGAAATAATATTGCCAGAGAGGTAGTGACTGAAATATTGGATAAAACCTTAGGAAAAGAAAAAAATTAACTGAAATTTAAGGGAGAAAAATATTATGAAAAAAAAATTAATGTTATTAAGTTTAGTTATAGCATCATCTGTATATGCAAATGAAGATGAGTTCTACCAAGAAGCTTCTACAGGAGTTAAACTTCAAGAGAGCGTTGTTTCTACCACTGGTTTTGAAACTGCCCAGAGAAATCTTGCTAATACAGTTACGGTTATCACAGCTAAAGATATCGAAGAGAAAAACTACAACTCTGTAGCTGAAGCTCTGAAAGATGTTCCCAGTGTAAACATCATCGGAAATCCTAAGAATCCGGTGATAGATATGAGAGGTCAGGGAGATAGAGCCAATTCAAATGTACAGATATTGATAGACGGAATTTCCACTAATCTTCTAGACGTATCCCATGCTAATACCCCTATAAATACTGTTCCTGTGGAGAATATCGAAAAAATCGAAGTTATTCCAGGAGGAGGGGCGATTCTCTACGGAAGTGGTACAAGAGGAGGAATAATCAATATCATCACTAAGTCTGGTGCCTCTGCCAAGGGGGGGTATGTAAATACTCAGCTAGATAGCTTCGGTTCTAAAAAGATAGATCTTTCTTATGGAACAACTGTGGATAAGCTGGATATGAATATTAACTTCAATCGGAATGATTATAAAGGGTTCAGAGACGGAGATGAACTGGATTCTACATTCTTAGAAACCAGCTTAAGATACAGAATAGATGAGAACCAATCCCTTTTAGGAAAATTCTCAAGATATGAGGGAGAGGGAACTACTCCAAGAGCACTTAGCAAAGATAATCTAGACAATACTTCAAGCAATGGATTAACTAAGCCACTGGATGAGCTTCTAAAAAATGAAACAACAAAAAATGAATTCAATTTAAAATATGATAACAAAATCTCAGAAAATACAAAGCTTGAAATTTTAGGTTTTTATCAAGAAACTGATATCTTGGATATAAACAATTACGAAAACTACGGAATGGCCGTTACAAATAATATGGATTTTACAGATAAAAAATTCGGAATAAAGCCTAAGCTTAAATTCTCTTATGGAGAAAACAGTGATCTTATTCTAGGTTATGACTATATCAAAAATGATTTGGACAGATTCAGTCAGACAAAAATTTTCTCTCCTGAGGAGTATGAAAACAACCTTTCAAAAGTAACTAACAGTCTTTTCCTGCTAAACAGAAACAGCCTAGGGAAATTTGAATTTACTCAGGGAATCAGATACGAACATGCCAAATTTACAGCCGATAGAGGTTACAGAAAAATAGGATCTAGTTCAATTACCTCCACTGAAATTTCTTCAGAGAGAAGCATGGAGAATATGGCCTATGAGCTGGTTGGAAACTATCTTTACTCCCCTAGTGGTAATATTTATATCAAAGGAGAGAAAGGTTTCACATCTCCAACACCTTCTCAATTAGTAGACAAAGTAGATGGAAAGTATACCAGCAACGATTTAGATTCTGAAACTTATCTAACTCTCGAGCTAGGATTTAAAGATTATCTTCTTGGAAGTTTTGTAAATGGAGCTCTATTCTATACTGAAACTAAAGATGAGATCTATACTGAAAATCTAACTGGAATGAATTTCATCAACCACAATATAGGAAAAACTGAAAGATACGGACTTGAACTAAATGCTCAGCAGAGTTTAGGAAACTTTACTTTCAAAGAGGGTTACTCGCTTATTAAAACAAAAATTTTAAAGGACAGCGATAGATCCATAGAAGGAAACAATATTGCTAATGTTCCTAAAAATAAATTCTCTCTTGGATTCAACTACCAGGTTACACCTAAGCTGACTTTTGATTGGGAGAGTAGCTATGTTTCTGGAATCTATATAAATAATCAGAATGATGGTGGAAAGCTCAACAGTCACATAGTTACAGACATCGCAGTAAATTATGAAGCAACAGAATCACTTAGACTTTTTGCTGGAATCGATAATCTTTTCAATGAGAAATATTATGATTCTATCAGCTCTAAAGGGACAGATTACAGTCCGGCAGCAGAGAGAAGTTTCAAAGGTGGTTTCAAATATAGCTTCTAAAAATTAGAGGAGAAAAAATGAAAAAATATTTACCTATCTATTTAATAATTGCAATTATATTTACAGGCTTTCTGTCAGTAGGTTTGGGAAGTGTTAAAGTTCCCCTGGAAGAGATTTTAAATCTCTCCCAGGCCCCTGACTATATTAAAACTATTATCTACGATATCAGACTGCCAAGAATTTTTATGGCTGTTCTCATCGGTATGATGCTGGCTTCCAGTGGTGTAGTTGTCCAAGCGGTATTTCAGAATCCCCTTGCTGATCCTTATATTATAGGAATCGCTGCCAGTGCAACTTTGGGAGCTGTTATAGCCTATATTTTCAATCTTCCTGATATTATGTACGGTGTACTTGCATTTTTTTCATGCCTTATAAGTACCTTTATAATATTTAAACTTGCAAATAATAATGGAAAGGTAAATATTACAACTCTACTCATTGTTGGAATAGCTGTTTCCTCCTTTATCGGAGCTTTCACTTCTTTCTCAATGTATCTTATAGGAGAGGAATCTTTCAGAATAACCATGTGGCTTATGGGATATCTAGGATCAGGAACTTGGAATAAGGTTTTTATTTTAATTGTCCCTCTGGCTCTCTCTCTTTCATATTTTTATAAAAAGAGAACAGAGCTGGATGCTCTTCTCTCTGGGGATGAGGAAGCTCATTCGTTGGGAGTAGATGTCCAAAAATTAAAAATAAAAATCCTTGCAGTTTCGGCTTTTATAGTAGCTTTCTCTGTGGCTTTTTCCGGTATGATAGGTTTTGTGGGACTTATTATCCCCCACTCAATCCGAATGATTACAGGGCCTTCTAACTCTAAACTTCTTCCCAATGCTGCCCTGGCAGGAGGTTTTTTCCTTCTGGCATGTGATACTTTAGGAAGACTTATTCTGGCTCCTGTAGAGATTCCTATAGGTGTAGTTACTGCCTTTTTCGGAGCACCTTTCTTTCTATATCTAGCATTTAAAGGAAAAGGAGGAAAAATCTAATGGCTATCGATATAAAGAATCTCAGATTTTCATACAATGAGAAAAGAGAAATTTTAAAAAATATAAATCTTAATATAAAAAAAGGGAAGTTCACTGGCATCCTTGGTCCCAACGGATGTGGAAAATCCACTCTTCTTAAAACTGTTTTGGGCTATTTGGAACCCAGCCATGGAAAGGTTTTTATTCATGGTACAGACAGCTCACTCCTTGCCAGAAAAGATGTGGCTAAAAAAGTGGCTCTGGTTCCTCAGAAATCCAGCCTAAGCTCTCCTATCTCTGTAGAAGATTTTGTACTTATGGGAAGACTTCCCCATATAAAATCTTCCTGGGATGGTTATAGACGTGAGGACAGATCCATTGTTGAGAATAATCTGAATTTTCTGGAGCTCCAAAATTTTAAGAATCGTGTGGCTCTGAGCCTTTCTGGTGGAGAGTTTCAAAGAGTTCTTTTGGCCAGAGCTCTCTCTCAAGAACCTGAAATTTTACTTCTAGATGAACCTACTTCAGCTCTAGATCTCAACCATGCTGTAGAACTTCTCCACAGGGTAAAAGATCTGATTCAAAAGGAAGAGATAACTGGAGTCGCTGTCCTTCACGATCTGAATCTCGCTGCTATGTTTTGTGATGAGCTTGTAATAATGAAAGATGGAAGGGTTGCTTACTCAGGCTCTCCGAAAGATGTTATTACAGAGGAAATACTTTTAGATGTCTATAATTTAAAATCCAAGGTAATCAGGGATGAGAACGGTACTCCCTATGTGATACCTTTAATATAGGAGGATATATGAAAAAATTTATACTTTCTCTCTCTCTTCTGCTCAGCTTCTCTGCCTTCTCCTTGGAGGTTACAGGAGACAGAATCAGGGATGAAAGAGGAAATTCCATTGAAAAAAAGCAGTACAAAAAAATAATTGTTATAGACCCCGCTGTGGTAGAAAGTTTTTTCCTTATAGGAGGAGAGAGCTCAATAACAGCTATCGGTGATACGGCAAGAACTCCTATCTGGCCCGAAGAAAAAACTAAAGATATTCCAAAAGCTGGAGCTATGCTTAAGCCCAGTCTTGAGCATGTACTTTCTTTTCAGCCTGATCTGGTTATAATAAATGAAGTTTCCAGCAGTTTCGGCGAGAACTTAAAATCCCACAATATTGAATATCTTGTAAACGAATCTAAATCTTTTGAGGCTATTTTAAATAATCTTAAAATTTATGGAATCCTTACTGGAAAAGAGAATGAAGCTGGAAAAGTTGCCCAGGAATATCAGAGTAAGATTTTGGAGTTAAAAGAAAAAATATCTGAAAAACCATTGAATATCAAAGGAGCTTTTCTCTACTCTACATCTCCTATGATGGTTTTTTCAAGCAACTCTCTTCCAGGAGAGATCTTTGCAACTTTAGGAATTGAAAATATTGCTGACGGACTCCCTGGAGGAAGACCTATCCTCTCTCCTGAGTTTCTTATTTCACAGAATCCCGATCTTTTGGTGGGGTCTATGGGAATAAGTTCTCCCCAGGATATTTTAAATAGCAATCCCTTTGTTAAAGATACTAAAGCTGGAAAAAACAGAAATATTCATATTTTGGATTCCAGAAAAATATTAAGAGCAACTCCAAGAATTATAGATGCTCTTGAGGACCTTTACGGTGAACTTTCCAATGCTAAATAAGGTTATATATTATTATATGAAAGAAAAAAAACTGCTGAGCTATTTTTTAGTCAGCAGTTTTATCGTGACAGCTCTTGACCTCTATGGTCCTGTTCTTGTCCAGGAACTTATCGATATCTCTATTCCAGAAAAAAATATAAATTCTTTTATAAAATATTCTATCTTTCTCCTATTTATCTATATGGTGAGATACGGGCTTTCTCTCTATTCTAGCTCCAGGGGACAGCTTATGGGAAATCGGATTAAGTTTCACATGAGAGAGGATCTCTTCAGAAAAATACTCTTTCGTCCTATCGGATTTTTCAAAGAGAAACAGAGCGGTGATCTCATCACCCGTGTAACCAGTGATTTAGAAGGCGTTTCTTCCCTTCTTCACAGGGGACTTGAAGATCTTCTATTTTCCATTCTGGCTATTGCAGGATCCTTGCTATTGATGCTGAACTTCAACTGGAAGCTGGCTATTTTTACCATGCTTCCTCTTCCCTTTGCAATCTGGTTTACTCTCTATCAGAATAAAAAATTGAAAAAGGGATATCTAGAAATCAGAAAAAACCTCTCCCAGGTAACTTCCTCGGTCCATGATATACTTAGAACTATATTTTTTCTGAAGGATAATCTTCTTGAAAAAGATTCTCTTTTAAAATTTTCTCATAAGAATAGAGAACTTCTCCAAGTTGAATCTGAAAATATTTTTACCGTATCTAACCTCATGTCCGGGATAAATTTTTACAATCAGATTACTCAGCTCATAGTAATATTTTTCGGAGGATATTTCCATATCAAAGGAGAGCTCTCCCTGGGAGTTATAGTGAGTTTTATTCTCCTTACAAACAGATTCAGGATATATCTTATGAGACTTATGGGCCTCATAGATACCTATCAGAGAGGAACTACTGGAATAGGACGTTTTATGGAGATAATAAATCTTCCTGAAGTTTTACCTCAAACTGTTCCTTTAACAGATAGAATAGATTCTATCCATCTGAACAATCTTACCTTCTCATATGAAGATAATACAATTTTAAAAAATCTCAATATTCAAATCAAAAAAGGTGAAAAAATCGCCTTTGTAGGAGAGAGCGGAATAGGAAAAAGTACCATCTTATCAATTCTAAAAGGTGAACTGCTTCCAAAAAATGGAGAAATTCTTCTTAACGATACCTCTCTTTCTCTCCTCAATAGAGAAGAATATCTGAAAAATTTTGGAATTGTAAATCAGTACGAGCATATTCTTAATGAGTCTATCTCTGAAAATCTTCAAATCGTCAACAGGGATTCCAGGGAGGAGGATCTTCTTTTTGCTTTAGAAAAAGTCTGTCTTAGAGACCTCTACGATGAACATCTGTCTAAGGGAGAGGTGAAACTTGGAGAAGGAGGAAATGTTCTCAGTACAGGGCAGAAACAGAGAATTGCCCTTGCACGTCTTTTTCTAAAAAAACCTGAAGTTATAATTCTGGATGAAGCAACTTCAGCACTAGATAATCTTCTGGAAGGAAAAATTATGGAGAATATTCTTTTGGAATTTAAGGAATCCATAATCGTTGCTGTAGCTCATAGACTGCATTCTCTAAGAAATTTTGATAAAATTTTTGTGCTAGAGAAAAATGGAATTTGTGAAAGTGGAAGTTATGATGAACTTATGAATTTAAAAGGAACCTTCTTCTCCATGGTTCAAGGGTCCAAATGAAAATTTCTAATAAAATTAAAATTTTTCAAACTTTTTAAGGGCTTCTATCGTCTAAATATTATAATTGAAAAAATCAATTTCTCCCCTGAAATAATTTTTTCAGAATATATTTTCTCCCCAAGATAAATATATTGGAAAGCCTGGACTTTGGTCCAGGCTTTTTAAATATATCTTTTGACATACTCCTGACACAAAACTATTATATAATTTTCCTTGTTCGACTACTATTTTAGAACTTTTTTAGTAAACAAAGATTGTAATTAAAACATTTTTTTGTATTATTCTTAAGTTTATGATACAATATATAAAATTGAAATTACTAGTACAAGGAGAGAAAATTGATGAATTTGAACAGAATAAAAACAATAGCTTTGTTGATTTTTTCAACTGCTGTTTTGAATATAGGTTATCACAACTTAAAAAATAATGAAATTGAAAGAATGTCCTCTGAAATGCAGTATTCAGAACAGGATGAATATTACGTCCACCAAGACTCGGTTCAGAAGGAGATAACTCAAGAAGAAGAATCTCAAAAAATTGCTCTTAGCGACGAACTTTTAGATCTGACTTCAGAGGAATCCTTGGAGTTAGCTACTGAAAAAAAACCTGAAAATATTGAATATACCATACAGGCTGGAGATACAATCTCTGAAATCGCCAAAAGATACAATACAAAAACCGAATATCTCTTTGCAAACAATTTAGATATCGATCTTCAAACTCTAAAGATAGGAAAACAGATTTTAATTCCCACTGAAAGCGGGATATTTTATAAAGTAGATAAAGGTGACTCTTTTTCTGCCTTAGAGGAAAAATTTAATATTTCTCAAGATGTTATAAAATCTGATAACGATATCAATCAGTTAAACTATGGAAATACTGTCTTTCTTAGAGAGCCTAAGATAGCTGAAGATTTCAAAAAAAAGATTGCTACCTTTTCAAAAAAAAGCTCTTCACTGAGCTCCTCTTTTAAAAGTCCTCTGCCTTCACTTGTTGTTACAAGTTCTTATGGAAGCAGAAAGCATCCTGTAGTCAAAAAAGTCATCGCTCATGGAGGGTTAGATCTCAAAGCTCCTACAGGAACTAAAGTTATGGCTGCTCAGGGAGGAGTTGTTAAGTTTGCAGGGTATTCAGGAAATTATGGTTATCTGGTGGTTATAACTCACCCCAACGGCTACGAGTCCAGATATGCTCATTTGAGCAAAATAAATGTGAAAAAAGGACAGCGGGTTGCTAGCAGAGAACTTATCGCTCTCAGCGGAGCCACTGGAAGAGTTACAGGTCCCCATCTCCACTTTGAAATAAGAAAAAATGGAAAGGCCCTTAATCCTTTGACTTATGTAAAATCTTAAAATATAAAAGCTAGAAAATTTAAATTTTCTAGCTTTTTTTTATCTCTATTTTCTTCTTGCCACGGCAATTATACAGCTTCTCTGTTCCAATAAAATTCTGTTCTCTTCTAGAGTCTTTTCATTTTTTAGAAAAGACTCTCCCTGGACAGATGTATCCATAATGAGTTTCCATTCCTTTTCATGGATTTTTGGGAGTTCAAACTTTAAAGGTTTATAATATGAATTAAAAGCCACATATATCTCTTCCTCTCCCTCATATTCAAACATGAATCCTATGCTATGAGAATCATGATTTATATCCGGCTGAAAAGATCTTATTCCATGAAGGGATATCTCTCCATCTCTACTTCTATACTCACTCTGCCTCAATCCCCTATTTTCTTTTCTAAATTTTATAAATTCTCTATAAAATTTACCTATATCTTCAAATTTTTTTCCCCTCTCCCAATCTAACCAGTTGAGATCATTATCCTGACAATAGGTGTTGTTATTTCCTTTTTGGGTTTTTCCCAATTCATCACCCATGAGGATCATAGGAACACCACGAGATATCATCAGAAGTGTTATCAAATTTTTCATCTGTTTTTTTCTCAGACTATTTATTATCTCATTGGTACATTCCCCTTCAAAACCATTATTCCATGAACTGTTATGGCTTTCTCCATCTCTGTTTTCTTCTCCATTTGCCAGGTTATGCTTATAATTATATGACACCAGATCCCACATTGTAAATCCATCATGGGCAGTAATAAAATTCAGCGAATTTTTTGGTTTTTTCCCACTATATCTAAATAGATCTGGACTTCCCAACACTCTTTGAATCAGTTCGTTTACCTGCCCTTCGTCCCCTCTCACAAAGCTCCTGATACAATCTCTGAATTTCCCATTCCATACACACCAATTTTCAGGGAAATCTCCCATAAAATATCCGCCAGAAGCATCCCAGGGCTCAGTAAAAAATTTAGCTCTAGCTAGTACTGAATCCCTTGCTATATCATTTAAAAGAGAATTTTCTGATCCCAACCACTGCCCCTTTTCTCCTCTCCCCAGTATGGCACCCAAATCAAATCTAAATCCATCCACTCCCACCTCTCCATACCAGTAGTGCAAAGAATCTATTATCATATTTTTGACAACAGGATGATTACAATTCAGTGTATTTCCAGTTCCTGAATAGTTTGAATAATATTTTTTATTGTTTTCCAGCAGATAAAAAACAGTGTTATCCATCCCCTTAAAATTCAATATAGGCCCTTTGTCATTCCCTTCTGCCGTGTGATTATACACTACATCCAATATGACTTCTATTCCATTTTCATGAAGAGCGTCCACAAGTTCTTTAAATTCTAAAAGGTTACTTTCATAAAAGCTATCTCCCTGCATCTGCCC
>X329_Bleak__coassemble_907_pt1 | contig 11771 bp, 8 predicted proteins | sample X329_Bleak__metabat2_low_PE_005 | metagenome-assembled genome bin X329_Bleak
GTGGGAGGTTTTCTAGGAGGACTTATAGGATTCGGGTCTGTTCAAGGGCTTAACCTAGGTAGCATTCTTACAGCCACAGCGGGTGCCTTTATTGTCCTTTTCATTTACAAAAAATTCAAAAAGTAAAAAAAATCCCCTCAGCTTTTTAAACTGAGGGGATTTTTTTTAAAATAGTCCTGAAATTACTCCATTTTCATCGATGTCAATAAGTTCTGCTGCAGGAATTTTTGGAAGTCCAGGCATATCTATTATTCCACCTGCCATGGCTATTATAAATCCCGCTCCGGCAGCTATCTTTATTTCATCTATATGCACTGTAAAGTTTTTCGGTCTTCCTAACAGTGTTGCATTATCTGATATAGATTTCTGAGTTTTGGACATACATATAGGAAGATCTCCATATCCCAGTCCTTCCAATTTCTCCATCATTTTTCTAGCTTTTATAGAGAATGTAACTCCATCTGCACCATATATCTCTTTAGAAATTTTTTCTATTTTTTCTTTTATAGGAAGCTCTAATTCATATAATGGTCTATACTTGTCCTCACCTTTTTCAATAGCCTCAAGAACTAGATTTGCAACTTCTTTTCCTCCCTCTCCACCTTTTGCCCAAACATCGCAAAGAGCAACTTTAGCCCCCAGAGATTCACAGTGATTTTTTATAAGATTAAGTTCAGCATCTGTATCTGTAAGGAATTTATTTATAGCGACTACTACTGGAAGTCCAAATTTATGAAGATTTTCTATGTGTTTGTCTAGATTTTCCATTCCTTTTTTCAGAGCATCCAAATTCTCTGCATTCAGGTCCTTTAATCCTCCGTGGTGATTAAGAGCTCTCACTGTAGCCACTATAACCACACAGTTGGGAGTTAATCCTCCCTTTCTGCACTTTATATCCAGAAATTTTTCTGCACCTAAATCAGCTGCAAATCCAGCCTCGGTCACTGTATAATCTGAAAGTTTAAGAGCCATTTTTGTAGCAAGAATGGAGTTACATCCATGAGCTATATTGGCAAAAGGGCCTCCGTGAATTATAACCGGTGTGTTTTCAAGAGTCTGCACAAGATTAGGTCTTATTGCTTCTTTCAGAAGGGCTGTAACCGCTCCCTGAATTTTAAGATCTTTTATTTTAAGGGGTTCTCCCATGTTGTTATATCCAAATATCATCTCTCCAATCTTCTCTTTTAGTTCCATCAGAGAGTTGGAAAGACATAAAGTAGCCATTATTTCCGAAGCTACTGTTATCTGGAAAGAGTCCTGACGTGGTGCCCCATTCTCTTTTCCTCCCAATCCTATAACTATATCACGAAGAGATCTGTCATTCATATCCACGACCCTCTTCCAAGTTATTTTTGTAATATCAATATTTAAATGATTTCCATGTTTTATATGGTTATCTATACAGGCAGATACAAGATTATGTGCCACTCCAATAGCATGAAAGTCTCCATTAAAATGAAGATTTATCTCTTCCATAGGAACTACCTGTGAATATCCTCCACCTGCTGCTCCACCCTTCATTCCAAATACTGGACCAAGAGATGGTTCACGGAGCGCTGCTATAGACTTTTTTCCAAGTTTATTAAGTGCCTGAGTTAACCCAACTGTAACCGTTGATTTTCCCTCTCCAGCCGGAGTCGGTGTTATTGCAGTTACCAGTATGAGCTTTCCATCCTTTTTGCTTTCATTCTTCTTTAATAATGATAAGTTAAGTTTCGCCTTATATTTCCCGTAATTTTCAAAATCTTCTTCGTGGATTCCCACTTTTTTAGCAATTTCAACTATTGGAAGCAGTTTTGCCTCCTGTGCTATTTGAATATCAGATTTCATATTTTCCACCCTTCATTATTTTGGTTATATTCTTCAGAATATTTTTAATATTAAACCAGTTTCTGAGAGTTTTGTCTACCCTAAAGAAAGTTATAGACCTCCTCTAGGAGGCCCGACTTTATTATCTTTGCTCTCTTTTTTAGTTCAAAAGACTTCCGCTCTAAATCAGCTTTTAGCATCTCGTCTGAAAGATTGGGAAGATTCACCCGAATATTCATCACAGCTCCCTCCAGTCCTGAATAGAGAAGAGTTGTCGCTACTCCCACATCACTTATAGCATTTTTATTTCCATAAGTTACGAAATAATCAAGCAAATGTAGGACTTCACTAGAAAGTTGAGCTATTTTCAAAGGTGTCTCTATAGTCTTTTTAGTTGCCTCCTCCATAGCCACACTCCTAATTTTTTTCTCCTCCTCGGTCTCTTTGGGCATTTTCATGGCCGCCATAAAAATATTGAAACTTTCGGTATCTTTGTCCACCAATTTTTTTAATTCCTCTTCTATTTTCTTAAGCTCCTGGAAACGTCTTTTAAACTCTACCTTTATCCCTTCATCTAGTCCTTCAAATTTCTTCTTTCCAAAGCTGAGATGCCCTACCATCCTCACAAGAGATACACCTAAAGCTGATACAAGTGCCGAAGCAGAACCTCCTCCTGGAGCAGGTGATGGCGAATCCACCTCGCTCAAAAACTCATCTATTGTTAAATCTACTAATTTCATATCTCCCCCTAATAACATAACTGCCCATTGCTTACTACCAGCTGACCATTTTTATAAACAGAATCTATAAAGTTAATTCCGAAATGATAGATTATAAAATCTAAATTATTGGAGTTAAATATATTGATATCAGCTTTTTTCCCAACCTCTATGGTTCCAACACTGAGAGATCTATTTACAGCCCAAGCGGCATTCTGAGTCACCCCTGCAAGAACTTCTTTAGGAGATAATTTCATCTGGGATGCTGCTATCTGCATAACGAGCTGAAGATTTTCTGTAGGACATGATCCTGGATTGTAGTCTGTAGCTATAGCCACTGCTCCTCCATACTCTATTATTTTCCGTGCAGGAGCATAATTTTTCCCTAAATTAAAAGATGTTCCTGGAAGAACTACAGATGTCACACCATTTTTCACCATGCTTTTTAGTCCTTCATCACTGGCTGCCAGAAGATGTTCAGCTGTCCTAGTCCCCAATTCTCCTGCCAGTTCAGCTCCACCCAGACACACTATCTCATCAGCATGAATTCTTAGACCATAGCCAAGCTTTTTTGCTGCTAACAATATTTTTCTACTCGTCTCTACAGAAAAAATATTGTTTTCACAAAATATATCACAAAATTCTGCCAAATTATTTTCCTTTATAATCGGTAAAACCTTTATTACAAATTCTGCATATTCTTCAGCTCTCCCTTTAAATTCCTCAGGAATAGCATGAGCCCCCATATATGTAGAAACTATATCTATCGGATGTACCTGATTTAAAAATCTAGCAACTTCCAACTGCTTTATTTCGGTTTCAAAATCCAAACCATACCCGCTCTTTGCTTCCACTGTGGTAACTCCCAGAAGCAACATCCTATCTAAGCTAGATTTGGCTTTATCTTTCAGCTCTTTAAAACTAGCATTTCTAGTAGCTTTTACACTGCTAAGAATTCCTCCTCCTCTTGCAAGAATATCTAGATACGGAACTCCCTCTAACTTCATCTGAAACTCATTTTCACGGGAACCACCGTGAACAAGATGTGTATGGCAGTCAATAAAGCCCGGAGTTACCAGTTTCCCTCCCACATCCCTCCTTTCTGTGCTTTCCATTAGATATTCGGCGGGACACTCTCCTTCTCCTATAGCTATTATAGTATCATCACTTATTGCTATATAAGCATTTCTGAGGATATCTATATTTTTCATCTGCTCTCCGCAGAGAGGAGTTACACCTCTCCCTGTGGCAAGTTGTCCTATATTTTCAATAACAAGATTTGCCTTCATATTTTCTCAAATTCCTTTCTATTTTAAAAGTTCAGTTTCTATTACCTTATCTACAGTGCTTCCATGATCTAATCCTATATAATATTCCAAAGATTCCGTTACAGCATCCATAGGCAGAGCTCCTATAATTTCACTTCCTATTATATTTATTCCATACCTTCTAGCTTCCATTTTTACAGCTTCGAAAACCCTATATATGGGATTCTTTTTATAGTCCTTTATATTCATCGTCACCTGAACAAAACCTTTTTCTTTTATTTCTGCAGGTCCTGCCTGAATAAATCTGAAGCCTCCGCTTGAGAATCTAATGGCGGCGGCTATTTTTTTAGCTATCTCTACATTTTGTGTATTCAGATTTATATTGTAGGCTATAAGAGGCATTCTTCCCCCAATAGCAGTAACTCCCGCTGTAGGATGTATTTTTCTATCTCCATAATCAGGTCCCCATTCTGGAAGAAGAAGTTTTTCAGCCATTCCCTCAAATTGTCCCTTTCTTATGTCTGGGAGAGAGATTCTGTTGGGAGCTGATGCTGAATTTTCATATAGAAATATTGGAATCCCATATCTTTTATTTACCTCTTGTGCCACTTTTTTAGAAAGTTCTACACACTCCTCCATTTTCATATTTTTAATAGGTATAAAAGGTACAACATCTGTTGCCCCCATTCTTGGGTGCTCTCCTTTCTGAACATTCATATCTATGATTTCTGTAGCAACTCCAATTGCTTCTATTACTGCTTCTGCCACAGCCTCAGGTTCACCTAAAACAGTGATTACAGTCCTGTTATAATCTTTATCAGGTTCGCATCCCATAAGGGTAACTCCTGCTTTCTGTTTAAAAACTTCTGAAATTTTAGCTACTTTTTCTAAATCTGTTCCCTCACTGAAGTTTGGAACACACTGTACAACTTTTACCATGTTTCCTCCCGATTTAAATTTTATCTACCAATTTAGAAATCAATGTTTCTTCTGCTATATACGGAAGAGTAATATGATCCTGCCCTTTATTTTCCTTATTATACTCTATAACCGTCTCAATGGAGTTATTATTTCTTGCCCAAGCACGTCTCGCCACTCCTCCCATAACATCCCAAGGCATGGCCGTTCTGAGAATTTCATCCACTCTATGGCTTCCGTCCAGCACCATCCCGAATCCTCCATTTATGGATTTACCGATTCCTACCCCTCCACCGTTATGGAGAGCTATCATGCTCATCCCTCTAGCTGCATTTCCTGCAAAACAGTGAGTTGCCATCTCTGCCATTATATTACTTCCATCTTTAATATTGGAGGTCTCTCTAAATGGAGAATCTGTTCCTGATACATCATGGTGGTCACGTCCCAACATTACCGGCCCTATCTCTCCCCTTCTTACCATATCGTTGAATTTAAGCGCAATATTAGTTCTGCTCATGGCATCCTGGTAGAAAATTCTGGCCTGAGTTCCTACCACAAGTCCATTTTTATCCGCATCCTTTATCCATTCATAGTTGTCTCTGTCCTGATATCTTCTAGTAGGATCTACAAGGCTTAAAGCTGCCGCATCAGTCTTAAGAAGATCCTCATGTTTTCCACTTAGACATACCCATCTGAATGGTCCATATCCATAATCAAATAGTTCAGGTCCAAGTATATCTTCCACATAAGATGGGAAGATAAATCCATCTTTGTCATTTATTCCATTTTTAGATATTTCCATAACTCCTACATCGTATATAGATTTTAGAAAACTATTTCCGTAATCGAAGAAATATGTTCCAGCTGCAGTAAGTTTTTTTATAACTTGGTAGTGCCTTACTAAAGTTTTATCCACAAGTTTTCTAAATTTTTCTCTATCTGCCCCCAGAAGTTTCGTTCTCTCTTCAAAAGTTATTCCTGCAGGACAGTATCCCCCCTCGTATACAGCATGACAAGAAGTCTGGTCTGAAAGTAGATCTATTTTCACCCTGTTCTCAGCGGCATATTCTAAAAGTTCAACTATATTTCCATGGTACGCTATAGCATATGGAGTTTTTGTATCTATTTTTTCCTGAGCCATCTGAAAGGCTTCTTCTGGAGTTCTTGCAATTTTATTTATCCAACCTTGTTCCAGTCTCGTATGGATTCTTGATAGGTCTACCTCTGCTATTATTCCAACTCCTTTGGCGATAACAGTGGCTTTCCCCTGAGCTCCGCTCATTCCACCTAGCCCCGATGTTACAAAAAGTTTTCCTGCAAGATCCCCATCTGCTGGAACTCCGCAAAACAGTCTCCCTGCATTGAGAATTGTAGAATATGTTCCATGCACTATTCCCTGAGGTCCTATATACATCCATCCACCAGCTGTCATCTGTCCGTAGTTGGCTACTCCTAGAGCTGTGGCTCTCGTCATGTTGTCAGGATCATCAAAAAGCCCCACCATGAGCCCGTTGGTTATTATAATTCTCGGAGCATGAGGAGTAGATTTGAAAAGCCCTACCGGATGGCCTGAAGACACGACAAGAGTCTGATCCTGTGTAAGGTTTTCTAAATACTTTTTAATAAGCAGATATTGCATCCAGTTCTGACATACTTGACCTGTTTCTCCATAGGTTACAAGTTCATAGGGGTAAAGAGCTATGGCAAAATCTAAATTGTTATCTATCATAACCTGAGCCGCCGCTCCCTCTACACACTTACTTTTATACTCCCCAATGGGTTTACCCCATATTCTTCCTTCCGGCCTAAATCTGTACCCATAAATTCTTCCGTGCTCTAGAAGTTCATTCAAAAACTCAGGAGCAATTTCTTCATGGTACTCCTCAGGTACATATCTCAGTGCATTTTTTAGGGCAAGCTTGATCTCATCCTTTGTAAGAGTGAGAGTTCTCATGGGGGCTCTCCTCAGTTTGGGATCAAATTTAGGAACCACTCTTGGAATATCCATCTCCGTAAGTTTTATCGTCATCGCTTCTGCTATCTCTCTATTATTTATCATTGTTTCCCTCCAAATATTTTTTCCCTAAATCTTAAACCTTTATCTCTCCTATCACAGACTCAACGGCTCTGACTATCTCCCCATCTGCAATCAATTTTTCTACTGTATTTATATCCAAATACATAACTCTGTCATCTTCCAATTTGGTCACATATTTTCTTACTATTCCATAGGCTGCTGCCGTTCCTCTTCCTAAACCTGAATTCCCTCTCAGATCTACCCCTTGACACGCTGCCAAAAGTTCCATAGCAATGGCTTTTCTAGAATTTTTAAGTATCTCATACCCTTTTCTTGCTGCTATGGTTCCCATAGATACATGATCCTCCTGATTTCCTGAAGATGGTATAGAGTCCACACTGGCAGGATGAGCCAAAACTTTATTCTCTGATACAAGGGCTGCTGCACTGTATTGGACAATCATAAATCCAGAATGAAGTCCACCGTGAGGAGTTAAAAATGCAGGTAGTCCAAAATTAAGCTGGGGATTTACCAATCTCTCCAATCTTCTCTCAGAGATATTCCCCATCTCTGAACAGGCAATTCCTAAAAAGTCAAAAGGTAAAGCCATTGGCTGTCCATGGAAGTTTCCGCCAGATATAACCTGCTCCTGATCTGGGAATATAATAGGATTATCTGTTACAGCATTCATTTCTATCTCTACTTTATTTAGCACAAAATTTATCGCATCTTTACTTGCTCCATGGATCTGAGGGGTGCATCTCAAAGTATAGGGGTCTTGGACTCTCAGCTGACCTTGTTTGGTAGTCATCCTGCTTCCATCTAGAATTCGCAATATATTCGATGCCGAATCTATCTGTCCCTTATGCCCTCGAATCTTGTGTATTTTTTCATCATAGGCACACGTTATTCCATTTAATGCTTCCATAGTGACTGCAGCTGTTATATCTAAGGTTTTCATTAAAATTATTGCCTCATAGACTGCCAATGCTCCCACTGAGGTCATTGCCTGGGTTCCGTTTATAAGAGCCAATCCCTCTTTCGATGATAAGAATTCTAAAGGCTTTATTCCAGCCCTAGAAAGAGCTTCTGCTCCACTCATTCTCTGCCCCTTATAAAATGCTTCTCCCATTCCCAAAACAACCAAAACCATATGAGAAAGAGGCGCCAGATCCCCAGATGCCCCCAATGAACCTTTTTCAGGAATCACAGGAAACACATCACTGTTCAGTATTTCTACCATCTTATCCACAGTTACCCTTCTGATACCTGAGTTTCCGATGATGAGATTATTTATTCTAAGAAGAAGTATACCTCTCACTATCTCTTCTGAAAAAGGTTCTCCCACTCCACAAGAATGACTTACAATAAGGTTTCTCTGAAGATCTGAAGTTTCATCTTTAGATATAACTATATCTGAAAATTTTCCAAAACCTGTAGTTAATCCATATATAACTTTGGAGTCCTCTATAAGTTTCTCCACATATATTCTAGATTTTTCAATTCTTAAGTAGGCTTCTTCTGCAATTCTCACAGTTTGTCTATGTCTTACTACATTCACAAAATTTTCTAAAGTCAATTTTTCATTCCCAAGAATTACTGTGTTTCCCATATCATCCCTCCATTTTTTTGTTCCCACAATTTTAGGATACTATATTTTTTATGAATAATCAAGAGACTTACTATTTTAAATTAAAAAAACCACATCTTAAAATGTGGTTTTTGTTTTTTATTTGTCTTTTAAAATTAATTTCCGAACAATCTTCTAAATATACTACTTTCTTTTTCTAGATTCCCTTCTTGCTTTTCAGGGATTTTACCATCTCCTGAAACAGGTATTCCTACTGCTGGACGGTAAAATAACCCGGCTATACCGTTAGAATACTTAGTGTCTCTCTCTAAAGATATTCTTCCACTTCTAAGGAGAAACTCTCTTCCTCCAGAAGTAGCGATAAGTCCATTTTTAGAGTTAAGATTTTGTGTTATAAGGGTGCCCTTTTTTATATTATCATCTATAAACTGGAATTTTTCTGGTATATAGAGCCCTTTGTCCACCAACTGTTTATAAAACTCTCCCCAAATAGGTGCTGGCCCACTTCCTCCTGTAAGATTTTCCTTGATTTCTCTGTTGTCATCGTAACCTAAGTAAATAGTTGTGGTGTATTTAGGTGTTATTCCTGCAAACCAAATTGTCCTATTCTGGTTTGTAGTTCCTGTTTTTCCACCCTGGTCTATAAGATTTCCATTTTTATCCTTTACTTCAGCTCTCTTAGATGTTCCACTTCTTACTGAACTTTCTAGCATATAAGTAATCAAACTTATATCTACTGAATCAAATTCTTTCTGCTTTTTTACTTCAGAGTGATATATCTGATTTCCAAATCTATTCTGCACTTCTTTGACTATTATAGGCTTTACTGAATACCCTCCATTTGCAAAGACTGCATAGGCCTGTGAGAGTTCCAATGGTGTCCCCTCGTAAGTCCCCAATGAAGCTGTCAGATTATTAGGAACTTTGAATTCTGTTCCGAATTTTTTCGTAGTTTCTTTAAGAGCAGGAACACCCACTTTCTCAAGAAGTTTTATCGATACCATATTCAAAGATTTATCCAAAGCATCCAGCAGAGTTATATTTCCATAATATCTGTCACCGTAATTTTTAGGTTCCCAGTTTCCGTACTTTACTTTATTGTCGTCTATAATGGCATTCATCTCTGTTCCGCTCTGAAGGGCAGTAAAATAGAGGAAGGGTTTTGCTGAAGACCCCAATTGTCTTTTGGCCATTACAGCACGGTTAAAGTTACCTATTTTATAATCTTTGCCTCCTATTACTGCAATAACTTCCCCTGTTTCTGAGTTTATAGTTGCCATTCCATACTGAAGACCAGGCCTTGCATTCAAGAACTGACTTTTTGTGAAAAGTTCTTTAGCAGTTTTTTGAATCTCCACATCCACTGTAGTATAAACTTTCAGTCCTTCTGAATATATCATCTCAACAGAAAAAACTCTTTCCCCATCACTATTTTTTTCATTTCTTAAAAATTCATGCACAAGATCTGTAAAATCAGGGACACTAGATTCTGTTCTGGCTTCTTTGGGATAAATTATTGTCGTTGCTTTCCCATCTATTTTTTTCAAATTTATTTTTTCATCATAAACTACAAATTTATGATTCAGAGCTTTATCGTGTTCAGGTTTAGTTATAACTCCATCTTTCAACATCTCTCCCAGTATGAGATGAGCTCTTTTCAAAGCCTCATTTAAATTCCTTCTAGGATTATATCTTTCAGGACGGTTAGGCATTCCTGCCAACATTGCTGACTCTGCCAGATTTAGTTCAGCAGGAGTTTTTCTCATAAAACTATATGCTGCTGATTTTATTCCGTAGGATCCTGAACCAAAATTTATCTCATTGAGATATTTTTCCAATATTTCGTCCTTAGTAAAGATGCTCTCTATTTCAAAAGTGATAAGAGCTTCCTTAACCTTTCTAGAAAGTTTTTTCTCAGATGTAAGAAAAGCATTTTTAGCAAGCTGTTGGGTTATGGTACTAGCTCCCTGGACAGCTCTTCCTGCTGAAATATTGGTAATTACCGAGGCTATATTTCTTTTTATGTTCAGACCATAATGATTATAAAAAGTTTTATCCTCTATGGACACTACAGCCTTTTTAAGATTTTCAGAAATATTTTCAAGATTTACAGGTTCCCTTTTTTCCCTGTAGATACTGTCAATAAGCACTCCGTTTCTATCATAAATTGTGGTAGGCACAGAAGGTGTATAATTCGTTACAAGCTCTTCTATATTTGGAAGTTCCTTATAATTTTTATATACGAAGGTCCCTGCCCATACAGCTGCTCCAGCTCCAAGAAGGAAAATAAGAGCAAAAATTCCCATTAAAATTCTCACAACTATTTTTTTCATCTTTACCCCTACGAATAATTTTACTTTAGTTTTTCAGTTTTTCTTCTAAGTTGTCCACAGGCTCCGTCAATATCTGTCCCTTTTTCTCTTCTTACAAAAACATTTACCTTTCTGATATCCTCAAGAACACTTACAAATTTCTCTATTTTCTTATCCAGTGGTCTTTCATAAGGTTTTCCTTCTATCGGGTTATAAGGAATAATATTAACAATGTGATCAAAATCATGGACAAAATCAGCCAGTGCATTGGCATCCGCATCTGATACATTGACATTATTCAGCAGAATATATTCAAAAGTTATTCTTCTTTTTGTCTGTCTCTGGTACTCTTTAAGTACTGTGTGCAGATCCTCTAAAGGATATGCCTTGTTTATAGGCATAATTGCATCTCTTTTTTCATTGATTGCACTGTGCAGAGATATCGCCAGTTCCACATGTACTTTACGCTCTAAAAGTTTTTCAATAGCTGGAACTATTCCTGATGTCGATACCGTTATCTTTCTTTTAGAGATATTGATTCCAGACTCATCAGAGAATATCTCAAGAGATTTTATTAGATTTTCAAGGTTAAGAAGAGGTTCTCCCATTCCCATGTAAACTATATTAGTCAGATGTTCCCCTTTTTTTACAAGTCTTCTCTCTACTGTATATACCTGATTCAAAATTTCACTAAGATTTAGGTTTCTTGCAAATCCATTTATAGCTGTTGCACAGAAATCACAGTTTACAGCACATCCAACCTGTGATGAGATACACAGAGTATTTCTATCTTTAGATTTAATTAGCACAGTCTCTATGCTATTTCCATCTTCCAGTTGGAATAGGAATTTTTCTGTACGGTCTATTTTCGACTCTTGATATTTTACAAGATTAAGAAGAGGGATGTATGACACCTCTGAAAGTTTTTCTCTGTCTTTTAAAGATATATTCGTCATCTCATTGATATCTCTTGCCATTTTTTGATGTAACCACTGATAAATCTGCTTTGCATAGAATTTTTTCATTCCATTTTCTACCACAAATTTCTCCAGTTCATTTTTTGTTAAGTTAAGTAAGTTTATCTTATTTTCCATAATTACCTCCATAATCTGAGTTTACCTTAAATTATACCATATC
>X329_Bleak__coassemble_909_pt1 | contig 11733 bp, 10 predicted proteins | sample X329_Bleak__metabat2_low_PE_005 | metagenome-assembled genome bin X329_Bleak
AAGATACTCTTTTCCAGATGTTAAGATGAGTCCCTCTATTATCCTATTTTTGGCATTCTCATCCCGATATACAATGTCTCTGGGAGCATAAAGATCCATTTTAACAACATCTCCAGCCTTATAGTTCTCACTTCCCAAAAAATTACTGGCCTGTTTGCTGAGAACAAAAAAACAGGCAATTATAATAAAATAAAATATTTTTTCTCTAAAAATAGTTTCACTGGAATAGATTTCCGGATCGTCCCAGTTTTTTCTCTCTACCCCGAGAGATATCTGAAAACCGAAAATATCTATTTTTTTCATTTCAATTTCACTCCCCCTGCTATCTTTTTAATGAGATTATTTTTTTCTATATATTCTATTTTTTCAGTGGGTATCGCTTCTCTAAAAAACTCCCCATATTTTTTCGTTATAACTCTGTTATCCAGTATAGTTATATTTCCTTTATCACTTTTACTTCTTACCAGTCTTCCTATTCCCTGTTTGAACTTTATCACTGCTTCTGGAATCTGATACTCTGTAAATGAGTTTCTTCCCTGCTGAGTGAGATTTTCTATTATAGCTTCAGTTATGGGATCATTGGGTACCTTAAAAGGCAGTTTTACTATTACCACCGAGCTAAGTTTTTCCCCTCTGATATCCACTCCTTCCCAAAAGGAATCCGTCCCTAGAAGGACAGGTTTATCAGCTTTTTTATACATCTCCACCAGATGGGTACGAGGCGCAGTTCCATGAACAAAAAAATCTATTCCTTGAGCTTCCAGCTCATCACGGATGGAGTAATATATGAAGTTTAGGGCTGAATATGCTGTAAAAAGTACAAAACACCTTCCCTGACTGGCTGAAAGGAAACCTGCCAGAAAATTTGCTGCCTCTACTGGAAACTCCCTTGATCCAGGATCTGGCATATCTTTTGTGATATAGACTTCCATCTGTTCGTTGTAATTGAAAGGAGAATGAATAACTCCTTCCACACACTCCTCCGTGAGCCCTATGGAATCTTTGAAATATTTAAAACTTTTCCCTATCGCTATTGTAGCTGATGTGAAAATTATGGTCTTCAGATTTATAAAAAGATTTTTCTGAAGCTCACTGTTTATCTTAAGAGGGGTTGCAACTCTTTTTGCATATCCCTTTCTACGATTTACATCTATCCAGTATATGGATTCCTCATCCTCCATAAGATCTATACTGTTGAGAGCTGTGGCACTGTCATCTACCCTCTCTAAATATCTGATAAGTTCATTGATATTCCCGTCCTCATCCTCCAGCTCTCTCAGAATTTTTATAAGAGTTCTAGAGGTTCTGCTGTACCGTTTGTAGACTATCATAAACTCCCTTGTCAGATCTCTTAGCTTTTCAATCCCTCTTTCGTGGTGAGGATCCTTAGGTTTTAACCTTATTGAAGCTGTTTCCTGTCTCTCATTGGTAAATATACCTATAATCTCATTAAAATATTTTTTTACCTCATTGGATAAGTCTCCATGCTGTATTCTCAACTCCTGAATCAGGGCAATCCCTTGATCAGATTTTTGAGTTTTGCACTCCCTTTCTACATGGGGCAATACTCCATTATTTTTTTTCTTTCTGTCCATATTCTCAATCTTATTCAGAAGTTTTACAAATCCCAGTTTAGAAACTTCACTGGAAAAGTAATCTCGGGCCACTTTTTCCACATTGTGTGCCTCATCAAAAACTATGGCATGGTACTCTGGAAGTATGGAATACTCTGTAGAAAATCCTATCTCTTTCCGTATAGCTAGATCTGTAAAGTAGAGATGGTGGTTGGTAATAAGGACATCTGCCTTCTTTTTTTCATCCCTTACTTTAAAAAAGAAACACTCATCTCTGTACTGACAACGATTTCCTGCACAGATATCTGTCTCACTGTGAAAATTCTCCCACACTGTAGAATCAACTTCAAAAGTCAGCTCAGCTCTACCTCCCTTCTCTGTGGTTCCTCCCCATTTAAGAATTTGAGCAAACTGATTTTTCTGCCCCATAGAATACTCGCTCATATCGGGTTTCTCTCCCATAAGCTGATTATAGTATTTTCTGTTACAGAGATAGTTCCCCCTTCCCTTCACAAGCATATATTTAAAATCATACCCCAGAATTTTTTTTACTAGAGGTATATCCTTATTCAAAAGTTGTTCCTGAAGGTTTATTGTGTTAGTGGAAAAAATTATACGTTTTTTATTTTTCACAGCCCATTCTATTCCAGGAATAAGATAAGCCATGGTTTTTCCGGTTCCTGTCCCGGCTTCCACGATAACTTTTTTCTCGCCATTTAACCCCTCTTCTATTAAAGCTGCCATCTCTAGCTGTTCAGCACGATATTCAAATCCCTTAAAATGCTGAGAGATTATTCCTGATTCCTGAAAATATGGTTTTATGTCTATTGGAATATTTTTTTCATCATATATTTCTACCACCACATATATATCCGTCACATCATTATTTACAATATAAAACCCACCGTTATCCTTATTGGCATAATATGAAGCTACCTCTATATCAGCATCTGAAGGATAGAGAAAACCCGAGGGATGATTATGAATTATTACTTCCCCTTTTTTCATTCTTTTTAATATAGCAGGTGCCGAATGAGAGTTCCCACGAGCTATAGCTTCCACTTTCTCTACAACTCCGTCCTCATCCACTATCCCTCTAAAAAAAACTTCGTTTCCATGGGAGTTTTTTATCTCCTCCCTTATAAGGGCTACCGCCGACAGGGAGATTTTCTCTTTTATATTCATAAAGTTCCTTTCTATATTTAAATACTCTCATTTTTTCAATTTATTTACATTATATAATACCTCATTTTTCCATTTTTATCAAAGATTAAATTTCCTCTCTGACATTTTTTACATGAAATTTTATTTTACATTTGACTTTTTCTGTTTTTATGATATAATTATTCTAGGTCCATTGTGCATATTTTAAACGATCATATTGACATTATACTATATTTATGTTATTATGTTTATTATGAGATTTGTAAATTAACGGAGGTTTTTAAAACATGGCACATTCAACATCAGCAAAAAAGAGAATATTAATCAACGAGAGAAACAGAGAGAGAAACGTTGCAATCAAATCAAGAGTTAAGACTATGGTTAAAAGAGTTCTAGTTGCAGTTGAGAACAAGAACTTAGATGCAGCTAAATCAGCTCTATCTGTAGCTTACAAAGAGCTTGACAAAGCAGTTACTAAAGGAGTATTCAAAGCTAATACTTCTTCTAGAAAAAAGTCAAGACTTGCAGCTAAAGTTAACGCACTTTAATTAACTTTTTCAAGTTATATTGTTGATAGAAAAAAAGAGTACGAAAGTACTCTTTTTTCTTTTAATATTTTATTTTTTTATCTCTTATCTTTTTTCGAAAATCGTTGCTCCCTGTGAGTTTACCACTTTCATTATAATAATACCAAATCCCCGAAGCTTCTCCATCTATAAATTCTCCCACTATATATGGAATTCCATTATCGTGAAAAAGAATATATTTTCCATCTTCATTCCCGTCTCGGTAATATATCTCTGAAAGCTTTATCTCATCCTGATTATAGAGTATATGCTTTCCATTGAGAATCCCATCTTTCCAACTTTCAATACTCTTCAGATTTCCATTTTCATAGAAATTCAACCATTTCCCATGAGGTTTTCCATCCCTATAAAATTCTCGATCCCTTTCATTTGTGGCCATCCCTGTAAAGGGAGTTTTACCTCCCTTGGGTATAAAAATTCCATTTTTTATATGTAACAGAGATTTTTCAATAATCGGCTGTGAATTCGAGAATATACAAGTATTAAAAACAATAAATATAAAACAGATTTTTTTTACCAAATCTGACCAACTCCTGTGACCTTAATTCCAATTCAAGATAATCTTGAAAATTTATTTCATTCTCTCCTTAAGAGCTCTCTCTATATCTCTTTTCTGATCTTTACTTGCCAAACTATCTCTTTTATCGTAATTTTTCTTACCCTTGGCAACTCCGATTTCCACTTTTACATACCCCTTAGAAAGATGCACATTAAGTGGCATTATAGTGTATCCCTTTTGAGTTACCTTTTCATGAATTTTTTTAATCTCTGCCTTGTTGAGAAGCAGCTTTCTCACTCGCCGCTCCTCAGGATTATAAACACTTCCAAATTTCCACGGGGTCACACTCATCCCCATTATAAATATCTCACCATTTATAATTCTTACAAAGGCTTCTTTGATACTTAGGTGACCAGCTTTAATGGATTTTACCTCGCTTCCCACCAGTTCTATTCCCGCTTCATATCTATCTTCTATAAAATAATCGAAAAATGCTTTTTTATTATTAGCTAATATCATAATATTCTACTCCTGTTCGTTTTCATCTTCCACTGGTATTCCCTCAATTTCAAGATTAGGAAGATCTACTCTGGCTATTCTCACTCTATGCTTCTCTCCCAGAGAGTAAATTTTCCCTGTGTTTTTTCCTGTCATAGTGAACTCATGCTCATTAAATTCATAATAATCATCCAGTGCTGCTGTAATATCCCAGAAACACTCAATATTCAGTTCAGTTTCGAAGAATACTTTCTTATTGTTGAATCCGATAATGGTAGCTTCATACTCCTCTCCAACCTTATCCTTCATATAATCTACTATCTTGATTTTTTTACTTTCATCTTCCACACCCATAGCATCTCTCTCTGTTTTGGATATGTGGAGTGCTATATTTTCCAATCTTTCCGCTAGACCTTTGAGAGCTTTTTTTTCAGGATACCCATTGAGAGTCAATGCCAGCACTCTGTGTACCATGAGATCTGCATATCTTCTGATCGGAGATGTAAAGTGTGTGTAGAATCCTGATGCCAGACCGAAATGTCCTAAATTTTCTTTAGAATATCTAGCCTGTTTTAGAGCCATCAGTATACTTTTATGAACTATGAGATTGAGACCTCTCTCTTTGGAATCTTCCACTATTTTTTGGAATCTTTTCGGGTGTACATCTTCTAAGTCATGGATTCTATACTTAAACTTACCCAATATCTCGTTGAGTATCTGGATTCTCTCTGCATCTGGTTTCTCATGGATTCTGTAGATAGACGGCACTTCTAGCCAGAAAAGTTTTTCTGCTATAGCCTCATTGGCTGCAATCATGAAATCCTCTATGATTCTCTCTGATTCTCCACGCTCTATTTTTTTAACCTCTTTTACTTTTCCCTTCTCATCCAGTATAACTTTTGCCTCTGGAATATCGAAATCTATACTTCCTCTGGTATATTTTAGGCCTCTTATGAGTTTCGCTAGTTCAGCCATAACTCCTACCTCTTCCAGAATATCTTCATACTCCTTGATTTTCTCTCCGTCTCCTGCCAAAATTAGATTTACATCCCCATACGTCATTCTATGAACAGTTCTGATTACTGATTTATAAGTATCTGCACTTATCATCTTTCCTTTGGAGTCAAAAAGCATATCACAGGTAAATGTGAGTTTGTCCTCTCTAGGATTCAAAGAACAGATTCCGTTGGATATCTCTTTGGGAAACATCGGAAGAACTCTGTCCACCATATATACAGAGTTTCCACGCTTTTCAGCTTCTTTGTCCAGATTAGACCCCACTGGAATATAATGACTTACATCAGCTATAGCAACTATAAGCCTGTAATTTCCATTCTCATGCTTTTCAACATAAACAGCATCATCTAGATCCTTGGCATCTGCCCCATCTATGGTAATTATTTTTAGATTTCTCAGATCTTTTCTTCTCTTTATCTCATTTTCCTCAATTGTTACAGGGATTCTTCTTGCTTCAGCCAGAGCCTCATCTGGGAAATCCTCTCTCATACCTTCACGTTTTATCAAGGCTTCCAGCATGTTATCAGTGTTCGATGGATCTCCTATAACTTCAATAATTGTTCCCTCTGGTTTCTTTTTCTCATCTCCCCAGAAATCCAGTTTTACAACTACAAGCTCTCCATGTTTAGCTTTTCCCATGGCTTTATAGGGAATGAATATATCTTTACCGAAGGAGTGAGTTGGAACTACAAATCCGAAATTCTCCATCTTCTGGAAAACTCCTATTACCGTATCACGGTTTCTTTTTATAATTTTTACTACTTCTCCCTCTTTTTTACTTTTATCATAATATCCCTCTTTTACTCTTATCATAACAATATCCCCATCCAGGGCACCATTAAAATGGACTCTAGGAACGAATATTCCTTCAGTAGGAGTATCTACAAAGGCAAATCTGTCTTTTATTATATTGAACTCCCCTTTCACAAAACCGTGACGTTCAGGGGAAGAGTATTTTCCTCTCTGATTTTTAACCAGATCTCCCTCTTCTATCATCTCATCCAGGATATTTTTATTGTCCCCTTTAAATTTTTTAGACCAGCCTGCAAGCTTTACAATCTCCTCATATTTGAGAGAGTTATTCTTTTTAAAAAGCTCCAGTATTTTTTCTTTTTCCTTATTTATTTTCATATTTCACCTCTTCTTTAGTAGGTCATTTCTCATTTTTAGAGCATTTATGTGGATTATTTTATCTGTCTCTATAAGATAGATAATTTTTTGATTTACTTCAAAGAGTATGGCTTCATCTAAATCTTTAAAAGCCAACTCTCTTATCTTATCCACATTTTCATACTCTCTTCCAGGTTCTATTCCATCAGCTATATAGATTATTTTTTCCAAAATCTCCATATTTTTTCTGCCAACAGTATGATATCTGACGGCATTGAGAATCTCCTCGTCTTTTATGCCGTATTTTTCCTCTGCATACTCTGCTCCTGCAAATCCATGGAGTACCTCATTGGATTTTTCATATTTCCTTATCTCTTTAAATTTTTTTTTAGAACATAAATGGTTTAGAACTTCCAATTTTTCCTCCTTCATTATATCATGAAGAAGGGCTGCAAGTTTCGCTTTCTCTTTTGAAACTCCATAATGTTCCGCCAATTTTTCCGCTGTCTCTACTACTCCCAATACATGCTTATATCTTTTTAGGGAAACTCTTCCCTCCAGATCTTTTTCAATGTCAATTGATAACATCTCTCACACCTTTAAAATTTATATTTTTAGATTCCTCTCATAGTATGTAGAAAATACTCCTCCCATTTCCTTTCCCTCTATAAGAAATTTTATTCTGTTCACTCCCCCCATCTCAGTAACTGAGTTGGTTACTCCGCATAAAATTATAAGAGCTCCATTCTGATCCCGGGTAAGAGATTCACTCTTTCCTAAATTGAGATAAAGATCTCTGTCAGCCCAATAAATATTCAGAAGCTCAGGTTGAGAAAAATCCTCTTTTCCCTCTTTAACTTTTTCAAAAAATTGACTGTATATCATTTTTACCAGTTTACCTCTGTCAGCTTCTACGACAGATTCTATTTCTACTCTTTCAAGGGAGCTAAAATTACCACTCGGAACATATAAATTTCTTTTTACTTTAGGAATTTCTAATGATCCCCCATTTTTACTCTCTATGATTATCTCTCTAATTTCCCTACTTTCCTGCTCTAGAAGAAAATAGGTCATCCCTGAATAAAAAGCGCTTCCAGTGAACAATGCAGTTAAAATTACCATTATCCCTTTTCTCATTCTCTTTTCTCTCCTTTTAAAAATATGATCTTACCTGCTCAGCTATCCTATCAGCCATGATTTTCTGATTATTTTTGTTTGCTATTTTGTCTCTATCACTTTTATTGGTTATAAATCCTAACTCCACTAGAACTCCTGGAATTATAACTTTAGGTCGGCCGAGTCCTCTCAATACTGCGAAGTTAGCTCCTTGTATTCCTCTGTTGGTCATGTTCATGGATTTCGCCAAAGAATCATTTATACCTTTAGCCAGTTTTGCTGATACTTCTTGATATTTTTTATATTCCAGCTCCCCCAAAATTTTAGATATATCTCCCACTTTATCTCCATATTTCTCTCCGAAACTATTTTCATAGGCAGCTACCCTTGCTGCATAAGGGGATGATGTCTTGGAATAATAGAACACCTCTACTCCTTTGGCTGTAGTACTTTGAGCAGCATTTACATGAAGACTTATAAACATATCTGCTTTTTTGCTGTTAGCAATTTTAGGTCTTTCAGAAAGAGCTTTAAATTCATCTCTGTCTCTGGTCATTATCACATTGAAATCCTTTTTCAGATTACTTTCCAAATATTTTGCAACTCCCAGAGCTATATCCTTCTCTCTATAACCTCCAGCAACTGCTCCCGGATCTTTCCCTCCATGCCCAGAATCAATGACTATAGTAAAGTTTTTTTTGCTGCTCATTGGAGTGAAAGTTATTTTAATTTCACTTCCTCTATAGCTTATCTTATAATTAAGATTATTCCTATGTTTTATAAAAATTCCAGTTCCTTTTCCTGTGGAAACCATTTTTACACTTTCTGCATATTTTGTTGAAATTTTTTTTGAGACTGCTGCGGGAGCTCCTTTAGCATTATCTATCTCCAAAAAAATAAGTTGATTTCTTGAATCATAGTTACTCCTGTAAATAGGCTTTATTTTATTACTGCTGAGACTTATTACAATCTCTTTTCCTCCCAAAGCGGAAGTTATGGATTTTATGGACAGACCATTGGAAAACCCCTTTAAAAAAATTAGGGGCATCAAAATAAAAATCAGTATTTTTTTCATTGGCAACCTCACTATCTATATTATCCTCTATATTATACCACAGAGATATGGCCTCTCTCCAATTAAATTTAAAAATCCTGAAAATCCAATTCTCTATCTCCTATTTCTATTTAATAAATAGGATTTTTATTGACTATTACTGGGTTTTATTATACAATACTCTGTAAAAGTATCTTTTCTTTTACTAATATAATCCTGTAATATGGTCAGGAGTTTCTACAAATCACCGTAAATGATTTATTATTAGGAGGTTTTAATGGAAAAAATTGTAACACTGCAACAAAAAAAGGGAGTGCTAAGCTGCCTTGACAACTATTTTAAACTTAGCGAAAAAAACACCTCAGTTACTACAGAGATAACTGCAGGAATAACAACATTTATGACAATGGCCTATATTTTAATAGTTCAACCCCTGTTCATGAGTGCTGCAGGAATGGATACTGGAGCCGTAACAATTGTAACTGCACTCCTTTCAGCTATTTTTTCAATCATAATGGGCCTTTATACCAATAGACCCTTTGCCATGGCTCCTGCCATGGGAGGAAATGCTTTTTTTGCATATACACTGGTATCGACTGGAATGGTGACTTGGGAAGTAGGAATAGGGATGGTTTTTCTGTCTGGAATAGGATTTCTCCTTCTGACACTTTTAGGACTTCGGGAAATAATTGTGCGGGCTATACCTCGAAATCTTAAATTTGCCATCGGCGTTTCTGTAGGATTTTTTATAGCCATGGTAGGTTTTAAGAATGGAAATATTATGAGTATCTCCAATAACACTATAGCTATGGGAAGCTTTTCCAACCCTAACACAATACTTTCTCTGATAGGATTGGTTATCACAATAGCTCTTGTACTAAACAGAGTACGTGGTGGAGTTCTAATAGGAATTCTTATCACAACACTTATTGGAATTCCTATGGGTATCACACAAATTCCTGAGAGTTTTTTCTCTCTCCCACCATCTATCAGACCTATAGCATTTAAGCTAGATATTATGGGAGCACTAAAATGGAGTTTTTTCCCTCTTATCTTCACTTTTTTTGTAGGAGATTTTTTCTCCACACTGGGAACCTTACTGGGAGTTTCTGCTAAAGCAAATCTTTTAGATGAAAACGGAGATCTTCCTGAGATTGACAAACCTTTTCTAGTAGATTCCATAGCTACAATTTTGGGTTCTATTTTAGGTTCAACTACCATTACAACTTTTCTCGAATCCGCAGCTGGAGTGGAAGAGGGAGGGCGTACGGGGCTTACAGCTATTACCACTGGAATATGTTTTATGTTGACACTCTTCATTACTCCGATTGTATATATAATTCCTTCGGCTGCTACAGCACCAGCTCTTATTTTTATAGGAATTCTGATGATGACGAGTTTGAAATATATAGATATGGAAGAGATGACTGATTTTGTTCCTGCAATTATCACCATAATGTTCACAATTTTTACCGACAATATGGCCACAGGAATGAGCATAGGTATCCTTTCCCACGTAATTATAAAGCTACTAACAGGGAAGTACAAGGAACTTAATGCTCCTATAATTTTTCTGAGTATACCTCTTGTAGGATATTTTATACTTATGTAGAAAAAAGGATGAGAAGTCAAATTTGACTTCTCATCCTTTTTTAATACCAATAAATCTATTTTATTGTTTCACTTAAACTACAAGACTTAAAACTGATAGTGCTCCAATGAAATATAAAGTTTTATTTATTTTATGACCCTCTCCGGTTCCCAGATGGATAACTATGTAGGAGATAAATCCTAGAGCAAGACCAATACTTATGCTGTAAGTAAGCGGCATCATTAGTATTGTTATAAAAGCTGGGAACATTGTTTTAAAATCTTTAAAGTCCAGTTCACAGATATTTCTGAACATATATACTCCAACTATTATAAGAGCTGGGGCTGTTGCATATGCCGGCACCACTGCCACAATCGGAGTGAAGAAAAGAGCCATTAAGAAAAGTCCTGCTGTTACCACAGAAGCAAGTCCTGTTCGGGCACCTGCAGCGATTCCCGCTGCTGTTTCTGAAAGAGTTGTAACTGTACTTGTCCCTAAAAATGCTCCGAATATTGTAGAGATAACATCTGTATATAGCATCTTTCCCAGATCTTTAACCTTTCCTTTTCTATCAGTAAGTCCAATCTCCTTAGAGCAAGCAATAAGAGTTCCCAAAGAATCAAAGAGATCTACAAACATAAAAGAGAATGCAGGTCCTAGAAGGGAAAGTTTCAAAGCACCTAAAATATCCAGCTTAAATGCTATTGGAGCTATACTTGGAGGAAGAGAGATAATCTGCTTAGGTACCTCAGCGTATCCTGTCATCATTCCGATTACTGTTGAGGCTACTATCCCTATAAGAATTCCCCCTTTTACCTTTCTTATTTCTAAAATAACAGAGATAAATAAACCTAAAATTCCAATTAAAATTTCAGGAGAAAATTTTGCAATCCCTACAAGAGTAGCAGGATTAGAAGTTACTACACCTAGAGTTTTCAGTCCTATAAAAGCTATAAAAAGACCTATTCCTCCTGTCACTGATATTTTAAGGGAAAGAGGTATTGCATTGGCTATCTTTTCACGAATACCACCTAGAGATAGAAGCAGAAAAAAAACTCCCGAAAGAAAAACAATTCCTAAAGCCGTCTCCCAAGGAATTCCACGTCCAATTACCAAAGAATAGGTAAAAAACGCATTGAGTCCCATTCCTGGCGCTAAGGCAAAGGGAACATTGGCAAAAAGGGCTGCTATTAGGGTTCCCATGGCAGCTGAAATAGTTGTCACAGTTATCAAGGCGCCTCTGTCCATTCCAGCATCTGAAAGTATTGCAGGGTTTACAAAGATAATATAAGCCATAGTCATAAAGGTAGTTATTCCCCCTATGATTTCTTGTCTGATTGTACTATGTCTTTCGTGGATTTTAAAATGTCTGTCTAAAGCTTTTTTCAAATTCATCTAATCTCTCTCCTTTAAAAACAAAAAAAGTATAAACTCCACCTGGGTAGAATTTATACTTTTTCAAGTATCAATCTGCCCATAGTAACCCCATTTACGGCGAGGTTGTAGAAACTTTCGGACCATAT
>X329_Bleak__coassemble_911_pt1 | contig 11471 bp, 10 predicted proteins | sample X329_Bleak__metabat2_low_PE_005 | metagenome-assembled genome bin X329_Bleak
ACTTTAGAGTTATATTTCTAGGTAGAGATATATTCAAAAATTATCTAAGTAAATTATCTTTTAGGAGGTTTTGTAAAATGGTTAAAAACGGTAAAAAAGTCGTAATTGGTGTTATAGGATCTGATTGCCATGCTGTTGGAAACAAAATTATCAATCATGTTTTAGAGAACAATGGATTTGAAGTGACTAACATCGGAGTTCTTTCTCCACAATCTGACTTCATCAATGCGGCTGTGGAAACTAAAGCTGATGCAATTATCGTATCTTCTCTTTACGGACATGGAGAACTTGACTGTCAAGGGATGAGAGAGAAGTGTGAAGAGGCTGGACTTAAGGATATTCTCCTTTATGTTGGTGGAAACATAGTTGTAGGAAAGCAAAACTGGGATGAAGTTGAAGCTAGATTCAAGGGTATGGGATTCAACAGAGTTTACAGACCTGGAACTCCTATCGAATTAACTACTGAGGACCTCAAAAAAGATTTAGGAATATAAATTTATGAAAGATATCTATCTAACTATTGACTTTGGAAGTACTTATACAAAACTCACTGCAATCGACCTTGCAAATGAAACAGTAATGGCAACAGCTAAGTCTATAACTACAGTTGAAGATGATATAATGATTGGCTTCAACGAAGCATATTCTTTATTAATGGAAAAGATTGAAAAAATATATTCTTTAGAGAAAATTAGCTTCGTAAAAAAAACTGCCTGCTCTTCTGCTGCTGGAGGGCTTAAGATGTTCGCCATCGGATTAGTTCCAGAACTCACTGCCGATGCGGCTAAAAAAGCAGCTCTAGGAGCAGGAGCAAGAGTTATTAAAACTTATGCCTATGAACTGAATCACCATGAGATGCAGGAGATTAAAGATTCTCAAGTAGATATCATTCTTCTTGCAGGTGGAACAAACGGGGGAAATAAAGATTGTATAATTCACAACGCTAAACTTATTTCGGAATTCGGCATAAAAGCCCCGGTGGTTGTAGCAGGAAACAAGTCTGCAATAGATGAAATAGAGGCTATCTTCAATGAAGCAGGCATCTTTTACACAACTACAGAAAATGTCATGCCAGTTTTAAACAAACTGAATGTTGAACCTGCGAGAGAATCAATCAGACAGGTTTTTATGAAAAAAATTGTAGAAGCAAAAGGAATGAAAAAAGCCGAAAACTTCATCTCAGGAATATTGATGCCAACTCCTGCTGCTGTTTTAAAAGCTGCCGAAGTTCTGTCGACTGGAACTGACGACGAAGAGGGGATAGGAGATCTTCTTGTTATAGACATTGGCGGAGCTACTACTGATGTTCACTCTATAGCAAAAGGCGAACCGACTAAACCCGCTGTAATAATGAAAGGATTGGAAGAACCCTTCTCTAAAAGAACTGTTGAAGGGGATTTGGGAATGAGATACTCTGCTCTAGCACTCCTTGAAGCTTCCAGCACAAAAAAAATAAGAAATTATTTAAAAGATGAACATAAAGAATTCGATGTTAAAACTCTTTGTAAAAAAAGACACGACAACATCAGAATGGTCCCAGTAACTCCTGAAGATATCGCTTTTGATGAAGCTATGGCAAAAGTAGCCACTGAAATTGCAATGGACAGACATTGCGGAGTATTGGAGATTGTATATACTCCTATGGGAACTATGTTCAATCAGCATGGAAAAGATCTTTTAGATGCCCCTTGTGTGATTGGTACTGGAGGAGTCATTATTCACAGTGAAAATCCACATGAGATTTTAGCTGCTGGAAATTTCAATCCTGAAAACCCTATCCACCTGAAACCTCAGAATCCTAAGTTTCTTGTGGATAAAACTTATATTCTTTCGGCCATGGGCCTCCTCGCAGAGGATTATCCGGATATGGCAGTCTGAATTATGAAAAAATATTTAGTAGAAGTTTAATCGATATAAAATTATAGAATATTTTAAATTAATAAGAATTTAATTTAAGGAGGAGTAAAAATTATGGCACTTAAATTTAAAAAATGGACTGAAGAGGAGTTCTTCAAAATAAGAGAAGAGGTTCTTAAGCAGTGGCCAACTGGTAAAGAAGTTAATTTAGAAGAGGCAGTAGCTTACCTTAAGAAGCTTCCTGACCATAAAAATTTCTCAAAGAAACTTATAGATGCAAAAAATAGAGGAATCACCCTGGCTCAACCAAGAGCTGGAGTTGCTCATATCAGTGAGCATATTGAGCTTCTTAACTTCCTAGATGAAGAGGGAGGAGCAGATTTACTTCCTTCTACAATAGATTCATATACAAGACAGAACAAATACGAGAACTGCCAGATTGGTATTGAAGAGTCAAAAAAGGCTGGAAGATCTCTTCTTAACGGATTCCCAGGTGTAAACCACGGAGTAGTTGGATGTAGAGAGGTTGTTGAAGAAGTTAATCTTCCACTTCAGATGAGACACGGAACTCCTGATGCTAGATTACTTTCTGAGATTATGATAGCTTCTGGATTTACTTCTAACGAAGGAGGGGGAATCTCTTACAATATCCCTTACGCTAAATCAGTTTCTCTTGAGCAAACAATAATCGACTGGCAATACTGTGACAGACTAGTTGGATGGTATGAGGAGCAGGGAATCTCTATAAACAGAGAACCGTTTGGACCTCTTACTGGAACTCTTGTTCCTCCATCAATGTCAAATGCAGTTCAAATTCTTGAGTGTCTACTTGCAGCTGAGCAAGGAGTTAGAAATCTGACTCTTGGATACGGACAGTGTGGAAACTTAATTCAAGACGTTTCTGCAGTTAGAGCTCTTGAGGAGCAGGCTAACGAGTACTGTAAAGAGTATGGATACAACGATGTATTTATCACTACTGTATTCCACCAGTGGATGGGAGGATTCCCAGCTGACGAAGCTAAGGCTTTCGGAGTTATCTCTAACGGAGCTGCCGCTGCTGCCCTTGCAGGAGCTACAAAAGTTATCGTAAAAACTCCTCACGAAGCTATCGGAATCCCAACAAAAGAAGCTAACGCTATGGGAATCAAAGCTACTAAAATGGTTCTAAACCTTCTTCAAGGTCAAAAACTTCCTAACTCAGATGAGGTTAAATCTGAAATGGCTCTAATCAAAAAAGAGACTAAGCAGATACTAGATAAAGTTCTTGAGCTTGGAAACGGAGACTGGGCTGTAGGAATCGTGGAAGCATTCAAAACTGGAGCAATGGATATCCCATTCGCACCATCAAGATTCAACGCTGGAAAGATGTTACCAGCTAGAGACAACCACGGAGCTATCAGATACTTAGAGTTTGGAAATGTTCCTTTCTCTGATGATATCAAAAAACTTAACACTGAAAAACTTGAAGAGAGAGCTAAATTCGAGGGAAGAGCTATCGGATTCCAAATGGCTGTTGATGATATCTTTGCAGTTGGAAAAGGATCTCTAATCGGAAGACCTGAAAAAAAATAATAAACTCAAAATAAATATTAAAAAATAGGGTGAGAGCCCCTCTGGGGCTTCTCTAAATAAAGTGGAGGAAAAATGAAAATAATTGATATTGTTTGTTCAGCTGGAAAAACTGGATTTTACTTTGATGACCAAAAAGCTATAAAAAATGGAGCAGGACACAATGGTTTTGCTTATGTTGGAGCTCCTGAAACTCCTGGATTTACTGCTATAAGACAAGCTGGAGAGTCTATCTCTGTTATGATAATATTAGAAGACGGACAAGTTGCTTACGGAGACTGTGCTGCAGTTCAATACTCTGGTGCAGGTGGAAGAGATCCTCTGTTCCTAGCTGCTGACTTTATCCCTGTAATTGAAAAAGAGATTGCTCCAAAACTTATCGGTAAAGACGTTTCTGCTTTCAAAGCTCTTGCTGAAGAGTTTGATTCTATGACTGTGGAAGGAAAAAGACTTCACACTGCTATCAGATACGGAATTACTCAAGCTCTTTTAGATGCAACAGCTAAAGCTAACAGAGTAACTATGGCAGAAGTTATCCAAAAAGAATATAACACTGGTCTTGAGGTTACTAGAAGACCTATATTCACTCAGTCTGGAGATAACAGATATGAGAATGCAGATAAAATGATAATAAAAACAGCTGATGTATTACCACATGCTCTTATCAACCACGTTGAAACTAAACTTGGAAAAGATGGTGGAATACTTCTTGACTACGTTAAATGGCTGAGAAACAGAATCATCGAACTTAGAGAAGATACTGACTATGCTCCTATCCTACACATAGATGTATACGGAACAATCGGAATCGCTTTTGATTTAGATACAACTAAGATGGCTGACTACCTTGAGACTCTGGCTGAGGCTGCTAAACCATTTGCCCTAAGAATAGAGGGACCTATGGATGTTGGATCATTAGAGGGACAGATTGATTCTCTAGCTGCTCTTACTGCTGAAGTTGACAGAAGAGGAATCAAAGTTGAGTTAGTTGCTGACGAGTGGTGTAATACTCTTGAGGATATCAAGGCCTTTGCAGACAGAAAAGCTGGACACGTTGTACAGATCAAAACTCCAGACCTTGGAGGAGTAAACAACATTGCTGATGCTATTCTTTACTGTAACAAAGTTGGAATCGGTTCTTACTCAGGAGGAACTTGTAACGAGACTAACAGATCTGCTGAGATCACTACTAACATAGCTATGGCTTGTGGAGCTCTTCAAGTTCTTGCTAAACCAGGAATGGGTGTTGATGAGGGATACATGATCGTTAACAATGAGATGAACAGAGTTATGGCTCTTGTAAACAGAAGAAAAAATAAGTAATCCATTTACTGATTAAGAAGGAGGTTGACTTTTAGTCAGCCTCCTATTTTAGATATAATTAAACTTTGTGAGGTGGAAGATGACTATTAAGAATAGTTCAAAATGCGGAACTTTGGAATCTAATGATATCTTTATAATACTTACCCCTGGTGAGAACGGAATAGAGATAGAATTAGAAAGCAGTGTACAGAAACAATTTGGAAAACAGATAGAAAAAGTTATCAGAGAGAGACTGGTAGAGATGGGAATCACTTCTGTCCAAGTGAACGCCAAAGACAGAGGGGCCCTGGATTATACTATCCGTGCCAGAGTCGAGGGAGCTGTACAAAGGGGAGGGATCAACTAATGGAACTTAGAAGAACTATGCTTTTCATGCCTGGAAACAACCCAGGAATGCTTCAGACTGCGGATATTTTTGGAGCTGATTCGGTTATCTTTGATCTGGAGGATGCTGTGGCTCTCACTGAGAAAGATTCTGCCCGTTACCTGGTTCGTGAAGCACTGAGAACAAGAGATTATGGAAATACAGAAGTTGTTATAAGAATAAACCCTCTGTCATCTCCTTTTGCTCTGGAGGATATTGATATGATGGGAAGAATGAAACCAGATGCTATACTTCTTCCAAAGGCTGTTCCTGAAGATATGAAATTTCTGGATGAGAAACTTACCGCTATAGAGAAGGAGGAGGGATTCCCAGAGGGATCTATCAAAATCCATGCTCTGGTGGAGACTGCCATAGGGGTAGAGCTGGTTTTCGATGTTATCAGAGCCAGTTCAAGATGTATCTCTGTCCTTTTAGGTGGAGAGGACTTAGCTGCTGACTTAGCTGTTAAGAGAACTTATGATTCTGAAGAGCTATTTTATGCCAGAACAAAAATTATAAATGCCTGTAAAGCTCTGAAAGTAGATGCTATCGATACCCCTTTCACAGATACAAATGACTATGAAGGGCTTAGAATGGATACGGAAAAAGCTAAAAAACTGGGATTCTCTGGTAAACTGGCTATAAATCCAAGACAGATAGATACCATCCATGAAGTTTTAGCTCCTACTGTAGCTGAGATAAGACATGCTCAGAGAGTTATGTCTGCAAAAGAGGAAGCTGATGCTGAAGGGCTTGGAGTTTTCTCTCTGGATGGAAAGATGGTTGATTTACCAATTATCAACCGTGCTATAAATACTCTGAATGTTGCAAGACTGGTTGGACTTGTAGATTAATAAAAGGTGAGGTGTACGATGAAAAATATATTAGGAAGAGATATACCAGACTTCATTGAAGGATATGGAGAGGTTGTCCACTATGAAGGATATCTGAAAAACAGCAATGGAGTTCAGAGAAGAGATTTTAATTTTAAAGCTGTACAGCCTGGTGACAGCAAACTTTTCAGAGATTTCCATGCTCTTATGGATAAACTGGATCTTCACAATGGAATGACCGTTTCTTTTCACCACCATCTGAGAAACGGAGATTATATTCTTACCCTGGTGATGGAGGAGATTGCAAGACGTGGATATAAAGATATCACAGTTGTAGCCAGCTCCCTTTTCCCTTGCCACAAAGCCCTTGTCCCTATGATAGAGGATGGAACTGTAACTGGAATCTATGCAGCTTACATCTCAGGTCCTGTGGCTAAGGCTATCTCTGAAGGAAAATTAGCCCGACCTGCGGTTATGCATACCCACGGAGGAAGAGCAAGAATTATGGAAACAGGAGAGGTAAAAGTAGATTTTGCTTTTATAGCCGCTCCAACCTCTGATGAGTATGGAAACCTCAACGGTGTAGATGGAAAATCTGCCTGTGGAGCTCTAGGATATGCTCATTCAGATGCCCAGTGGGGAAATTGTGTAATAGCCATTACAGATAACCTAGTTTCTTATCCAAATCCTACAATAGAGATCAATCAGACTCTCATAGATTATGTTCTGGTTGTGGATGCCATCGGAGATCCTAAAGGAATAGTTTCTGGAACTACTCAGATAACAAAAAATCCAATAGGATTAAAAATTGCAGGACTTACATCTAAATTTATTGAGAACTCTGGATATCTAAAAGAGGGAATGAGTTTTCAGACAGGTGCAGGAGGAATATCTCTAGCTGTAGCTGCAGAAGTTAAAGAGCTTATGATTAAAAATAACATCACAGGAAGTTTTGCTGCAGGGGGAATTACCGGATATATTGTAGATATGTATGAGAAGGGACTTTTCAAAACCCTTTTTGATGTTCAATGTTTCGACCTGGAAGCCATCAGATCAGCTAAGGAAAATCCTGGACACTATAAGATGTCTGCCTCTATGTATGCCAATGCAAACAATAAAGGATCTGTAGTTAACAATCTGGATATAGTTATACTGGGAGCTACTGAAATCGATACTGATTTCAATGTAAACGTTACCACAGGTTCAGACGGAGTTATCATGGGCGGATCTGGAGGTCATTCGGATACTGCTGCAGGTTCTAAGCTCTGCATAATTGTTTCCCAGCTGGTAAATGCCAGACTTTCTGTTATCAAAGAGAGAGTTACCACTGTCACCACTCCTGGAGAAACTGTGGACATCCTGGTTACTGAGAGAGGTATCGCCATCAACCCTCTGAGAAAGGATCTTATCGAGAGATTCAAAAACAGCAATCTGCCTATCAAAACTATAGAGGAGCTGAAAGCTATTGCCCTTTCTATGACTGGAAAAGAGGAACCTATCCAGTTTGAAGATAAGATTGTAGCCCTAGTTCAATATAGAGATGGAAGCGTTGTAGATGTACTGAGAAAACCAAAATAAAATTATTCTTAAATTTTGAATATCCAAATAATTTATTCTTGACAAACAATGTAAAGTATTGTATAATTTATCCATTACCATCAAGAGAGACAGAGGGACATGGCCCTATGAAGTCTCAGCAACCTGCATACGTGCGTGGTGCTAATTCCTGACAGATGGAAAGGATAAATAAGTTTAGATAACTTGCCCTTTCATCTTTTCTGATGGAAGGGTTTTTTTTATACCTTTCCTTGTATATTTTAAATTATTATGTTTAATCTATGGAGGTTTTATAAATGTCAAAGAAAAATTTAGTTTACTTTACTTCAGAGTGTGTATCACCTGGTCACCCAGATAAGATAGCAGATCAGATATCTGATGCTGTTCTGGACGCCTGTCTTGCCAACGATCCTAAATCAAGAGTTGCCTGTGAGGTTTTCTGTACTACTGGTCAAGTTATAGTTGGAGGAGAGATCACTACTGAAACATATATTGATATACAGGATATAGTTAGAGCAAAAATTGATGAGATCGGATACAAGCAGGGAATGGGATTCGATTCTGACTGCGGTGTGCTTAATGCTATCCATTCTCAATCCCCTGATATTGCAATGGGTGTGGATACTGGTGGAGCTGGAGACCAGGGAATAATGTTTGGAGGAGCCGTTAAAGAGACTCCTGAGCTTATGCCTCTTGCCCTTGTACTTGCCCGTGAGATCATGGTTCTTTCTACAAAACTTACTAGAAATAAGACTCTAGTATGGGCTAGACCAGATGCTAAATCTCAGGTTACTCTAGCTTATGATACAAATGGAAAAATCGATCACGTGGACACAGTGGTTGTATCTATCCAGCATAATCCAGAGGTTTCTCAGGAAACTATCCACGAAGAGATTAAGCACCTTGTAATTGCACCGGTTCTTGAAAAATATGGAATGTCTCTAGCTGATGTAAGAAACTTCCATATCAATCCAACTGGAAGATTTGTTATAGGAGGTCCTCACGGAGATACTGGACTTACTGGAAGAAAGATAATAGTTGATACTTATGGAGGATTTTTCAGACATGGGGGAGGAGCTTTCTCTGGAAAAGATCCTTCTAAAGTGGATAGATCAGCTGCCTATGCTGCAAGATGGGTTGCTAAAAACATTGTTGCTGCAAACCTAGCAGAGAAATGTGAAGTTCAACTCTCTTATGCTATAGGAGTTGCACACCCTACTTCTGTTAAGGTGGATACTTTCGGAACGAGCCATGTAGATGAGATAAAGCTTGCCCAAGCTGTATCTGAGTATTTCGATCTTTCACCTAGAGGAATCGAAAGAGATCTTGAGCTTAGAGAGGGAAGATTCAGATATCAGGATCTTGCTGCCTATGGTCACATCGGTAGAACTGATTTAGACCTTCCTTGGGAGAGACTAAACAAAGCTGAAGATCTTAAAAAGCACTTTGAAATCTAATTGAATAAAATATAAAAAAGAGGAAGCCAGGCTTCCTCTTTTTTATATTAAGCTGCTACTTCTTCTCCTACCTCTGACTCATTAAGAGTTTTCTCATAAACTCTTAAGAAAGGAAGATATAGGAAGAATGATAGAGCTACCAGGGCACAACTTAGGATAAGTGCTGTTATGCTGAAGTTTGTTGCAAGGAAAGCTCCTACTGGACCTGGAGTTGTCCAAGGTACAAGAGTTACAATCTTTCCAACTAGATTCATTTTTGTTGCAAACCAAGCTATGCATGCATTCAATACCGGTATTCCCACAAAAGGTATAAACAGTAGTGGATTCATTACGATTGGTGCTCCGAACATTATCGGCTCATTTATATTGAATACTGCCGGAATAACCGAAAGTTTTCCTATAGATTTTATATGGTCATTTTTACTTACCATCATAGCAAGAGCAAGTCCAAGAGTAGCTCCAGCTCCTCCTATGTATACAAAGGCATCTAGGAATCCTCCAGCAAAAACTTTCGGAAGCGCTTCTCCTGCCTGAAGAGCTGCTTGGTTAACTGCAAGGTTAGAAAGTGTTATAGAGTTGATAATTGCCACAACAATATTTGTTCCATGTAATCCTGCAAACCACAGAAGGTGTGTTATGATAATTATGAATATTACTGAGATCAGTGAGTCTGACATATTTAAAAGTGGTGCAAAAGCTTTTAATATAATCTCAGGTAGCATTATGTTGAAGTTCTTTATAGCAAATACATTGACTGCATGGAATACTATAGTCACTATTACAATAGGGATTAAAAGCTCAAAAGATTTTGCAATTGCTGGCGGAACAGAATCTGGAAGTTTTATAACAAACTTTTTCTGAACTAGAAGTCTAAAAATCTCAATAGCTATTATTCCACCTATGATAGCAGTGAATAGTCCCTTAGCATCTAGATATCTGGCATCCATAACAGGCATCCATCCCCCTTGAGGAATAAGGAAAAGAGAGGTAGCTCCCTCAGCTTGCCCTACAGGTAACCAGTCCAGTTTAGCAGAAGTCAACAGGAAAGCGTACATAGAGAGGAATCCTCCAGTAGATCCATTCAGACCATAGCTTGTTGATAGGGACATTCCTATTCCGTAAGAAACAAAAAGTGACATTATTCCCATACTTACATAGAAAGGTTGCACAAGGTCTCCCTTATACGCTCCCATAAGTTTCGCATACCACTCCATATAAAGAACATTATTAGTATCCGTAAAAGGAAGGTTTACCATAAGTAATATAAAAGAACCTATTATCAGGAAGGGCATCGTATATACAAAACCGTCCTTAATTGCATTCAGATATCTATTCTGACCAACTTTACCAGCGATAGGCATCAATTTTTCTTCAATAACATTCATAAATGTGCTCATAAATTTCCTCCAATTTTTTATCTCAATTTGAATAGAATAGAAAGAGGCGGAAGGAAAAACTCCCCTCCCTTTCTCTAAATATACTTATTAATTAAATTTGTAGTTTACACCTACGTAAGACCAGAATAGATCGATATCTTTCTTTTTCCCACCAGCATAGGTTCTGTCAGCATTTTCATATACCACTCCCATAAATGAAGAGAAGTTTTCATTTATAGCGACATTGGCCATTAACTCATATCTGATTCTGTCTGCAAATTTGTATTCCCAAATTTTATTTCCAGATTTATCTTCAACAGTTCTATCTAAAGTAACTCTTACTCTAGGCATAATAGTTACCTTATCTGTAAGCTGATATGGCATCATAACTCTAAGTTGAGTCTCTATCATTTCCTCTGAATCATAAAACTCTCCAGTAGTATAAAGAGTAGGATTAATAGATAATCTATCAGTTATCTTAAATGATGGACCGAAATCCCCTTCCCAATAATTTCCGTCAGAGTTAGCTCCGCTAGAATTTTTATCCTCGTCATGTCCTACAACAAACCAACCTGCAAAAAGTCCATTGAAATGGTTAAAATCAGTTCCTAACTCAACTCTATTTCTTCTAGTACTCTGCATCCAACCAGGTGCTCTCTCTGAGTCAACAGTTCTATTCTCGCTTCTGTATTTAATATGGAATGCTTGCTTTTCAAAAAGTTGGTATCTTACTTTCCAGTCAACTCTAGTTGCGTCCCACTCAGCATCTGTATTAATGAAAGATAGGTCTCCACCGAATCTTTTTTCAACATTTAGATCTAACGTTAACTTTCCTCTAGTTGCAGAAATTCCAGTCCCTATAAAAGTACCATCTTCATCATCATTTCCACCGATCACTGCTGATTGATTGTCAAAATCTTCTACCTCTAAGTACATTCTTCCTGCAAATTTCCACGGCTCAACAGTTTTCGCCTGAACTATAACAGCCTCTACAGCTTCTACAGGTTCTGCTACTACCTCTTTTGCAAAAACATTTGCCCCCACCATTGATAGAGCAGCTAATAAATAAATCGATTTTTTCATTTTGTTCCCCCCTTATTTTATATTTAATTATATCTTTTGTTCAGCTAGTGCT
>X329_Bleak__coassemble_912_pt1 | contig 11436 bp, 9 predicted proteins | sample X329_Bleak__metabat2_low_PE_005 | metagenome-assembled genome bin X329_Bleak
ATGGTCCTCAAAGTGGAAGTTCTGCTCTGGGTCCAACACCTCCAGCATTGCTGATGCAGGATCTCCCTTAAAGTCGTTGGACATCTTATCTATCTCATCCAGAAGAATTACAGGATTTCTCGTTCCAGCTTCCTTCAGGGCTTTTATTATTCTTCCAGGCATGGAACCTATATAAGTTCTTCTGTGCCCTCTGATTTCAGCCTCATCTCTCACTCCTCCCAGGGAAACTCTTACGAATTTTCTTCCCATAGATTCAGCAATAGATTTTACAAGGGAGGTTTTCCCCACCCCTGGTGGACCTGAAAGGCACAGGATTCCTCCCTTCATATTGGGATTCAGTTCCTTTACAGCTAGATAATCTAGAATTTTTTCTTTTATCTCTTTCAGACCATAATGGTCTCTGTCCAGTGTCTCTTCAGCCTTTCTTATATCTAAAACATCTTTAGTCTCTTTGTTCCAAGGAAGAGAAACTATTGTTTCGATATAATTTCTGCACACACTTGCTTCTGCTGAAAATGCAGGCATTTTACTCAGTTTTTTCAGTTCAGATTCAGCTTTTTTCAAAGCCTCTTTAGGAAGTTTAGCTTTCTTTATTAAGCTCTCCAGCTCCTTTAAATCTTCTTCGCCACCTTCTCCCAACTCATCTTTTATAGCATTCATCTTCTCTTTTAAAAAATAATTTTTCTGAGACTGATTGATTTTATCTCTCACCTTGTCGTCAAGTTTCTTCTCAAGAGTAGCTATCTCTATCTCCTTAGAGAGAATATCCAGCAAAAGGTATCCCCTCTTTTCGATATTAGCCTCTCCCAATAATTTCTGTTTTTCTTCTGAAGAGATAAGTATATTGGAAGAGATAAGATTAAATGCGCTATCCATATTTTTCATGTTTTTTACTGTACCTATTATTTCAGCAGGTATTTTTCCTCCTGCAGCTACATAACTTTCAAAAAGTTTAGTTACTTTTCTAAACATGGCATCCATACTATCAGAAACTATTTTCTTCACTTTTATTGCTGAATACTCTGCCCAATATCCCTCTTCCTCTTCCTGAATCTCTTTTATATTAACTCTATTTTCTGCCTCTACAAGAACTTTTACACTATTGTTAGGCATTTTCACTATCTGAAGAATATTAACTAAAACTCCTACTTCATAAATTCCATTTTCCAAATTTGGTGTTTCATCATAGGGGTTTTTTTGCATCCCTAAAATAAGTTTGCTTTTGTTGTTTATAGCACTTTCAAGGGTGCTTACACTTAAACTTCTTCCCACATAGAGAGGTGTTACAACTCCGGGGAATACAATCATATCCCTTGTGGGAATAAAAGGTAATCTGCTCATTAAACTATGCCTCCTATTCTACCTATTCTTTATTCTGTAATTATTTTTGTTTTATCTGTTATTGCCTCTTCTGTTATTATAACTTTTTTTACTCCTTTTTCAGAAGGAATAGAATACATTATATCCAGCATAACATTTTCTATTATAGCTCTAAGTCCTCTAGCTCCTATTTTTCTCTTAAGGGCCAGCTCAGCTATTTTAATTAGTGCCTCATCTTGAAACTCCAGCTCTACTCCATCCATTTCAAGATATTTTTTATACTGCTTAACTATGGAGTTTTTAGGCTCTTTAAGTATCCTTACTAGAGCTTTTTCATCCAGTTTCTCCAAAGTCGTTATTATAGGCAGTCTTCCTACCAGCTCTGGTATAATTCCATTTTTAACCAGATCCTCAGGAAGTATGTTGGCAAAAAGGTTATTCTCATCCTGAACCTTTTTATTGTGAGTTTCAGCTCCGAATCCAAGAGTTTTCTTGTTGCTTCTAGATTGAATTAACTTTTCTAGACCTTCAAAAGCCCCACCAACTATAAACAGTATGTTTGTAGTATCAATTTCAATAAGCTCTTGATTTGGATGCTTTCTTCCTCCTTGAGGAGGTACTGTTGCCTTAGTTCCCTCTACAATTTTCAGAAGTGCCTGTTGTACTCCTTCTCCTGATACATCTCTTGTTATGGATGTATTTTCAGATTTTCTAGCAATTTTATCTATCTCATCTATATAGATTATCCCTCTCTCTGTGGCTGCCACATCATAATTGGCCGCCTGAAGAAGTCTAACTAGAACATTTTCCACGTCATCTCCCACATAACCTGCCTCTGTAAGAGTTGTAGCATCAGCTATAGCAAAGGGAACATGAAGAACTTTTGCCAGAGTCTGAGCCAAAAGAGTTTTTCCTGATCCAGTTGGTCCAACTAAAAGAACATTAGATTTCTGAATCTCAACATCACTGTTCTCCTCTTTAGATTTCATATTATGAAGAAGTCTTTTGTAGTGGTTATATACTGCAACAGACAAAACTTTTTTAGGTTCTTCCTGACCTATAACATACCCATCTAGCCTCTCTTTTATCTCTTTGGGAGTAAGCAGTTTAAACTGACTTTCTATCTCTTTCTCGACTAATTCATTGCTCTGTTCAGGGATATCGTGGTACTGCTCCAATCCCATAAGATCAAAACAACCTTCCACACAGACGTCACATATAGTAACACCCTCTTGACCTGTCACCATTTTATCTACTTCATTTTCACTTCTTCCACAGAATGAACATACTTTTTTCTTTGACATTTTCTCTCCTATCTAACAAAAACTTTGTCTATAAGTCCGTATTTTACAGCTTCTTCCGCTGACATAAAATTATCTCTATCTGTATCCTTATGAATTTTCTTTACTGGATGACCTGTATTTTTAGATAGGATCTCTGCTGTCAGCTCTTTCATTCTCAAAATTTCTCTAGCTTGAATCTCTATATCTACAGCCTGACCTCTAGCTCCTCCAAGAGGCTGATGTATCATGATTCTAGAATTTTCCAGAGCAAACCTCTTTCCTTTAGTTCCAGAACTTAATAGAAGTGCTCCCATACTTGCTGCCTGACCTATACATACAGTCTGCACATCCGGTCTAATATAGTTCATTGTATCGTATATAGCCATACCTGCACTTATAACTCCTCCAGGGCTGTTTATATACATAATTATATCTTTTTCAGGATCTTCTGCTTCTAAAAATAGAAGCTGTGCAACTATAGCATTGGCTACATTGTCATCTATCTCTGTTCCTAGAAAAATTATTCTGTCCTTTAATAGTCTGGAGTAGATATCATAAGCTCTCTCTCCCTTCCCCGTGTTCTCTATAACCGTAGGATTATACATATTCCCTCCCCGCGAATCTACCGATTCACTTAATTTATTCGTTATCTGATTATTTTAATATTTTTATAAAACTTAAAAAATTAATTAAAAGATTATTCTTTCAAATAATCTCTTAAAAAATACTTCAATTAAAGAACTAAAGAAGCTTAGGAGATTTTCATCTCCTAAGCGACCCTATGCAAAATTACTTTGCGTTATTATATACAAATTCAACTGCTTTAGAAAGAGTGATATCTACATTCAGATTGTTCTTGAAGTTCTCTAGGCTGTTGTTTTTCTTTAACTCAGCCTCTAGAGCTGGAACGTCCATTCCGTACATAGCTGCAATCTCAATCATCTTTGCTGCCATATCTTCCTCAGTTACTGTAAGCCCCTCTTTTCTTGCAATCTCTTCAAGAATCAGATCAGCTTTTACTTTAGAATGAGCCATTGGCATCATTTCTTTAGCAACTTCGTCGATTTTTTTACCCATCATGTTTAGGTACATATCTAAGTTTGCACCTTGCATTGCTAGATGTTGCTCCATCTCTTTAAGCTTGTTCTCAACCTCTCCCATAACCATTGATTGAGGGATATCCATCTTTGTAGCTTCTGCTATTTTGTTCATGATTTTCCCGATAGTTTCATTTTTAACAGCTTGCTCTTCTCTAACCATAATCTCAGCTTTTTTCTGAGTCTTAAGATCTTCTACTGATTCAAATCCAAGCTCTTTTGCTAACTCATCATTTAGCTCTGGCTTAACGATTTTCTTGATAGCGTTGATCTTAACTTTGAATACTGCTGGCTTTCCTGCAAGTGGAGCATGTCCGTAGTTCTCAGGGAACATAACGTTAACTTCTCCTTCCTGTCCTACTGTGTATCCTACTAATTGCTCTTCGAAAGTATCGATGAACATTTTGCTTCCAAGAACTAACTCATGAGAATCAGCTTTTCCACCTTCGAAAGGAACACCGTCGATAGATCCGTCAAAAGCCAGATCAACTTTATCTCCCATCTCAGCTTTGTAATCTGGAGCAGCTTCTACTTCAGTTTTCTTCTTAGCTAACATAGCTTCGATTTCGTGCTCAAGAGCTTCCTCTTTGAACTCAGCAGTTCTTCTCTCTACTTCGATTCCTTTATATTCTCCAAGAGTTATAGCTGGGAACTCATCTACCATAAATGATAATTCAAACTCCTCACCTTTTTGCTGAGCTTTTACATTGTAGATGTAGCTTACGGGTTCGATCTGCTCAGCCTCTAATACAGATGAATAGTTAGCTTTTAGAACTTCTTCTACTAGCTCCTCTTTCATTGCATCAGCATAATTTTTTTCAACTTGATCGATTGGTGCTTTTCCTTTTCTGAATCCAGGAACTTCAACTTTCTCTGCAAGTGCCTTTAAAATTTTCCCCTTTACCGGTGCAAGCTCTGCTGCAGCTAAAGTTATAACAACTTCCACAGCTGAATTTTCTTTTCTTGTAACTAAGTGCTTCATGTTTCCTCCTATTTTTTTTAAAATTTTATTCACTGAAAAGTTCATAGAACTCATCTTTGACTTTTATATCCTTTATTTTCAACTGTATACTCTCCTCACCTTTAAATTGGTTTCTTTCTGGATAATACACAATATCAAACCTCTGAAGTTTATATCCTGTTTCATGGATATATCTGGCAAGATCAAAACCTACCACCGAAAATCTTTTTCCTTCTTTTTGGATTATTCCGCTAAAATGCTTGTTATCCACACCGAATTTCTTCACATCTAACAGTTCCAAATTTCTATCTACAAGTAGAGGAACTCCATTTTCAATTCCATAGGGAGATAGTATCTCTATATCCTGTATGGTTTCTTCTGAAATTTTCTCCACTGGAAATTCCATATCTATGCTCAAACTTTTTCTCTCATTACTTTCGTTGAGATTTTCTACAGCATTCATAAAAAACTGCCTTATCTTATTCAAGTTGTATTCTTCAGCTATAAAACCAGCAGCTAAATCATGTCCCCCAAATCTAGTAAGCAGATGGGACATATCCTTAAATATATTGAATATGTTTATCCCGGAAACACTCCTGGAAGAAGCCTTTCCCACTCCATTTCTCAGAGAGATTAGCACTACTGGGACTCTGTATTTTATACTGAGTCTTGAAGATACTATTCCTATTACTCCAGGATGCCATTTTTTAGAAACCAGGAATATCCCCTTATATGGAGCTGTCAGTTTTTTCTCCACAAGGGATACTGCTTCATCATAAATCTCTTTTTCCAGTTCTCTTCGCCTCTTATTGGACCTTTTCATCTCTTCGATTATATCATATATAGCAACTTCATTTTCCTCCATAAAAAATTTGGCTCCTATCCTAGAGGTTCCTATTCTTCCCAGGGAGTTTATGAGAGGGGCTATAAAATAACTGATATCAGTGGTTGTGATAGTTTTATGCTGAAATTTGAGATATTTCATCATATATACCAGCCCTTTTACCTCTGTATCTTTTAATCTCTTCAATCCCTCTTTTACTATTATTCTGTTTTCATCAACAATGGGCACAACATCTGCTACAGTTCCTATCATAACTATATCCAGATATTTGTAAAGTCTCTCCATGGAGATTCCTAATTTTATGTAGAGAGCCTGAGCCACCTTAAGTGCCACTCCTGCCCCAGCCAGATATTTAAAACTATATTTTTCACTGAGCTTAGGATTCACATATAAGACTTCATCATCCTCTTTCTCTTTGGCACTTTTGTGGTGATCTGTTATTATTACATCTATACCTATGGATCTTCCATATCTTATATCCTCTATAGAGCTTATGCTGGTATCTACCGTGATTACCAGTTCAGCTCCTCGGGATTTCATATATTTAAGGTTATGTTTATCTAGACCATAATCCTCTTCCATACGGTTTGGGATGTAATACTCTACATCTATATCCAGTTCTTTAAATGCCTTTGTAAGAAAAACTGCCGAGGTTATACCATCTACATCGTAATCTCCATAGATAAAAATTTTACTTTTCTTTCTTTTTATCTCCAGAATTTTTTCAATAACAGCTTCCATATTTTCGAAATCAAAGGGATCTCTAAAATCAGAGAGTTGAGGAGAGATAAACTTTTTTATCTCATCCTCATCAATAAATCCTCTATTTAGGAGCAAAGTCGCTAGAAAATTTGAAATATCTAACTTTTTAGCCAGGTCTTCAGCCTGGTTTTGCTTCTGACAATACTCCCACTCCATTCTATCACTAACCTTTTATATCATTTAAAAGTCTTGTGATTTTCATTGCATGTTCAATACTATCATCAATTTTAACACGAATCTCAGGGGTATATCTCAGGGAAAGCTCCTCTGAAACTCTTTTTCTCATAAATCCTTTTACTGCATTTAAAGACTCCTCGACAGCTTTCAAATCAACTTTCTGTCCGCTGAAAGGCATTACAGTAAAATATACATCAGCAAATTTAAGATCCTCAGTTACACGGATATGATTTACCGATACAATAGCTTTTTTTAATTGAGAGTTTTTTATTTCACCCATAAGCAGTGTCGATATGATTCTGCTTATCTCTTTTTCGATTCCTGCAAGTCTCTGTTTATTCATCAATCATCACACTCACATCTCTATTTTAATTTTCTTTTAATCTCTTGCATGTAGAACGCCTCAACAATATCTCCTTCTTTGATATCATTGAATCCTTCAACACCAAGTCCACATTCTTGACCAGCTACAACCTCTTTTACATCGTCTTTGAATCTCTTAAGAGTTGAAAGCTTTCCTTCATACATGATAACTCCATCTCTTATCATTCTGATAGATGAATCATTCTTAACTTTTCCATCTACAACAACACATCCAGCTACATTACCAGCACCAGTTACTTTAAACACTTTCTTAATCTCTATTCTTCCAACATACAGTTCTTTAAACTCTGGGTCTAACATTCCTGTAAGAGCCTTCTCAATATCCTCTACTATATGGTAGATTATGTTGGAAGTTCTTATCTCTACTCCACTCTTATCTGCAATCTTCAGAGCTTTAGTAGTAGGTCTTACATGGAATCCGATTATAATGGCTTTTGAAACTTCTGCAAGCATAACGTCACTCTCTGTTATTGCTCCTGAAGCAGCTTGTATTATGTTTACTGCAACTTCTTCAGTGTTAAGTTTCATAAGAGTATCTCTAAGAGCGTCTACTGAACCTCTCGAATCAGCTCTCAGTATCAGGTTAAGCTCTTTGATTTTCTGATTCTCAAATTCTTGAGACAGAGACTCAAGAGTAAGAGTCTTCTTACTGATTTCAGCAAGTCTTCTCTCTTTCGCAACCTGGTCAACTATTCTTCTTGCATGCTGCTCATTCTGTATAACATAAAGAACATCTCCTGCTGAAGGTACACTTGTGAATCCGATTATTTCAATTGGCTCTCCAACTTCTGCTTTCTCAACTCTAGCTCCCTTGTCATTTATAAGGGCTCTAACTTTTCCTAGTGATTCTCCTGCAACAATAACGTCTCCAACTCTAAGTCTTCCTTCCTGGATAAGAAGGTCAGCTATCGGTCCAACTTTTGGATCAAGTTTTGACTCAAGGATAACTCCTTTAGCTCTCTTATTATAGTTAGCTTTCAGATCTAAAATTTCAGCTGTTAAAAGTATAGTTTCAAGAAGAGTATCTAGATTAAGTTTCTGTTTAGCCGAAACTTCAACAAACTCAACATCTCCTCCCCATTCAACTGAAACAAGTCCGTGCTCCATAAGCTCCTGTTTTACTCTTAGAGGATTAGCTCCCTCTTTATCTATTTTGTTTATAGCTATTATGATTGGCACTTCTGCTGCCTTAGCATGGGCAATAGCCTCAACTGTTTGTGGCATTACTCCGTCATCTGCTGCAACAACTAGTATAGCTATATCTGTAACTTTAGCTCCTCTAGCTCTCATATCTGTGAAGGCCTCATGTCCAGGAGTATCGATGAAAGTTATTTTCTTTCCATCTTTAGTTATCTGGTAAGCTCCTATCTTCTGAGTTATTCCTCCGTGCTCTCCATCTGCTACATTAGCTTCTCTTAAAGCATCAAGAAGAGATGTTTTTCCGTGATCTACGTGTCCCATTATTGTTATTACTGGAGCTCTCTCTTTAAGATCAGATTCTCTGTCTTCTATCTCTAGCGAGAATTTATCTCCAAACTCTATTACAACCTCTTCCTCTTTCTCAACTATCGCATCATATTCCATAGCTAGTTCTTCTGCTAATTGAAAAGAAATCTGGCTATTTATAGTTAGCATAGTTCCTTTAAGGAATAAATTTTTAATTAGTTCAGCTGGCTTAACTCCCAGTAGTTTTGCAAAATCTCCAAGAGCTATATCTCCCTGGATTTTGATTAACTTCATTCCACCCTCTTCAGTTACTGAATCTACTGGAGCTTCAGCTTTTTTAACTGTAAAGTCTGCTCTTCTTCCTTTTTTCTTCTTGTTTTTTCCTTTTTTCCCAGAAAAGTCCTCTCCGTTCTCCTCAGCTTGCTTAGCTTGAGCTGCGATTCCTATTTCTGAAACGTGGTCTTCAACATATCCGTCTTCCACAGTCAAAGAATCATTTAAAGTTCCCACTGGTTCATCTTTAAAGTACTCCTCTATTATCTCAACATCTGCATCTTTTATTCCACAAAGATGTGATTTTGCTTCGATCCCCATCTCATGCAGGAATTCTAGAAACCCTTTGTTTCCCTTATTATACTTTTTTGCTAATTCATGTACCCTTACCTTCATCAATTTTATACCTCCATAAACTTAGTTTACGAGTCCTCGGGCTATTTTTTTATCCTTTACAGCGATGACAGTTACCTCGTTTTTGGAAAAAATTTCTCCCAACTGAGCCTTTGTTCCATAATATATATAAGGTATCTTGTGCTCTTTTGCTTTCGCCACTATTTTGCTGTCATTTTTTTCGCTGATATCTTCGGCTATAACAATAAAATGAATATGTTCTATTTCATCAAATACCATATTTATACCAAAGGTTAATGCCTGTGAGTTCCTCATTGCTTTTAATACATTCAAATAATCTTTCTGCTCTTTTTTCAAAAGATTAGCCATTTTAACAAGCTCTTCCATACTAATTTTTATTTTTTTATGCTTGGATAATTTCTGGAGGCATTCTTTGGTTTTGCAAACATATTTACCACGACACTGTTCCTTTTGATTCTCATCAAAAATCAGTTTATCACCAATTTCTGCCAATCTGAAAAGATCCTCTTTTTCTTTTTTTTCTCTACATACAATGCAGCTTCTTTCTGGAGAATGTTGGCTATTCACCTTTATTCTCCTCAGTTTCCTCAGAAACTTTTATGTCTACTCTCATCCCTGTAAGTTTTGCAGCAAGTCTTGCATTTTGTCCATTTTTTCCTATTGCAAGAGAAAGCTGAGATGGTGCTACCACTACTCTGGCAGTCATTCCATTATCAAGTACTTCTACAGATTCAACTTTAGCTGGACTTAAAACTGCCGATACAAACTCCTGGATATTTTCTTTCCATATAACTATGTCAATTTTTTCTCCGTTAAGTTCATTAACTACATTTCTTATTCTAAGACCTTTTTGCCCTATACATGCTCCAACCGTGTCAATATTTGGATCGTTAGAGTAAACAGCAACTTTAGCACGGGAACCAGCTTCTCTTGCCACAGCCTTTATCTCTATAGCTCCTGTCTCTATCTCAGGTATCTCAATTTCGAAAAGTTTCTTAAGAAGACCCTCGTTCTTTCTTGAAATTACAACTTTAGGGAATTTATTTGTCTTTTCAACTTCTGCTACATAAACTTTTATTCTCTCTCCAACTCTGTAAAGATCTCCCGGTGACTGCTCTGACATCGGTAAAGAAGCTTCAATTCCATCGAAATCTATATGAATATTTCTCTTTTCATCTATTCTTCTTATTACACCTGTCATAATGTCATGTTCTTTATTCTTAAATCTTTCGTAGATATTATCTCTCTCCGCTTCTCTTACTTTTTGGATAACTATCTGTTTTCCATTCTGAATAGCGTTTCTTTTAAACTCTTCACAGTTAACTTCTAGCTTAATTATATCTCCTATTTTCACTCTCTTTTTTTCTTCAAGGGCGTCTGTCAGAGATATCTCTAAAGCAGCATCATAAAGATCTTCATCGGCTACGACAGTTTTAACTTCATAAATCTTAACATCTCCGCTATCTCTGTTGATTTCAACCTCTACACTTTCCTCTTCTCCGAAATTTTTCTTATATGCTGCTAAAAGAGCCTGCTCCACAGCTATTAAAAGATTCTCCTTGCTTATACCCTTCTCTTTTTCAAGCTCTGCTAGGGCCTCTAAAAATATTTTAGCATCTTTATTTTTCAAAAAACCCAACCTCCTGTATATACATTATATTTTCAATATTAAAATTAATTAATCTAAATCTTCAAACTCATAAACTATATTAGCTTTTCTGATCTCTTTAAGAGGAATTTCTAATACTGAATCCTCTCCTTTTTCAGATACGTTGAGATGAATAACGTCTTCCGCCACATCTAACAGCTTACCTGTAAAATTTTTAGAGTCATTTAGTTTGTGTTTAAGAGCAACTTTTATTGTTTCACCTTTAAATCTTATAAAGTCCTCAAGCTTCTTAAGAGGTCTTTCAACTCCAGGAGAAGATACCTCTAAAAAGAATTTTTCAGGAATAATTTTATCCACCTGTTCATCGATTTTGTTACTCAGAGTTGCACACTGCTCAAGAGTCACATTCCCTTCTGGCTTTTCTATAAAAACTCTAAGATACCAGTACCCTCCATCTTGGACATACTCCACATCTACCAGTTCTAACTCCATCTCTTTTACATAAGGAAGAACTATCGCCTGAACCTTTTCAGTGTAATCTACTTTTTGAAAATTAGACATAACTATTTTCACCTCTCTTAAATTTTCCAATAAAAATCTTAATTAGTAAGAGAGAGTGGATATAACTATCCACTCTCCCCTTCTTTAAACTATTTTCAATAAAATTATAACACACCAGCAATTAAAAATCAATTATTAATAGATGTATTTTTTCGATCTGTTTTTTTGAGTTTTTAAAGAAAGAAAAAGAATTTTACTATTCTCGAAACACCGTTCAACTTCCAGGTTCCCTTAAACTCTTTAAAGTTCCGAAATTGTGCTTATGCTGTTTTTTTAAGGCACACAACCCCCTTTTTATTTAATATATGAAAAATATTTATTTTTTGCATATATTTTTTAAATAC
>X329_Bleak__coassemble_914_pt1 | contig 11206 bp, 12 predicted proteins | sample X329_Bleak__metabat2_low_PE_005 | metagenome-assembled genome bin X329_Bleak
GATAGGGAGTTCATGAATGCTATGTTCCCAGCTGGAACCTTTGTAGATATAGGAAACAAGATTACAGTTATCTGGGAACATGAACTTGAAGAGGGTATGGACTATATTGATGCCACTTATTTTGTAAAAAATAGAGCAGGAGCATATGACAAACTTACAGAGGGCTATGAAAAGAAAATTTTTACTCAAGAAGAGGTAGAGATATCTTTAAAAAGATCTGGAATGAAGCTTCTAGAAGTAGTTGAAAATAAGGAGATTGCAGGAAAAAGATATTTCTATGTGGTGGCTCCTGATGAAATGGCTAGATAGGGAGATAATGTATTCCTTTTCCCTTCTAGGTTACTTGGGTTTTATACTTATAGGAAATATACTTTTCTTTATATTCATCTATAAGATAATAGAAAAATACCTTTTTTCAAATACAATACTTTTTATAATTTTTCTCTTAATAGGAATTTTCAGTGGATTTTATAATGTATATAAGGTTATAATGAAAAGATAACAGGGAGAAAAATGGAAAGTGTAAAAAAAGTTTTCAAAATATCAGCAGTTATATCAGCTGTTGTTCTAACATATGGAGTTTTAATAGGGAGTGAATTGATATATTTAGGGATGTTTTTTGGATCACTGTTATCAATGCTGTGTTTTTATATGCTCTGTGAAGAGGCAAAAAAGAGTATACGTTCCCACTCTCCTATGAAAAGTTCTGTGATTGGCTATCTTAAAAGGTATCTAATTTATGGAATCTATATGGGAGTCATGACATATTATTTTGGGCTACCCATGTTAATAAGTTCAGCCATAGGACTATTGAATACTAAGATTAGTATTTTCATAATGGTTCTTTCTGATAATATATTAATTTTTAAAGAAAAATACCTTAAGTAAAATTAAGAGAAAAAAAGAAAGGAGGTAGCATGAGATTAGGACCGATTGAATTTGTAACACCACCTCTAGTAGAGGGACCTAAGATAATGTTCTATGTTCCAGTGCCAGAAGCTTTAAAAGAAACACCTTTTGTTTTGGAGAAATTGGGTGGAGGATACGGGCTACCAGTAACTGCCACAGTGACAAGTACCTGGTTTATAATGCTTGTTCTCTTTATAATTTTCAATTCAGGAACAAAAGATTTAAAACTGATTCCCAATAAACTTCAGACAGGATTAGAATATCTGTATTCATTCTTAGATGATTTAGTAGAACAGATGCTTGGGAAATGGAAAGTAAGATATATAAGTTACATAGCACCGCTATTCATATTTATACTTTTTTCCAATACGTTGTCATTTTTTCCAATACCTAGCATCACAGTGGCTAATGGAATTGTAAATATTGTTCCAGCATTTAGATCTCCCACGGCAGATTTGAATACGACAGTAGGACTTGCATTATTGACCACGTTTACTTTCTTAAGTACAAGTTTCAGATGTCACGGATTTGTAGGGCATATAAAAACACTTTTTGAACCAATGCCTTTTATGTTCCCCATCAATCTGGTAGGAGAGTTGGCAAAACCGACGAATATTTCAATCAGACTTTTTGGAAACATGTTTGCAGGAATGGTAATAATAGGTCTTATTTATAAGGCTGCACCAGCAGTAGTTCCGGCTCCACTGCATTTATATTTCGATATATTCAGTGGGATAGTTCAGAGTTTTGTATTTGTAATGCTGAGCTTGGTTTATATTCAGGGTGCTTTGGGAGACACTGAATTTGATGAAAATCTTTAAAATCACAAAAAAATTATTTTAAAATATTAGGAGGTAATAAAATGGATATGTTAACAGCAAAAACAATAATACTTGCAGCATCGGCTATTGGTGCAGGATGTGGAATGATAGCAGGTATCGGACCAGGAATTGGACAGGGGTATGCAGCAGGTAAAGCGGTTGAGGCAGTAGCTAGACAACCGGAAGCAAAAGGAAATGTTATTTCAACAATGGTACTAGGACAAGCGGTAGCGGAGTCTACAGGTATCTACTCTCTAGTTATAGCTCTAATTTTACTATATGCTAACCCATTTATAGGATTATTAGGTTAATACTAATAAATAGTAGAGTTACTATTTAAGAAAGGAGGTAGAGAATTTGGTACAGACAAATATGCCTGCAGTATCCATTGATATAAACATGTTTTGGCAGATAATTAACTTTATCGTCCTAATGTTTATGTTTAATAAATATTTAAAAGCACCTTTAGCAAAGATACTGACAGATAGAAAGAATACAATCGTAAATGATTTAGAGCAGGCCCAAGAAGCGAAAAAATCTGCTGAAACTCTTAAAAAAGAGATGGAGGAAGTTCTAAAAAAATCAAGAATAGAAGCCAATGAGTTGATTGCTAATGCAGAGAGAAAAGCTCAGGAGAGATATGAAGCACTTGTGAAAGAGGGGCATATCCATAGAGATAAAATAATTATATCCGCTGAATTGGAAACAGTAAAGATGAGAGATGACTTGAAAAAAGAGCTTACTCAATCTTTAAGAGAGACAGCAGCTCTAATGGCTATGGAAGTTTTAAACAAAAAAATGGACGAAACAGAAAAGAACTCCCTATTAGATGAGTTTATAGATGAGGTAGGGGAAGTAAAATGGTAGACAGAGTTGGAAACAGATATGCCGAAGCGATTTATCAGTTAGCTCTAGAGGAAAAAAAAGTTTCTGAAATCCATAAGACACTGGAAGAGGTGGAATCTCTATTTACAGATAATATAGATTTTAAGCAATTTTTAACTCATCCTTTGATAGGTAGAGAAGAAAAGCATAATCTTATCTCAAAAATTTTTGGAGATGAGGGAACTATTGAACAAAATATTCTTTTTTATCTTATAGATAAAGGTAGAATAAACGAGATAAAAAGTATAGCCCAGGAGTTTAAAGCTCTTTACTATAAGGATAATAACATCATAGATGTAAAGGCTACCTTTGCAAAGGAATTATCCCAAGAGCAAAAGGATAAACTTGTGGAAAAATTGAAAAAATCAACAGGAAAAACCATAAATTTAGAGGTTTTACTAGAACCAGAATTAATTGGTGGAGGAATAATAAGGATTGGAGATAAAGTTATCGACGGTTCTTTGAGAAGCCAACTTGAAACTTTGGGAAAAAGAAGATAAAACCACATAAAAACAGCAGGAGGTGTGGAAAGGTTGAGAATTAAACCAGAAGAAGTAAGCAGCGTAATAAAAGCTGAAATAAAAAATTATAAAAAGAATTTGGATGTAAAAACTTCAGGTTCTGTATTGGAAGTTGGAGATGGTATAGCAAGAATATACGGACTTAGCGATGCAAAATCAGGAGAGCTTTTACAGTTTCCCCACGGAATAATGGGAATGGCACTGAACCTTGAGGAAAACAACGTTGGAGCGGTTATCCTTGGAGATTACTCTCTTATTAAAGAGGGAGACGAGGTAAAATCAACAGGAGATATCGTATCGGTTCCAGCAGGGGAATCATTACTTGGAAGAGTAGTTAACTCATTAGGACAACCTATCGATGGAAAAGGTGATATTAAAGCTGAGAAGATGATGGATGTTGAGAGAAAAGCCTCAGGAATCATCTCTAGAAAGCCAGTTTTTGAGCCATTACAAACGGGAATTAAATCTATAGATGGAATGGTACCTATCGGTAGAGGACAGAGAGAACTTATCATAGGAGACAGACAGACAGGAAAAACAGCTGTTGCACTGGATGCTATCTTAAATCAAAAAGGAACAGGAGTAAAATGTATCTATGTTGCAATTGGACAGAAGAGATCTACAGTTGCTCAGATAACTAAAAAGCTTGAAGAGGCTGGAGCAATGGAATATACAATAATAGTAGCTGCCACTGCATCAGAATCAGCACCACTTCAATATATTGCACCATACACAGGAGTTGCAATGGGAGAGTACTTCATGGATAAGGGAGAGCATGTACTTATAGTATATGATGATCTTTCTAAACATGCGGTAGCTTATAGAGAGATGTCTCTTATTCTTAGAAGACCACCTGGACGTGAGGCATACCCTGGAGACGTTTTCTACCTTCACTCAAGACTACTTGAGAGAGCAGCAAAACTGTCAGATGAATTAGGTGGAGGATCTATAACAGCTCTTCCTATAATTGAAACTCAAGAGGGAGACGTATCGGCATATATCCCTACAAATGTAATTTCAATAACAGATGGACAGATATTCCTAGATTCACAACTGTTCAATTCAGGATTCAGACCTGCAATCAATGCAGGAATATCAGTATCCAGAGTTGGAGGAGCTGCCCAGATAAAAGCTATGAAGCAGGTTGCAGCTAAAGTTAAACTTGAGCTGGCACAATATACAGAACTTCTTACTTTTGCTCAGTTTGGATCTGACTTAGACAAGGCTACTAAGGCTCAGTTGGAAAGAGGACATAGAATAATGGAAGTTCTGAAACAGGCTCAATATAGTCCATATCCAGTTGAGGAAGAGGTAGTTTCTTTCTACACTGTAATAAATGGACATCTAGATTCTGTTCCATTGGACAAAGTTAGAGAGTTTGAAAAAGAGCTTATTACAGACATGAGAAATAACACAAGTATCCTATCTGAAATAAGAGAGAAAAAAGCTTTGGATAAAGAACTAGAGAGCAAAATAGTTGAAGCTATAAATAGCTTCAAGAAAAACTTTAATTAATAAGAGGTGATTAGATGGCTGGTTCTAAAGAGATAAAGAACAGGATAAAAAGTGTTCAATCTACTCACCAGATAACAAAAGCCATGGAGATAGTTTCAACAACTAAATTCAAGAAATTTTCATCTATAGTGGAGAGTTCAAAGCCTTATTCCCATGCCATAAAAGAGATACTTAAAAACATCTCGGCTGGGGTGAAAAGTGAGAAACATCCACTTTTTGATGGAAGAGAAAATCCTAAAAGGGTGGGAGTTATCGTTATGACTTCAGACAGAGGACTGTGTGGAAGTTTTAATAATAATACTCTAAAGAAATTTGAAGAGTTGGTGAGAGAAAATCCAGGGAAAGAGTTTTCTGTAATAGCTGTGGGTAAAAAGTCCAGAGAATACTGTGCTAAAAGAAATTACGATATTAAATCTATATATAGCCAGCTGACTCCTGAGATAATGTTTGAAAAGGCGAAAGAGATCAGTGAAAATATAGTTGAATATTTTTACAGCAATATATTTGATGAAGTGTATGTAATATATAATGAGTATGTATCAGCAATAAGATATGATCTTACTGTGGAAAAAATCATTCCAATAACAAGAGCTGAGGGAGCCGAAAATATAGATTATATATTTGAACCTGATGCTGAAACAGTACTTTCATCGCTGTTACCCAAATATCTCAACATAGCGGTATATCAGGCATTACTTAATAATACAGCTAGTGAGCACAGCGCTAGAAAAAATGCGATGCAGAATGCAACAGAAAATGCAGAAGATATGATAAAAGCTCTGAACCTTCAATATAACAGAGAGAGACAGTCTGCAATAACACAGGAAATCTCTGAGATAGTTGGAGGAGCATCAGCTCTTAAATAGGATGAAACATAGATAATAGGAGGCAACAGTGGAGAAAAGAGGAATTCTTATACAGGTAATAGGACCTGTTGTAGACGTAGCCTTTGCTGATGGACTACCTGCCATATTCAATGCCCTAACTGTTAAATGCAGTGATGGTAGAGAGTTGGTGCTGGAAGTTCAGCAACACTTAGGAAATGATATAGTAAGAACCATAGCCATGGATGCTACTGAGGGATTACAAAGAGGTTTAGAAGTAGTAGATACTGGAGCACCGATAACTGTTCCAGTTGGAAAAGCTGTTCTAGGAAGAATACTAAATGTACTTGGACAGCCAGTGGACGAAGCGGGACCAGTTGATACAACTGAGATGCTTCCAATCCATAGAGAGGCTCCTAAGTTTGAGGAGCAGGGAACTGAAGTTGAGATTTTTGAAACAGGTATCAAAGTAATAGACCTTCTTGCACCATATATAAAAGGTGGAAAAATAGGACTATTTGGAGGAGCTGGAGTAGGAAAGACAGTTCTTATAATGGAGCTTATAAACAATATTGCAAAGGGACATGGAGGACTTTCTGTTTTCGCCGGAGTAGGAGAGAGAACAAGAGAGGGAAGAGACCTTTATGATGAAATGAGAGAGTCTGGAGTAATAGAGAAAACATCTCTAGTTTATGGACAGATGAACGAGCCACCTGGAGCAAGACTTAGAGTTGCTCTAACAGGACTAACTGTTGCAGAGAACTTTAGAGATAAAGAGGGACAAGACGTACTTCTTTTCGTTGATAACATTTTCAGATTTACACAGGCAGGATCTGAAGTTTCAGCTCTTCTGGGAAGAATACCTTCAGCGGTTGGATATCAGCCAAACCTTGCCACAGAGATGGGAAGACTTCAGGAGAGAATCACTACAACTAAAAACGGATCAATAACTTCAGTTCAGGCGGTATACGTACCAGCCGATGACCTTACTGACCCGGCACCAGCTACAACATTCTCACACTTGGATGCAACAACAGTTCTTTCAAGAAGAATAGCTTCACTGGGAATCTATCCTGCAGTGGATCCTCTAGATTCAACTTCTAAAGCTCTAGATCCATTTATTGTTGGACAAGAGCACTATAGAATCGCTAGAGAGGTTCAGTCTGTTCTTCAGAGATATAAGGAACTTCAAGATATAATCGCAATTCTTGGAATGGATGAACTTTCAGACGAAGATAAAACAACGGTTAATAGAGCAAGAAAGATAGAGAGATTCTTCTCTCAACCATTCTCAGTTGCATCACAGTTTACAGGAATGGAAGGGAAATATGTTTCTGTAAAAGAAACTATCAGAGGATTCCAGGAAATTTTAGAAGGTAAGCATGATACTTTACCAGAGCAGGCATTCCTTTATGTTGGAACAATTGAGGAGGCTGTGGCAAAGGCTAGAGACCTTATGAAGGGAGCTGAGTAACCATGTCTACCTTTAAATTGAAGCTTGTTAACTCAGAAAGGGTTCTTCTAGAAGAGGAAGCTGAATTTATAATGGTAAGAACAACAGTTGGAGATATGGGAATTCTTCCAAATCATGCCCCTTTTGTTTCAGGGCTTGCAGTGGGAGAAATGAAAATAAGATCCAAGGGACAAGAGGAATATTATTTTGTTTCTGGTGGATTCTTAGAAATTTCCAAAAGTAATATAGTTACGATTTTAGCTGATGAAGCTATGAACTCTAAAGAGATTGATATGGAAAGAGCTAGAAAAGAGGTTGAGATTGCTGAGGCAAAGCTTAAGAAGATTCAAGAGGATAAAGAGATCCTAATGACTCAGAGAGCTCTTCAGGAAGCTTTAACTAAAGTAAAATTAGCAGAAAGACATATGTAAATAAAAACAAAAGATAGAGCAGCTCATTTGAGCTGCTCTATCTTTAATGTTTAGGGAAATAGATATTTTTAAAAGGGAGAAGATTATGATATTAGGTCTAACAGGAGGAATAGCTTCTGGAAAATCCACAGCCAGTAGAATTCTTAGAGAGATGGGATATGAGGTTTATGATGCAGATGTTATGGCACATGAGGCCCTAAAAAATAATCTATGTAAGAAGGCTATAGAAAATGAGTTTGGAAAAATGGTGTTAGAGGAAAGTGGAGAGGTTAATAGGTCACTTTTAAGAGAGATAGTTTTTAGAGATAGGGAAAAATTGAAAATACTCAATGGGATAGTCGATCCAGTTGTAATTAAGGAATTTCAAAATCTAAAAAGAAATAACCCGTCAGATAAAATAATTATTTTTGATATCCCTTTACTTTTTGAAGTGAAGCTTGAATACCTTTGCGATAAAATAATTCTTATATTTACAGACAGAGAAACTCAGATAGCAAGAATTAGAAAAAGAGATGGAAGTTCTAGAGAAATTGCTGAGAAAATGATTGATTCTCAAGAAAATATGGAAAGTAAAAAAATCAAATCTGATTACTGTATTGAAAACTCAAAAAATATTTCAGATTTAAAAAATGAAATAATTTCAGTTTTAGAAAAAAATCATATTGAATCAAAGATAAATAATGGTAAAATGAAACTGATTAAAAACAGGGGGGAATCTATGGCAATTAATTCAACTATATGTGCATGTAAAAATGTAGATTATTTAACAATAAGAAAAGCGATGGTAGCAGGAGCTCGTACACTGAAAGATATACAGGAGATGACGGGAGCCGGAACTGGATGTGGAGGTTGTATTGAGGCCATTGAAGGTATATTAGCTTCTGTATGCGGATGTAAAGGTACTTCTCTAAATACAGTAGTAAATGCTGTGAAAAACGGAGCTGATACAGTAGAGAAAATAACTAAAGAAACAGGAGCTGGATCTCCTTGTGGAAAATGTAAGGTTCTTCTTCAGGCAATAATAGAAAAAGGTTGTTAATAAAAAAACGGTGAATCTAAAGTGAGATTCACCGTTTTTTTATTTTTTTATTTGGAAATAAAGTCCAAGTAAATTTTTTCATCTATTCTTTCATCTAATCTCACAACACACGCAATAGGTTTTTCACCAGAATAGCTCTCTACAACTCCTTTTCCAAGATAGAGAAAAGGTTGGGTGATTCCCTCGATTTTATTGAATTTTCTCATGAAAAAATGAAGAGAAACTCCTCTCTCAGAGCTATCAATCAGATCCTGGCCCTGAGATGAATGGAGAGAAGTGGAAGATTTACTAAACCATCGGAATCGTCTTCTGTCAAAAATTTCATTATCAAAAAGATGCCCTTTATCCTTGTTAAGTGTTATGAAAAGATAGTAATTTTTTCTATCTTCACTGGGGTTCACTCCATTTCTATAAGAGCTATGAAGTTTTCCATAATTACTCAAAAGAGCAGTGTCTTTCATGGAATAATATTCATAAAGTTTAAGAAAGGGAAGACCGAAATTTTTGGAGCCGAAATTTTTTTCATATTCTATAATCCCATAAATCAAAATTTCTTCTAAATATTTTTTAAATACAGTGTTTTTAAGAACTGTTTTGAATTCCTCTGTTAAATTTAAAATATTATCTGAAAGATTAAAAAGAATAGTTTTTTGCCTCAGCTCAGAACTATCAAAATATTTTCCACTGAGATATTGAAAAGAGTGAAAAAGTGTATCTCTGTCCACAGTTTCTAGGTATTTAGATATGATTTTAGAGGAACCATCTAATGAAATGTAATCGATATCTAAAAACTCTTTAAGAAGAGCATATTCATAAATTCTTTTAATAGGAAGCATCCCTTCGATATCTTTTAAAATCTTTTCTTCATCTTTGCTAAAATTGTAAATTTTGTTTTCTACGCTATTGATAAAGTTGAAATAGCAGTGGGATTTTAAAAGAAATTTTTCTATATTCGGAGCAGATTCATAAACGGAATAATCTATGTAGTTAGGGATTTTTCCGATACTGTTTCTGAAGGCATAATACTCTTCTTTGAGATATTTCATGGTATTGAAATTTTCGTTCTCAATCTGAGATAGGATTTTTTCTTTAGAGATTTCATCTATTGAGATATAGAGGTCTCTGTAGAAATTTTTGAAATCATTGTTCAAAGCAATTTTTAAAGAATCCTTATCATAGGTGTTGTTTCCTGTCAAAGATATAGCTGTAAGAAAAACTTTATTATGGTTTCCGATAAAATCTATTACGGTTAGAAAATCTTTAGAGTGATTTTTTCGGAGTCCTCTTCCTAATTGCTGTATAAAAACAGTGGGAGAATCGGTAGGTCTTAGCATAAGAATACAGTTTATAGAGGGGATATCAATTCCTTCATTGAAAATATCCACAGTAAAAATCACTTTTAAAGAAGAGTTGCTTTCTGAGATGTTTTTAATATATTTTTTTCTCTCTTCTACACTGTTTTCTCCTGTAAGGGAGACAGATTCTATTCCCATCTGATTAAATTCTTGAGCCATAAATTTTGCATGTTCAACATTGGCACAGAATCCTAAAGCTCTCAATTTATTGCCAGAATAACCATAAAATTCTAATTTTTCTTTTATAAATTGGGAACGTCTATGTATCATAAGTTTTTTAGAAATTTTGTCAACATCTCTGATATCAAGATCAGAGAGATCAATTTCTTTTATATCGGTAACTCCGTAATAATGAAAAGGGGCGATAAGTTTTTCTTCCAGTGCCTCTTTTATCCTAATTTCCATAACTATATTTCCATGAAATTCATTAAATATTGAATAGCCATCAGCTCTTTCAGGAGTGGCAGTAAGTCCTAAAATAAATTCAGGAGAGAAGTAATTTAAAATTTTACGATAAGTTTCTCCGGCGATATGATGTGCCTCATCAACAATTATATACTGAAACTCATAAGGATCAAAATTTTCTAGGTTTCTATGGAGAGATTGGACTGTTGCAAAAAGGTAGTCACAATTTAAATTCTTTAGATTTCCACTATATCTCCCCATTTTTTTGTTGGGGATGACTCTTTTGAAACTTTTCTCAGCTTCTATTAAAATCTCTTCTCTATGGACAATGAAAAGAGCCTTCTCGGGATTGAAATTTTTTACATCAAAAGCTGCAAGATAGGTTTTCCCAGTTCCAGTTGTAGCAATACCTAGAGCACGTTTTCCTCCATTTTGTCTCAGTCTATCAAGATTAGATAGACCAATTTTTTGCATATAATTAGGAAGAATCTCTTTTTCTGAAGGGATTTCATTTTCAAAAACAACATTGTTATCTCTTTCTGGAAATTTTTCTGGAGAGTAATTTTTTGATTTTTTCCAAATATAATCGAACTCATCTAAAATTTCATTCCAATACCTTGAATTTTTTTCGATTTTTTGGCAGGAACTCCATTCAATATTACTTCGAAGCCCCCCTCTCGTGAGATTAGCCGAACCTATAATGATCTCTCCATAATCTGAAAAATCAAAAATATATCCCTTGGGGTGAAATCCTTGGAATTCTGCATCAAAAAATTTAATCTCTATATTTTTAAATTTCAAGAGGGCCTCGATGGCTTTTTTTTCTGTTACCCCCATATAGTTCGTAGTTATTATTTTTCCAGTAATCCCAAATTCTTCAGCCTTTTTTAGAGTATCGAGTAGCATCTGTACTCCGCTGAAACGGATGAAAGACACTATAAAATAAAACTCCTTACATTTGGGAATAGAATTTTTTAAAATAGAATTCATATCAAAAGAATCGTTATTAATAAGTTTGTTCATAATTACCTCCAATTTAGTATAGCAT
>X329_Bleak__coassemble_915_pt1 | contig 11061 bp, 11 predicted proteins | sample X329_Bleak__metabat2_low_PE_005 | metagenome-assembled genome bin X329_Bleak
CAAAATTGTATAAATCACATTAAATTCTACATTGTTTTTACAAACACAAAAAAAATTTTATTTTGTGCGTCTTCCGATTAATTAATAAAAAAATAGTGGTGAGGATCAAAAATCCTCACCACTATTTTTTATTCTCCGTGGATAGATATTAAATCAAATTCTTCATCTGTAAGAAGCTGAGCTGCTTTTTTCTCATCAAATTTCTCATTAATTACAACCACTGCCTTTCCAACTTCCACAGAGATTATGTCTGAAATTCCTTCGTAATCTCCAAGAACCTCTTTTACTAAATCTACGCACTTCATACATCCCATTCCACCAATTTCAATGACTCTTCTCATATCTCACTCCTTTTTTGAACTATTATTCAAATTTGATATTGACTATTTTGTTTAACAGTTATATAATAATATGTAAAAAAAAAATAATTAGGTGGTGCTCTATGATAACTTTACACGAACTTCTTCCTGGTGCCTCAGTATCTGTGGCCATTTATATTCTCGCAACTCTTATTGATAAAAAAATCCCTAGATTAGGTGCTGCATCCTATGCTATTTTGATAGGACTTGTTCTTGGAAACACTCTCTTCAAAGATAGAAAATATGAAAAAGGAACCAAGTTTTGTGAGTCTAAACTTCTTGAATATTCTATTGTTCTTTTAGGTTCGACTCTTACTTTCAAAACTATTTTAGATTTAGGTGTCAAAGGTGTAAGTTTTATTCTTATAACAATGACTTTAACAATTTATTTTTCATATTTTATCTCTAGAAAATTCGGTTTTTCTAAAAACTTTAGTCTGCTTATGGGAGCTGGTAATGCTATCTGTGGATCTTCTGCAATCGCTTCCTCTGCCAATGTATTGGAAACCAACTCTTCTGAAACAGGACTTGCAATAACTATGGTCAATGTAACAGGAACCATACTTATGTTCCTGCTTCCTCTTACAATTGTTCCACTTTTTTTTGCAGGAAATACTCTTGAAAGTTCGGCTCTCATTGGAGGAATTCTTCAATCTGTAGGACAGGTTGTAGGAGGTGCCGCAATGATTAGCCCTGAAGTTGTAAAATTTGCCACAATTTTTAAAATTTTTAGAATAATTATGCTTACTTTTGTTCTTCTGGCTTTTTCACATCTGAAACAGAAATCTTGTGTCCAAGATCCTATGGTAAAAGATGTGGAAAAAATCGAGAAAAAGAAAATAAAAATAAATGTCCCTTGGTATATAATAGGATTCTTCATCATGTGTGTCATAGCTTCTTTTGGATTATTTCCTCAAAAATTGGTATCTTATTTCAAAATGTTCAGTAAGTTTTTTGAAATCACTGCTCTAGCAGCTATAGGTCTTCGAGTAAAATACGAAACTATTAAAAAAGAAGGAGCTAAATCACTTTTAGCAGGATCCACTATTGGAGTTTTTCAGATTATATCTGCAGTAATTATTATAAAGTTAATATTTTAATATTTTTCATGCTCTTCTATGGACTTAAGTCTCTTAAGTCCATTTTTTATTGCTTTAATTTTAAACTTACTCATACCTTTTATCTCTGAAAGCTCATCTTCTGAAGCATTATGAAGTGCTGAGAGATCCTCATAAATTGTTATTAACTTCTCAATATCCCTTTTATTCAATTTAGAAATTTTACTTAAAATTCTATATCCCTTAGGGCTTACTCTATTTTCAAGACTACTGTGAGTTTTTCCATAGCCAAGTATCTGGGAGAACCTCTCTAATTCTAGAAGTTCTATATCTGTGAGTTTTTCAAGTTCTTGGTTTATAAGAGTTATATCCAAATCCTGTTTTTCTGAATCATAATAATCCTTTATAAAATTAGCCTTTTCATCCTTAAGATTAAAAAGAAGTTCTTGCATCTGAAGATTTATAAGTCTTCCCTCTGTTCCAAGTTCAGCCACATATCCTGCCAATTCTCGTTTTATACGATATATCATCTCAAATCTCTGAATAACTGAAGCCACCTCATTTACGGTAACAAAATCTTCAAGTTCTAGCAGTGTAAGATTTGCAAGTTCTCTATCCAGTACATTTCTGTATTTTTCCAGAGTTTTTAGAGCTTGACTTGCCTGTTCTACAACCACCGATATATTTTTTAATCTGTACTTAAATTCACCCTTATATAGAGTTACAGATTTTTTTCTCTCTGAAATTGCTATTACAAGCTTATTAGTCTGTGATGCCATTCTTTCAGCTGTTCTGTGTCGCGTTCCACTCTCTGTCGTCCTAAATGTTCTGTCTGGATGAAGATGCACATTTGCATAATATATTTTTTCAGCATTGTCATCTAAAATTATAGCTCCATCCATTTTGGATAATTCAAAAAACCTCTCTGGAGTGTATTTACAATCTATAAGAAAGCCTCCATCAATCATTTTTTTTATTTCTTCATTAAATCCTACAACTATGAGTGCTCCTCTTCCAGCTTCAAGGATATAGGCTATTCCTTCTCTTAAAAGAGTCCCCGGTGTTACTATCGATATCAGTTCCAATACCTCTTTACTATTCATCTTTTCCACCACCTATCCTATCCAGAACTTCCTCTAAATTATTCAAGAATATCAGTTTCAGCTTATACTTATTTTTTTCAATCTCTTTCTTGTTGGCACTTGGTACATAAACACCCTTAAATCCTAATTTTTCTAACTCTCTAAGCCTCCGCTCTATGAAAAAAACTTTCCGTATCTCTCCACGGAGCCCCAGTTCTCCTATCGCTGCTATTTTTTGACTTACAGGTATTCCTCTATAGGTCGAAAGAAGAGAGATGAGAACTCCCAAATCTGCGGCCGGATCTTTCATAACTATTCCTCCTGGAACATTTATAAATATATCTTTTCCTCCTATGGCCATCCCCATTCTTTTCTCTCCTATAGCTGTAAGAATCTGTATTCTATTCTTATCATATCCCTGAACTATTCGTTTAGGAATGCCTATACTCATGTCTGTGAGAAGAGATTGCACCTCTAAAAGAAATACCTTACTACCTTCAAGTATTGGCACCACTATACTTCCTATATTTTTTTCCTCTCTCTCACTCAGAAAAAATTCCGAAGAGTTTTTTACTTCTCTCATTCCATCTTCTTCCATACTGAATACCGCCAATTCATTAGTAGATCCAAATCTATTTTTACTGCTACGGAGAATTCTATAAAAAAGACCTTCTTCACCTTCAAAACTAAACACAGCATCTACCATATGTTCTAAAAGTTTAGGCCCTGCCAATTTACCATCTTTAGTTATATGACCAACAATAAAAAATGAGATATTATGAGTTTTGGCCAATTCCACTATTTTAAGAGTACACTCTCTTATCTGTGTAGGAGTTCCTGCTAGAGAATCATACGTTCCGTTATAAATAGTCTGAATAGAGTCTATCACTACTACTTTAGGTTTTTTTAGAATAATATATTCATATATTGAATTAATTTCTGTTTCAGACATAAAATAAAGATTTTTATTTTTGATTCCTAGTCTTTCACCACGATTTTTTACTTGGGTAGGAGACTCCTCTCCTGATATATATAAGGCATCTCCATATTGAGTATATTGATCTATTATCTGAAGAAGAAGAGTAGATTTTCCTATTCCTGGACTTCCAGTAATTAGCACTACCTCTCCAGTTACAAGACCTCCTCCGAGGAGTCTATCAAACTCTCCTATTTCTGTCTTATATCTAAAGTTTTCCTCCACAGTTATTTCTTCAAAAGCAAAAACTTTTTTACTACTTTCTTGAGAAGCACCCAACTTTTTATTGATATTTACTGCACCCGCTGGAACTTCTATCTCCTCTTCGAAACTACCCCACTCTCCACATTGAGGACATTTTCCTATCCATTTTGCAGTTTTATATCCGCACTCATTACAGATATAAAAGCTCTTACTTTTTGCCATAACTATCGACTTCCTTGAATTTTAATTTTATCTCTTATTTTTTTCTCCACTTCTTCATTGAGATAATCTGAAAGTTTTCCTCCATAATTAGCTATCTCTCTTACCACGGAAGAACTGAGGTACATATATTGCTTGGCAGCTGGCATAAATATTGTTTCAACTCTCCCTTGAGATATGTCACTGTTGGCAAAAGCCATTGTCAGCTCATATTCATAGTCAGAAACCGCTCTCAATCCTCTAATTATAAACTCTATTTTATTTTCTTCCATAAAATCTGTAAGAAGTCCCTGAAAATTTTTCACCTCTACATTATCTAAATCCTTTAAAGAACATAGGACCATAGCTGTCCTCTCTTCAAGTGAAAAAAGATATCTTTTATTTACATTATTCAGTACAGCAACTACAAGTTTATCTGTCATTTTTGCAGCTCTTCTGATTATATCCTCATGCCCTTTTGTAATAGGGTCAAAACTTCCAGAATAAACTCCTATTTTCATCTCTCTTACCTCTTCTATTTTATAAGAGTTATCTCATACCATTTTGAAATATCTCTATCTCTTATTTCTTCTAAAAACACTCTCTTTTTCCTTTTTTCTCCATATGCCTGTATAAAATCTAGATATTCTTCTCTAATTTTTTTACATAATTGCTTTTCAGCTGAAATTTTCACTCCGGTAAAATCATTATCTTTCATTACTATTCTTATTTCTCTTAATATATCTTCTACCAGCGCATCCTGAGATTTTATTTTTCCTTTTCCAGCACACATAGGGCAGTTATCATAATAGTAGTAACTGAGAGGATTACCGGTTCTTTTACGAGTCATTTCTATAAGATTTAAATCTGTAAAATGAATTATACTATTTTTAATTCTATCAACTTTTAGAGAATTTTCCAACTCATTTAAAAGAAGAGTTCTATTCTCTTCTTCTTTCATATCTATAAAATCGATTATTATTATTCCACCTATATTTCTGAGCATAAGCTGTCTTGGTATCTCTCGCGCAGCTTCCAAATTAGTTTTCAATGTCGTGTTTTCTAAACCTATTTTTAGAGCATCTCTTCCTATATTTTTTCCTGTATTTACATCTACAGTGGTAAGTGCTTCAGTAGATTCAATTATCAGATAACCACCACACTCGAGATAAACTATTTTTTCCAGGGCTTTCCCTACCTCTTCTGTTACCCTATATCTATCAAAAATATCTTCATAGTCGTCATATAGCTTTATTTTTCTTCCACTTCCATGATCTCCAAAAGTATTTACATAATTGAGAATATCTTGATATAATTCCTCATCATTCACAATAAATTCATCTATATCTTCATTGAAAACATCTCTTACCATTCGGCTCATAAGATCATTCTCACTATAGAGTATCTCTCCTATTTTGCTTGCCTGAACTCTATTTAAAAGTTTCTCCCATCTTTTAATGAGATATTCCATCTCTCTTTCCAAATGAAAATTTGGCTTATCTGCAGCTGCAGTTCTGATTATAACTCCGAAATTTTCAGGTTTAAGCTTTGAAATTATCTCTTCAAGCCTCTCCCTTTCTTGAAGATTTTCTATTTTTTTAGAGATTGCAATCTGATTGGTCCCGGGAACAAGTACCAGAAATTTCCCTGGGATGGTACATTGAGTAGTTATCCTTGCTCCTTTATTTCCAGTAGGTTCGCTTATTGCCTGAACCAATATTTCTTCCCCTGCACTAAGATATTTATCTATGCTTTTTTTTGTTACATCTGAATTTTTACCTTGCTGATATTCTGCTACATTATCTATATGAAGAAAAGCATTTTTTTCCATCCCTATATTTACAAAAGCCGCTTCCATCCCAGGAATCACATTAGAAACTTTTCCTTTGTATATATGCCCATTGCAGGCACTCTCTCCATCTCTCTCAACAAAGATTTCCATAACTCTATCATTTTCTATTATTGCCGCTTTACAGCCGAAAATGTCCCTGTTCAAAACTATCCTTTTCATTTTATTCCCCTTCTGAAAATCTCATTTTTTGTATATATTTTTCCATTTATAGATATCCTGTTTTCATCTATTCTTGATTCTATTTTCAGATTGAGTTTCCCATGTAATCTATCCCTATTTTTTCCTTTATTCCCTATTATTTTAGACCTGTTTTTTTCATTACAAATAATTTCTAGATTTTCCTCTTTCTCTAGAATCTCTTTGAAAAAATCGTAATATATCTCTCCCTCTACGAGCTCCCTAAATGCAGGATGAAATGGTCCTGCAACAATGACTCCCTCTTCTCTCAAATCATCTGAAGGCTGTAGTCCCACTCTTATAATATTTACATCATTTACTATAAACAGAGCATATATTTTTTTAGTTATTTCTATTGCAGATTCTAAAGTGAGAGGAAAATACCTTCCCTCTCTATACATATTTTCCATCTCAGTACCTTTAAGAACCAAAGATGGATATATTCTTATCATATCCGGTTTCATTTCTAAGGCTTTTTCAGCAGTATGATAATCTTTATAACAATCACTTCCAGGAAGCCCTATCATAAGCTGAATACCTATCTGTATTCCGTATGCCTTTATTTTATTCACAGCTTCCTCAACTGCTGAAACCGGATAATTTCTTTCTGTAAGATCCAATACTTTCTGATCCAAAGATTGAACTCCCAACTCTATTACTTTCACTCCATTTTCTTTCAGCTGGCTCAGGATTTTATCATCTATACAATCTGGTCTTGTGGACAGTCTAATTCCCTGAACTCTTCCTGAATCAATATAGGGCTTGACTATTTTTAAATATTTTTTTTGAAGTTCAAAAGAAATACCCGTAAAAGTCCCTCCAAAAAATGCCACCTCTATCTGTGCATTTTCAGGAAGATAAACTAGATATTCATCTATTATTTCTTTCACCTCATCAGGAGTGATATCCGTCTCTACTCCGTTTATTTTTTGCTGACTGCAGAAAACACAAGAATTGGGGCATCCCACATGATTTATGAAAATAGGTATATTATAGTGTTTCATTTACTTTTACTCCCAGCTTTTTTATAAGATCTTTAGCCGCTGCCTGCTCTGCAAGTTTTTTGTTTTTTCCTATTCCTCTTCCTAAAATATCTATTCCAATTTTCACCACAATTTCAAATGTCTTCATATGGTCAGGGCCAGATTCTGTAAGAACCTCATAAGTTGGAACTATTTTTTTCTCCTTTTGGGTATACTCTTGAAGTATCGTCTTATAATCCAATATTTCATCATTTGTATCAATATTATCTATCCAATATTTCATATGTCTTAGGGCCACTTCTTTCACACTATGAAAATCTGAATCAAGGTATATAGCACCTAAAACTGCTTCAAAAACATCTCCCAAAATTGAACTTCTCTCTCTTCCCCCTGTCATCTCCTCTCCTTTACTTAAAAGAAGATATTCTCCCATGCATAAACCTTTGGAAACTCTGGCTAAAATTGGCTCACTTACTGCCATAGATTTTATTTTTGCCAATTCTCCTTCTGTTGAATTGGCAAAAATTTTATAAAGATATTCAGCAACAACAAGATCTAGAACTGCATCCCCTAGCAGTTCTAGTCTTTCATTGTTTATATTTTTATACTTCCAGTTTTCATTTCCATAGGATCTATGAATAAGAGCATTTTTTAACAGTTTTTTATCTCTGAAACTATAACCTAGTGACTCTTCCAGCTGTTTTATATCTCTATTCATTTTTTCTCCCGATATTATTTATATTTTTTCATAGCTATTACTGCATTATGTCCGCCAAATCCTAAAGAATTTGAAAGTCCTACTCTTATCTCTTTTTTCACCATATGATTTGGCACATAGTTAAGATCCAAATCTGGATCTGGATTGTCATAATTTATTGTAGGTGGAACTACTTCTTCATAAATTGAAAGTGCCAATATAGCTGCCTCTATTCCCCCTGCTGCTCCAAGTCCATGCCCTGTGGCTCCCTTTGTAGAAGAAACTAAAAGCTCTTTTGCATGATCTCCGAATACAGATTTTATAGCTGCGGTTTCATTTCTATCATTGGCAGGAGTTGATGTTCCATGAGCATTTATATAATCTACTGTGTTATAGTCCACACCAGCTTCATCTAAAGCCATTTTTATAGCTCTTGCTCCCCCTTCTCCGCCTTCAGCTGGAGAAGTTATATGATATGCATCGCATGTTTCTCCGTAACCTATTATTTCAGCATAAATTCTTGCTCCTCTTGCTTTTGCTGACTCCATCTCTTCAAGGATTAAAACTCCAGCTCCCTCTCCCATTACAAATCCATCTCTGTCTGCTGTAAATGGTCTTGAAGCTCTTGCAGGATCATCATTTCTAGTAGAAAGAGCCTTCATGTTTGCGAAAGCGTTAAGTGCAAAAGGAGTTATTGAAGCTTCTGTTCCTCCTGCTATCATAACCTCTGCTCTTCCCATTTTTATAGCTTCAAAAGCATCTCCTACCGAGTTCGTTCCCGCTGCACATGCTGTAACAACTGCTTTATTTATTCCTTTTGCTCCAAAATATATCCCTACATTTCCTGCCGCCATATTAGATATCATTGCTGGAATCGTAAATGGAGAAATTCTTTTTGGTCCTTTTTGTATCATTGAGTAATATTGTTCTTCAAAGATTTCCATTCCACCAATACCAGAAGAAATTATTGTTCCGACTTTTTCTGCATTTTCTTCTGTAATTTTAAAATTGGCATCTTCTAATGCCATCTTTGTAGCTGCTATTGCAAATTGTGTATTTCTAGCTAATTTTTTTATCTCTTTCTTCTCAATTCCATAATTTGTTGGATCAAAATCTTTTATCTCTGCTGCAATTTTAACCGGCATCTCTGTTGTATCAAAGGCTTCTATATAGCTCACACCTGTTTCACCAGCTTTTATTCTTTCCCAGGTTTTCTGAGCATTTGTTCCTAGGGCAGTTGCCATTCCCAATCCTGTTACTACTACTCTTCTCAAAATAATACCTCCCAAATAATTTCTATTTTCTTAAATTTATTATCAAATAAATACAAATAAAGGGGTATTTACAATACCCCTTCTTTTTATCTATTATTTGTGTGACTCGATATAGTTTACTACGTCTTTTACAGTTCTGATTTTCTCTGCATCTGAATCAGGAATTTCAACTTCGAACTCTTCTTCAAAAGCCATTATTAACTCAACTGTATCTAGAGAGTCTGCTCCAAGATCTTCTACAAAGTTTGCATCAAGAGTTACCTGCTCCGCGTCTACACCTAATTGATCAACAACTATTTCTTTGATTTTATCTAACATTTTTTCCTCCTAAATATGTTTTCTTTTTTATATTATAATTTTTCATTATAAACTTTTCAATGAGTATTCTGTCTCGTTTTACATTATATTTTCTAAATCTTCAAGCTTTTCTATATTCTTAACTGCAATTTCTTTGTCTATTTTTTTGGTGAGACCTGCAACTACTTTTCCTGCCCCTATCTCATATATTTCTGTCACTCCTTGTGACTTCAGTTCTTTCACAGTATCAACCCATTTAACAGGCCCGAAACTTTGAACATATATCTCTTCCACGATTTCTGTACCAGTAGTTATAGATTTTCCTGTTGTATTAGCTATAAGAGGGATTTCAGCATTTTTAAACTGAAACTTTTCTGCTTCCGTTTTAAGTTTTTCTCCTGCCGGCTTCATAAGTGAAGAATGGAAAGGCCCTGACACTGGAAGAAGTAAAGCCCGCTTTGCTCCAGCCTCTTTAAGAGCTGCACAGGCTGCTTCTACGGCAGATTTTTCCCCTGCTATTACAGTCTGGTTTGGCTCGTTGAAATTTACAGCCTCTACGATTCCTTCTACAGAAGAGATTATCTCTCTTATCCTGTCTGCTGTCATTCCCAAGACTGCTGCCATAGTTCCGTCTACTTCCTGAGCTACCTCATTCATAGCTTTTCCTCTGGCTACAGTGAGTTTTATTGTATCTTCTAAGGATAAAAATCCTGCTGAACCTATTGCTGCATACTCTCCTACAGAGTGTCCCGCAACAAAATCCGGCTTTATTCCCTTATCTCTAAGGAGTTTTTCCAATACCAGACTCATTGCTACTATTGCTGGCTGAGTATTTTTAGTTTGTTTTAGCTCCTCTTCAGGTCCCTCAAACATAACTTTTTTAAGATCAAAATCTAATTTATCAAAAATTTCATCGAAATATTTTTTTGCTGTTTCGTTATTTTCATAAAGTTCTTTTCCCATTCCTACATATTGTGAACCCTGTCCTGGGAAAACAAAAGCTATTTTAGACATAAAGCCTCCTTTATTTATTACAGTTGTAATATTATATCATTGACCTTTCCTTCTGTCAAATTTTTCTAAAAATTTAGTAAGCCCACTTCATAATTAAAGAACCGAACGTAAGTCCTCCCCCAAATCCTGTCATTGCTACCATGTCACCCTTTTTTATGGCACCCTTTTCATAAGCCTCAGTTAGGGCTATTCCTATCGAAGCGGCTGAGGTATTTCCATATTTGTTGAGATTAAGATAAAACTTTTCTACTGGAATTCCTAATTTTTTTGAAGCAGCCTCAATTATTCTAACATTGGCCTGATGAGGTATAACTATATTGATGTCTTCCGCTGTAATCCCAGCTCTTTCCATGGCTACATTGGTAGATTTCGGCAGAGCATTCACTGCAAATTTGAACACCTCTTGGCCTTTCATTTTTATATATTGTTCTCTAGCCTCTATTCTCTCATCATTCAGTGGATTTCTTGATCCCCCTGCTTTAATGTGAAGAGTTTCAGTTATATCTCCATCCGCTCCTAGATAGTTAGATAATATCCCCAGATTTTCTTCGACCTCTCCAACAACTGCTGCCGCTGCTCCGTCTCCAAATAGTATTGCTGTATTTCTGTCCTGCATATCAGTTACTCTTGAAAGAGTCTCTGCTCCAATAACTAAAACCTTTTTGCTGGCTCCTGCTTTCACAAGGGACTGAGCCAATACAAGAGCATATATAAAACCACTACAAGCTGCATTTACGTCTATTGCCCCTGCATTTATAGCACCCAATTTTTTCTGAACTATACAAGCTGTACTTGGAGTTGGATAATCTGGAGTTATTGTTGCAAGAATTATCATATCTAATTCATTGGCATTTATATTTGCATTTTTCAATGCCTGCTCTGCCGCCTTT
>X329_Bleak__coassemble_916_pt1 | contig 10965 bp, 10 predicted proteins | sample X329_Bleak__metabat2_low_PE_005 | metagenome-assembled genome bin X329_Bleak
GATTTTCAATAGCATTTCCAATCTTTGCTATATCTCTCTCTGAAAAATCCTCAACAAATATTACAGTGTGGGGAACTCCCATAAGAAGGGAGGAGAATAGAAATTCCTCTCCTAGAACATCTAATTTCTCCAGTAAAACTTCCTGATTGTAGCCGATTACAGGGATTGATGAGGATCTGAAATCCACCTCTCCCATCTCTACATCTATCTTTTCCACCTCTCCATTTTCATAGAGTTTCAGAGATATATCTTTAATTCCTGCCAATGTTTCTATGGAAAATTCCAGTGATTCCACAATACCTCTCTCATAGACAAATTTTGCAAAGCATCTTATCCCGTTGCCACACATCTCAGCCAGGGAGCCATCGGAGTTAAAATAGTTCATTTTAACCTGGGCCACTGAACTTTTTTCAGGAAACATAAATCCATCTGCTCCTACACCAAAATGTCTGTCACACACAGTTTTTGCAATTTTTTTTCCATCTAAAATTTTATAGTTATAACCATCGGCCAGTATAAAATCATTTCCCGCAGCCTGCATCTTCCAAAATCTCATATTTTCAGCTCCCTATAATTTTTTTTTATCAGAAACTATAACCTCAAAAGAGAGAAAAGTAAAATACAATCTGTGTATGTTAGATATTCATTTATTCTATTTGTAATTAAACCCTATACGATATATAATCAATGAAATTTAAATTAAAACAGATTGAGGAGCGGTTTTCAAAAGTAACTGTGGTCAGCTTAGCCAAGCGATAACACCAGAGGGAAAGGGAACACTGCCGAAATTTCAATAAGCTGGGCTGGCTATTGGAGTTGGGTATGTAGATAAGATCTGCATAACTGTCACTGGATTTTCTAGTGTTGTGCTCTCTGTTGGAACTATATTTTCGTTTATTATGAAAAATTAATTTTCGTATACGACTTTAGAGGCCAGCAGTTTGTAGATCTGCTGGTTTTTTTATTTGAATTTTCCTGATTCCTATAATATGAACATATATATGGAAAAATAAATCTAGATTTTAAACATTTCCAAGATATTTTTCCAATATTTTATGAACATTAAATTTGTAGAATTGGAGTCTAGAATATTTAATGAAAACTGTGTAGACTGTTTGTAAAGTAGTTTATTCTGATTAAAGGGGTGTGCAGAAGATGAGAGTAGTATTGAAATATGGTGGAACAAGTGTGGAGACAATTGAGAAGATAAAGGCAGTTTCAGAATATATAATCAAATTAAAAAACTCAGGTTATGATGAGATAGTGGTCGTGACCTCAGCCATGGGAAAGATGACAGACGACCTCATAAATAAAGCCCGGGAGCTCTCCAAAGCTCCAAATGTAAGGGAGCTGGATTCCCTCATGTCCATAGGTGAGCAGCAGAGTATAACTCTTTTATCCATGGCACTAAATGAGGGTGGACAGGAAGCTGTATCCCTTACAGGATTTCAGGCCTGTATAAAAACTACGGGAGTTCATACGAAAAGCAGGATAAAAAGCATAGATACAACTAAGATAGAGAGATTTTTAAAAGAGGGAAAGATTGTAATAGTGGCAGGTTTCCAGGGAATAAATGATGAGGGAGATATAACAACTTTAGGAAGAGGGGGGTCAGACACCAGTGCAGTGGCTTTGGCAGCTTCTCTGGGATGTCCATGCAAAATATATACAGATGTAGATGGAATTTACAGCATAGACCCAAGGGTATATCCTAAAGCAAAAATATTGAACTGTATCTCCTACGAGGAGATGATGGAGATGGCTCATCTAGGTGCGGGAGTTATGGAGACAAGAGCGGTAGAGTTGGGAAAAAAATTCAATGTGCCGATTTTTGTAGGTAGAAGTTTAAGTGAGACAGGGGGGACAAATATAGTGGAGAGAGAGCAGATTTTAGAGGAGAAACTTGTAACAGGAATAAGTGTGACTAGAGAGATAATCATGACAAACATTTCAGGAGTGGAGTATTCAGCTAAAAATACAGCGGAAATTTTTACTCTCTTAAACCTCCAGGGAGTCAATGTAAATATGATAGTGCAAAATATCGATTCCAATGGGGATTTGGAACTCTCTTTTAGTTCCACAGCTTCAGAAAAATATCTTCTGGATTCAGCAATAGAGGAGATGAAAAATATTTTTCCAGGTATAAATGCAAAACACCTAGACAGTCTGGGAATGATCTCTGTTGTAGGGATAGGAATGGTCAACAACTCAGGGGTTGCAGGAAGACTCTTTTCAGCACTGAGCAGAGAAAATATAGATTTTTACCAGATCAGCACTTCAGAGATAAGTATATCATGGAGTCTGGAAAGAGAGCTTATAGATAGGGCTGTAGCTTCTGCAGCCAGAGAATTTAATCTTTAGGGAGGAAATATGAAAATAGCAATAGTGGGAGCAACAGGTTTAGTAGGAGGAACGTTCTTAAAGGTTTTAGAAGAGAGGGACCTGAAGATAGAGAAACTTTATCTTTTTGCTTCTAAAAACAGTGCTGGAAAAGAGATTCAGTTTAGAGGAAAAACATATATAATTGAGGAACTTGGAGAAAATAGTTTTGAAAGGGAGATAGATATAGCTCTATTTTCTGCTGGGGGAGATATCAGCAAAAAATATGCACCCATTGCAGTTGAAAATGGAATCTTGGTTATAGACAACTCCTCTGCCTGGAGAATGGAAGAGGAGGTTCCGCTGATTGTTCCAGAGGTAAATCCCGAAAAAGCCTTTGAAAACAGAGGGATAATAGCCAATCCTAACTGTTCTACAATTCAGTGCATGCTTCCTCTGAAAGCTCTCTCCCAAAAATATGGATTGAAAAGAGTAATTTTTAATACCTATCAAGCTGTATCAGGGAGTGGTTTAAAGGGAATCCAGGATCTGGAGGGTGGAGCTAGGGGAGAGGAACCTAGAAATTATCCCCATCCCATTGTAAACAACTGTCTTCCCCACATAGATCAATTTCTCCAAAACGGGTATACAAAAGAGGAGATGAAGATGGTCAATGAGACAAGGAAGATACTGGGGATACCCCATCTTCCAATTAATGCCACCTGTGTGAGAGTTCCAGTTTTAACTGGGCACTCAGTTTCCATCACTGTGGAACTGGAAAATAGTTTTGATCTGGAAGATGTGAGAAAAGTTCTAGGAGAGTTTCAGGGATTAGTTCTTCAGGACTCTGTGGAAAACAATCTCTATCCCCTTGCAGCTGAAGCCACAGGAAGAGATGAGGTCTTTGTAGGAAGGGTAAGAAGAGATTACAGTGTAGAAAACGGAATCTCTCTCTGGGTAGTGGCAGACAATATCAGAAAAGGTGCTGCAACCAATGCTGTCCAGATAGCCCAGCTGTTTCAGAAAAATTAAAAAATCAAAAAATAAGAAAACTAAAAGGAGAAAAAATATGGGAATATTTACAGGTTCTGGAGTTGCATTGGTAACTCCCTTAGATAAAAACAATGGGGTAGACTACAATAAATTAAAAGAGCTTTTAGAGTTTCATGTTAATAATTTAACAGATGCCATAATAGTGACTGGAACAACAGGGGAAAGTTCCACAATGACTCAAGAGGAGCAGTTGGAGGTTATCAGATTTTCAGTAGAAACTGTTGGGGGGAGAGTTCCTGTGATAGCGGGAACAGGTTCAAACAATACAGCTCATGCTGTGGAACTGAGCAGAAAAGCTGATAGGCTGGGAGTAGATGGATTACTCCTGGTGACTCCCTATTACAACAAGGGAAATGAATCGGGGCTGATACACTATTTCAAAAGTGTGGCTGAAGAGGTAAGTTGCCCCATAATACTTTATAATGTGCCTGGCAGAACAGGGGTAAATCTCTCTTTCAAGGTGCTGGAGGAGCTGGAAAAAGTTCCTAATATTGTAGGGATAAAGGAAGCCAGCGGAAATATCTCCTATGTTGCTGAGATAGCCAGATGTTTTCCAAAACTTGCCATCTATTCAGGAAATGACGATATGACCGTACCTGTGCTCTCTTTGGGAGGAAAAGGAGTTATCTCTGTTTCTGCCAATATTCTTCCCCAAGAGACTCACAATATGGTTCACTATTATCTGAAGGGGGAGACAGCCAAAGCAACTGAACTTCAGCTGAGATACAACGAGCTTGTAAACTGCCTGTTTATAGAGACTAATCCTGTTCCCATAAAGGAAGCCATGAATATTCTAGGATATCAGGTGGGAGGTTGCAGATCCCCTCTTCAGGAGATGGAAAAAGGCAACTGTGAAAAACTGGAAAAACTTTTAAAAAAATATGAGGTAGCCCTATGGAGATAATAGTTCACGGAGAGGGAGCCATGGGAAATGTCCTGGCAGACCTTATAAAAAATCAAGAGGAGCTCTTTCTCACTGGTTTTTCCAGTGAGCTGAAGGATGAGACGGGAGATATTATAATAGATTTTTCCCATCCCGGCAGATTGGAAACACTTTTGGACTATGCTGTGGAAAAAAAGATCCCTCTTCTCATAGCCACAACTGGATATTCAGAGGAGATTTCAGAAAAAATCCAGATTGCAGGAAGAAGTATTCCAATACTGATCTCTACCAACACCTCCATAGGGGTCAATATTGTGAACAGAATACTGGAAAATATAGCTCCTGTTCTCTATAAAAATTTTGATATAGAGATTATAGAGAAGCACCACAATAAAAAACTGGATTCTCCCAGCGGAACTGCAAAAACCCTATACAACACAATAAAAAATTCCTGCTCTGAGGAGTTTAATGAGGTGCATGGAAGATTGGGAAACAGCAGGAGAGATAAGGGAGAGATAGGCATCCATGCAGTGAGGGGAGGAACAGTTGTGGGAGAACATTCTATTCTTTTTGCAGGGGAAGATGAGATTATAGAGATAAAACACACAGCTCTTTCCAAAAAAATTTTTGCCAAGGGAGCTATTGAAGCTGGAAAACTTCTTATAAAAAAATCAGCAGGGGTTTATACCATGAAGGATATATATTAAAAAATAAAAATAAAAAGGAGAGAGATAAAATGGAAAATCTGAATACAGCAGGGGAACTGATAGCATTTATAAAAAATTCTACAAAAAAAACTCCAGTAAAGGCATATATAAACGGGGATCTTTCAAATCTTTCTACCAGTGCCAAGGTTTTTAAGGGGGATGGCTCCTACTTTTTGGTGGGAGAGATGGAGGAGATAAACAGAATTTTGGAGGAGTACAGTGACAGAATCACAGATTATCATCTGGAAAACGACAGAAGAAATTCAGGAGTTCCAACCCTGGACTATTCCAATATCAGGGCGAGAATAGAGCCCGGAGCAACCATAAGGGATAAGGTAACCATCGGTGAAAATGCAGTAATAATGATGGGAGCAGTGATAAATATCGGAGCTGAGATAGGAGAAAACACCATGATAGATATGGGAGCTATTTTAGGAGGAAGAGCCATAGTTGGAAAAAACTGTCACATTGGAGCAGGGGCAGTTCTGGCCGGAGTTATAGAACCTCCCTCGGCAACTCCTGTTATAGTTGAGGACGGGGTGCTGATAGGTGCCAATGCCGTAGTGATCGAAGGAGTAAGAATCGGAGCAGGGGCAGTGGTAGGAGCGGGAGCCGTTGTTCTTTCAGATGTTCCTCCAGGGGCAGTAGTGGGAGGAAACCCAGCTAAGATAATAAAATCAGTGGATAGCAAAACTTTAGAAAAGACTCAGCTAGTTCAGGATTTAAGGAGATAAATTATGGAACTGAACAGCATTGTAAAAAATCTCAAATATTCTGTTATAAGAGAGATCAATGACCTGGCAAAAGAGCATGAAGGGGTGATTCAGCTCACAATTGGAGAGCCTGACATCCAGTCTCCCAAGGCTCTTGTGGATGAGGTTTTAGAGTATGGAAAGTCTGCTCATCTCACCTATCCTCCCACTGGAGGAGGAGTTGAGGTAAGGGAAAAGGTGGCTCAATATTATAACGAAACCTATGGAAGCGACTATAGGGAGAGCAATGTTATCATGAATATCGGTTCCTCAGAGGCTCTCTCCTCTGTACTGAGAACCATACTCAACCCTGGAGATGAGGTCATCATCCCGGCTCCCTACTATCCAGGATACATTCCCATGATAGAGATGGCCTATGGTGTACCTGTGGTAGTAGATACAGCGGAAAACAATTTTGTACTCACTCCTGAAATACTGGAGAGTTATGTAGGTGAAAAAACCAAAGCCATTCTCCTTAGCAATCCCTCCAACCCTGCGGGAACAGTTATGAGCAGAGAGGAGGTAGAGAGACTGGCTGACTATCTCCAAGATAAAAATATTTTTCTTATCTCTGATGAGATTTACAGTGCCCTATCCTTCGAAGATTTTTTCTCTTTTGGAGCCTGTAAAAATATAAGGGAAAAACTTATAATAGTAAACGGATTTTCAAAATCCCACTCCCTCACAGGATGGAGAATAGGGTATACCATAGCTCCTGAAAAAATAAGAAAATTTTTTCTCAATGCAACCCTCTATAATGTCAGTGCTCCCATGGCCCTATCCCTCCAAGCTGCAAAGATAGCACTGGAGAAATTTCCATGCAGAAAGGATATATCTGAAATTTACAGGGAGAGAGCCTATTATCTCAGAGACAGACTTAATAGTTTAGGATTTCAGGTGGTGGACCCAAAGGGAGCTTTCTATCTCTTTGTGGGATACTCCGGAATTTCAGAGAAAAACTCCTTGGATTTTTGTTTGGAACTTCTGAGGGAAACTGGAGTAGCTGTAGTTCCTGGCATAGCCTTTGGCTCTGAAAAATATTTTAGAATCGCCCTGACCCAGGAACTTCCCATTCTCAGAGAGGTAGTGGAGAGACTGGAAAAATTTCTTAAAAAAATAGATTTAACAAGGAGTAACTATGAAAAGTTTTTACCGTAAAACCAGAGAGGAGCTACACAGAATTCCTGAACTGGCACTGGAAGAGTATAAAACAGCCCAATATATAAGGGATTTTCTAAAAAATCTGGATATCCAATACAGGGAGATAGGAACCAGTACAGTGGCCCTTATTCCGGGAGAACAAGATAGATGGATAGCTTACAGAGCTGATATAGATGCCCTCCCAATGAGAGAGGAAACCGGAGCAGACTATAGATCCCAGCATGATGGTTGCATGCATGCATGCGGACATGATGCCCATGTTACCAATCTTCTGTATTTTGCCAAATGGCTCAAGGAAAATAGAGACAGGGGGATGCCTCTCCACAAATCAGTTATGCTGATTTTTCAAGCTGCTGAAGAGGGAGAGGGGGGAGCCAAGGTAATTGCTGAAGATCCTCTCTACCGGAATAGGGAGATAGAGGGGATATTTGCCCTCCATGTCTACCCTGAAATTCCCGAGGGAAAAGCCTCCACACTTCCGGGACCTATGACCTATCAGAGTATAAATCTGGACATAAAGATATGGGGAAAAGGATGTCACGGAGCACAGCCCTTTAAAGGGATAGACAGCATCCTCATAGGAGCAAAACTTGTAGAGGCTTATCAGTCCATAGTTTCAAGAAATATAGATTCTGAGGAACCTATAGTCCTTACAATTGGAAGTTTTCATGCTGGAACAGTTAGAAATATAATTCCTGAAAAGGTGGAGCTTCTGGGAACCATAAGACTTATAAACAGAAATCTGATTCCTCTTGTTCAAAAGCGGATAGAGGATATAAATGAGGGATTCCAAAAGGCTTTTGGAGTTAAGATAGAGATGAATTTCCAGCCTAACTATCCAGGGATAGTAAACAGTTCTGAACTTTTTAAAGTTTTTGAAAAAGCCGTTCCAGAAGAGAGTAGATATTCTGGAATGAAGCTTTCAGGCTCTGAGGATTTTTCTTTCTATATGGAGGAGGGTGTACCGGGACTTATGTTTCTATTGGGCACTGGAAACAGAGAGAAAGGTTTTGACTATGCTCTTCATAACAGCAAATTTGATTTGGATCCAGAGGAGCTGACTCTGGGCTTTGAAATATTTAAGAATCTCCTTCAAGAGATGGAAGGGATTTAGTAAAATCAAGAGATTCCAAAAAAAAAGGGCTACCAGATATGGCAGCCCTTTTTAACAATCTGTTCTCTATTTTCTTCTAAAGATTTTCGATTCCAGTAACTTCGTACTCCTCTTCCTCGAGAACGTCTATTATTACAGAGTCCTGAACATCTCCTTCAACTATTGCAAATTTATGGGCTAAATCAACCTCTACTGAGGATATTCCAGATATCTCCTCTAAAGCCACCTTTACATGCTTTACACAATTCATACAGCTCATTCCTTCAATAAATATTTTTTTCTTCATAATTCTTCCTCCATTTATTTTTTATTTTTAAATCTTTGCAGGTTTGAAACCTTTAAGCCTTAATGCATTTGTTACTACTGATACCGAACTGAAACTCATAGCAGCTCCGGCTATCATGGGACTCAGAAGGGGACCTCCGAAAATATGCAGTATTCCCATAGCAACAGGGATTCCCAATATGTTGTATCCAAAAGCCCATACCAGATTCTGCTTGATATTTTTGATAGTCTGTCTGCTCAGTTTTATTGCTGTAGACACATCCATCAGATCACTTCTCATAAGTACGATATCTGCTGATTCTATGGCAACGTCTGTTCCTGACCCGATAGCTATTCCTATATCTGCCTGGGCCAGTGCCGGAGCATCATTTATTCCGTCTCCTACCATGGCAACCTTTTTCCCCTCTTTTTGAAGTCTTTTTACCTCTGCTGCCTTATCCTTAGGAAGCACTTCTGCAAAAACTCTGTCAATTCCCACCTGTTTTGCTATGGCCTGGGCAGTTCTCTTGTTGTCACCTGTTATCATAGCTACTTCTATTCCCATTCTATGAAGAACTTCTATTGCATTTTTTGAGCTTTCCTTTACAGTATCTGCAACTGCTATTATTCCTGCAGCAACTCCGTCTATAGCAATATACATAGGAGTTTTTCCCTCTTCTGCAAAGGTGTGAGATTTCATTTCAAGACTTTTAAGTTCTATATTTCTCTCTCTCATAAGTTTTTCATTTCCAAGAAGAATATCTTTTTTATCGATTATAACCTCTATTCCGTGTCCTGGAATAGCCATAAAATGATTGACTTTTTTCAGCTGGAGTTCCTTCTCTTCTGTGGCTTTTACTATAGCTTCTCCCAGAGGATGCTCAGAACCTTTTTCAGCACTTGCTGCCAGTATAAGGAGTTCCTCCCTTGAAATTCCATTCTCTGTCACTATATCAGTTACCTTAGGTTTTCCCTCTGTGATGGTTCCTGTTTTATCAAAGATTACAGTCTGAATTTTGTGGGCAGTTTCCAGAGCTTCCCCGCTCTTTATAAGTATTCCGTATTCAGCACCTTTTCCTGTTCCTATCATTATTGCAGTAGGAGTTGCCAGTCCCAGAGCACATGGGCAGGCTATTACTAGCACTGATATAAATATTGTGAGAGCAAATTCAATATTCCCAGTAGCCAGATACCAGGCTCCTCCTGAAATTACTGCGAGCCCCATTACCACAGGAACAAAGTATCCAGATATTATATCTGCAAGTTTTGCTATAGGTGCCTTGGATCCCTGAGCATCTTCAACCAGTTTGATTATCTGGGCAAGAGCTGTATCTTTTCCCACCTTTGTAGCACAGTATTTTATAGTTCCATTTTTATTTATGCTGGCTCCTATTATAGGAGATCCTTTACTTTTCTCAACTGGAATACTCTCCCCTGTAAGCATAGATTCATCTATAGAGGTAGTTCCATCTGTTACCACTCCGTCTACTGGAACCTTATCTCCAGGTTTTATAATAATTATGTCCCCTACTTTTACCTCTTCTAAAGGAATTATTGTCTCTTTCCCCTCTCTTTCAACACGGGCCGTCTTAGGAGCAAGTCCCATCAGCTTTTTTATCGCCTCTGAAGTTTTTCCCTTGCTTACCGATTCAAGATACTTTCCTAAAGTTATAAGAAGAAGTATTGTTGCCGCAGATTCAAAGTAAAGCACATGGGCAAACTGCACATCTCCTGCAAATATTTTTACAACTGCATAAACTCCATAGATATATGCAGCAGAGGTTCCGATGGCAATGAGAGAATCCATGTTGGGACTTCTCTTTAAAAGAGTCTTTATTCCAACTCTGAAGAACTTCTCTCCTACCAGCATAACTGGAGTAGTCAGAATCAGCTGAGATAGTGCAAAAGTTCGAGGGCTTACCCCAGGACATATAAAATCAGGAAGGCTGTATCCTACCATATGCCCCATTGAAATTATTAAAAGAGGTATTGTGAAGACTAAAGATATCAGGAATCTTTTCCAAAGAGATTTTATCTCTTCCTCTCTCTGATCTTTTTCCCTGTCACTTTTTTCTATCCCTTCTTCATCTATCGCTTTATATCCAGCTTTTTCTACTGCAGACATTATCTGCTCGGAAGTCAATTGTGCTTCATCAAATTTGATTGTCAGTTTTTCAGTAGCAAGATTTACGCTGGCTTCTATTGTTCCCGTCAGCTTTTTGGCAGTTCTTTCCACATGCCTTGAACAGGCAGAGCAAGTCATACCTTCTATTTTAAATATTTTTTCTTTCATTCTATTCCCCTCCTACGGTCTCTCTATTTCATAATCTTGGTCAATATATCCATAACCTCGTTTAACTTTTCCTCTGCATCCTCTGTTTTAAACGCTGCCTTGACGCAGTGATCCATATGCTGCTTCAAGATAAGTTTGTTTGACTTCTTGAGCAGAGCCTCTGCTGCCAGTATCTGGTTCACAATATCCATGCAGTATCTTCCATTCTCTATCATTTTAAGTGTTGCATCAATCTGTCCTCTGCAAGTTTTAAGCATGAGAACCGCTTTCTCTCTATCTGTTTTCATGTACATCTCCCTTCACCGCTCTACGGCAATGTTTTTTATCTTGTACTTATCTTAACATACTTTTTTTTATAAGTCAACCCCCCCTATGAGGGGTGGGGTATGTTTTTAGAAATATATAAAAAGGGATAACGT
>X329_Bleak__coassemble_918_pt1 | contig 10889 bp, 13 predicted proteins | sample X329_Bleak__metabat2_low_PE_005 | metagenome-assembled genome bin X329_Bleak
GAGTCTCTCCGTCCAAATATATCCTCAATAAAAAACTTGAATTGGGGTCTCTTCTCTTGATAGAAAACTCTCTCTCGGTTACAGATATATGTCATAAGTTAAATTTTCCAAGTCCTGGAAAATTTTCGACACATTTTAAGGAGAAGTATTCATATACCCCCTATCAGTTTAGAAAAAAATATAGCACATTAAGTAAAGAGGAGGAGTAAAATTTACTCCTCCCTTTTATAATCTGATTTCCCACCTTTTTTCTCCAAAAGTTTGATATCTTCTATTCTCATATTTTTATCAATCGCTTTGCACATATCATATATGGTCAGGGCAGCAGCAGTAACAGCAGTTAATGCCTCCATCTCTATTCCTGTCTGTCCCTCTGTTTTCACAGTGGAAAAAATTTGGATGTGATCTTCCGTAATCACGAAATCCAAATCAGCTTTAGAGATAAAAATATTGTGGCACATAGGAATTATTTCGCTGGTTTTTTTGCTCCCATAATTCCGGCAACCTGGGCAACAGCTAAAACATCTCCCTTTTTCATCCTCCCTTCTCTGACAGCCTGAAGGGTTTCCTTTTCCATAAATATTTTCCCCGATGCCCTCGCTGTACGGACAGTGGTATTTTTTTCAGATACGTCTACCATAACGGCACGTCCTGAAGAGTTGAAATGGGTAAAGTTTTCTTTCATCGTTTTGCTCCTTTTCTATTTTTCTTTTATGCTAATTTGAGTGTCTTCAATCTCCAGTATAAAATCACTTATCTTCTCTGCCTGCATAAAATCATGGGTAACTATTATAATTCCTTTTCCTGACTCTTTTTCTTTTATAAGAAGCTCTTCTACAAGATGGGTAGATTTTCTGTCCATACTTGCTGTTGGTTCATCCATAAGTACAAAATCATTCTGGAAAAGAAGTGTCCGTATAAACTGTATCTTGGCTTTTTCTCCTCCAGAGAGATTTTTTATATCCCTATCCAGAAAATCCTCCATCTGAAAAGATTTTATGAAATATTCCATCCTTTCCACGGGAACCTTTTCATCCCTCAGCATAAAAGGCTGGGTAAGATTGTAACGGACAGTTCCCTTGAGAAAAATCTCCCGCTGAGGATTATATCCAAGATCTAATTCCTCGCTTCTGATTTTTCCGGAATTTATACCCTCTATTCCGTAGATAATTTTTAATAGGGTAGATTTTCCCTCGCCGTTATACCCGGTAATAGAGTAGATTTTTCCCTTTTGAAAGGTGAGAGATGGTATATCCAAAACTATTTTTTCTCCATAAAACTTTTTTATATTCTCCAATATTATCATATTAATCTATTCTCCTCAATACAGAATTGATTCCATAGGATATAAAAAAAAGAACAAAGGCTATCCCTATGGATTTTTCATAATTCCCCATGGAGGTGGAAAGTGCTATATAAGTTGTCATAACTCTGGTGTATCCCTTTATATTTCCTCCCACCATCATAACAGCTCCCACCTCTGAAATAGCTCTGGAAAAACCAAGAAGAAATATTCCTAGAAGGTTTTTCCTGAGTTCTCTGAAAAAAAGATGAAAAATCTTTTTTTTTGGAACCTTTATAACCTTGCAGAGAAGAAGAATTTTTTCTCCTTGAGTCTCATAGAGGTCCATACATAGAGTATAAGCCAAAGGGAAAAGAAGCAAAAACTGAGCAATGACTATCGCACTGGGAGTAAAAAGTAGTTTGAATCCTCCAAAAATTCCCTGTTTAGAAAGAAGCAACAGGGCGATAAGTCCAAAAATTATTGTGGGAACCCCTGTGAGAGCCCTGTAAAAACTGTCTATATTTTTTTTATATCTGTTTTTGCTGATAAAAAGATATGTGCTGAGAAGAAATCCCCCGGCAAAACTCACCGCCCCAGAGAGCAGACTCAGGGTTACTGATAAAACAACTATCTCGAACATCTCCATAACTATCTTCCCTCCCCTCTGTTTCTTAAATCTTTTCTAATCTTTTCTAATTGGGAGGATGTATTCACATTATAAAGAATTTCTTCCAGATTGAACTCCTCTTCCACTGCATCCAGAACTTTTAAATTTCTATTTTGAAATATATTTAAAATCTTAAAATTTTTATCTCTGAGATTGTTTTCGATATTTGTAAAAAGAGTTCTCCGATATATTCCGCAAAGGGGATGAATCTGTCCCAGATTATCCCGGAGTATTATTCCATCATAGTCAGAACTGATCTGATTGAAAATATACCTGATAAATTCCCTCGAGATATTTGGGACATCGCAGGTAAGTATAAAAAGATATTCACTGGAACTATGAAGAAATCCCGAATGAATACCTCCTAGGGGTCCACAGTCTAGGAAATAATCTTCAATAACTTTAACTCTGCTGTCATTGCCATGAAAAGGAGTATTTTTAGAAATGAAAATATCTATCTCTCCCTCTATCCCACTTAAAATTTTTTCTAAAAAATTCTGTTTATCATCATATTGTAACAGGGATTTATCCATATAGCCCATCCTGCTCCCTTTTCCACCTGCCAAGATAAGAAAAGAAATATCTTTTTCTGAAAAATTCATACATACCTCTCTCAATTATTATTTTCTTCAGAGAATATAATACCACTTAATTAAAAAAAAATAAATTTTTTACTGTAAAACAATTTATTTTGGGTAAGGATACTTATAAAAAAAAGTTGACTATTACTTAAATATGTTTTACCATACTTAACAGATAAGATATTTTTTAATAGTAAAAATATAATAAAATAATTTGAAACAGGAGAAAACCATGGGTAAAATATATGCTGTATGTCTCAGCGAGAAAAAAGGAACAGCCAAAAACTTTGTAGATTCAGTGGAAATAATCGAAAATTTCGGATTAAAAGGAGATGCCCATGGGGGTAACTGGCATAGGCAGGTCAGCCTTATTTCAAAAGAGAAAATTGATGCCTTTAAAAACCGTGGAGGAAAAGTAGAAATTGGTGGTTTCGGAGAAAATATAATAGTCCAGGGAGAAGAGTTTTTTGACTTAAAAATAGGAGATAGAGTAAAAACTGGAGATGTAGTTTTAGAAATAACTCAGTTGGGAAAAGAGTGTCATACCCACTGTCATATCTACTATACAGTGGGAGAGTGCATAATGCCCAAAGAGGGAGTTTTTGCTAGAGTTATATCTGGAGGAAAAATATCTGTTGGAGATGACATATCTCTATGAGAAAAGAAAAAAGCAATATCTGTATGGAAGCTGCTGTCAATTTGAGAGTAGACGGAAAACATATGGTAACTTTCATGTGTACTCCCATGGATTTAGATATTTTATCTTTGGGATATCTTGCTTCTAAAGGACTTATAAAGGATATATCAGAGGTGAAACGTATCAAGCATTCTCCTCTTTTGGGGGTGGATGTTTTTTTGAACAAAGACCTTCAGCTAGAAGATGGATTTATTCCTAAACTTATTCTCAGTGGATGTGGAACAGGAATGGGATTTGACTTGGAACTCATAAAAAAATCTGCTCTAAATTTTAGAGGAGAGATATCCCTGGAAAAATTAAAAAAAAATTTCATACTTATGCTGGAGAAAGCTCTTATGTATAAAACTATGGGCGGTATGCACTGTGCTGGACTTTATCTAGAAAATGGTGAAGAGATAATAACCAAAGAGGATATAGGAAGACATAATGCAGTGGACAAAGTTATAGGAGAAGGTCTGAAAAAAGGCTGGGATCTGTCCCGAAGTGTTCTTATGGTGACAGGGAGAATCTCTTCAGATATGGTTTTTAAATCTGCGGGAAACAGAGTTCCTGTTATAGCCTCAAGGAGTATAACCAGCGACCTGGCTCTCTCTCTTGGAGAAGAGTTAGGTCTCACAATTATCGGAAGAGCTACCTATGAGGAGCCTATAATTTATAGTGGAATTGAAAAAATAAAGAAATAACGGTGAGGATCTGGTATGGAAAATTTCAGAAAAATGATCAATTATGTAAGGATATCTGTTACAGATAACTGCAATCTTAGATGTCAGTATTGTGTAGAAGAAGATGAAAAATGTGGAAAAAATAAAGATCACCTTTCGCCAGATGAAATTAAATTGATAACACAAGCTTTTGCACTTATGGGAGTAAAAAAAATCCGATTGACCGGAGGAGAACCCACTATAAGAACCGATATAGAGGAGATTATAGAAAAAATCTCCTCTGTGGAAGAGATAGAATCCATAGCCATTACCACTAACGGACTAAAACTTTCAGACAGAATTGAAACTTTTTATAAAAAGGGAGTAAGAGGAATCAATATAAGCTTGGATACCCTTAATTCCAAAAAATATAGAGGTATAACCAGGGGAGGAGAACTCCAGAAGGTAATAGATCTTCTGGAAAAAGCCTCCCAGATAGAGGGGCTGAAAATCAAAATCAATGCTGTTCTGATGAAGGGGATAAATGAGGATGAGATCCCAGAACTGGCAGGTTTGGCCGAAAAATATGGTGCAGATGTAAGGTTTATAGAGCTTATGCCCATAGGTGCAGGTAAAGGATTCACAGCGGTTTTAAAAGAGGAAATATTAGAAAAGCTTTCTATGGATAGTTCAAATTTGGTGAAAAAAAATAATGTTTTAGATGGTCCGGCAAAATATTTTTATCAGAGTTCTTCAGGGGGAAGAGTAGGTTATATATCTTCTGTATCTCAGGAATTTTGTAGCAGCTGTAATAGAATAAGAGTAACTTCTACAGGATTTTTAAAGCTCTGTCTCCATCTCAATAAGGGTATCCCCTTAAAACCTTATCTGGAGAAGGGGTATGATGTCCATCAGCTTAAGGAAGTTATACTGGAAGCTCTAAAAGATAAAAAAGGGATTACCATGGAAAGAGAGATAGAAAAAGAAGAGGCAGAAACCTTAAAGATGTATGAAATTGGAGGCTAGAAACGTGAATTTTTTCAAAACCGTTAGTTTGGAAGAGGCTAAAAATATATTGAGAGATGAAAGAGAGAGAATAAAAGAAGAGGAAAATCTCCCTCTGATGGAGTCTCTGGATAGGATTTTAAGTGAAGATATATATTCTCCTATGGATCTCCCAACATATAATCGTTCTACAGTGGACGGCTACGGAGTAGTTTCGGAAGACTGTCAGCTGGCAAGTGAAACATTTCCCACACTTCTCCACAAAAGTGGAGAGATAGGGATGGGGGAGATAAGTGATAAAATTTTAAAAAATGGAGAAACTATATACATTCCTACTGGGGCCATGGTACCAGAGGGCTGTGACGGAGTAGTTATGGTGGAGTACTGTGATACCCTAGGCGGAGAAATACTTATAAACCGTGGAGTCTCTAAATTTGAAAATGTAATAAAAAAAGGAGATGAGATAAGGGTGGGAGAACTCCTTATAGAGAAAAACACTTCCCTCACTCCATATCATATAGCTCTTTTAGCTGGGGTTGGAAGAGAAAAAGTTAATGTTTTAAAAAAGATAAAGAGTGTAGTTATATCCACAGGGGACGAGATAATATCCCTTGGAGAAAAAATTACTCCTGGAAAAGTTTACGATATAAACAGCTATAGCGTAGAATCCTATCTGAAAAAAAATGGTATAGAAATTCTCAGTAATACCCTTGTGAAAGATGATAGAGAAAAACTCAAGGAAGCATTGATTGCAGGGACAGGAGAGGGAGATGTGATATTTATCTCTGGAGGAAGTTCAGTAGGGATAAGGGATTTCACTGTAGATGTTATAAAAGAAATTGGTGGGGAGGTTCTTGTTCATGGAATAGAGATAAAACCTGGAAAACCAACTATTATAGCCAGATGTGGAAGCTCTCTAGTGATAGGACTTCCTGGGCATCCCCAGTCAGCTCTCAATGTTTTAAGGGTAATTACAGAAGAACTGGCTCTGAAAAAAAATCCTGTAACATATGGGAAACTCATGGAAAATATCTCTGGAGAAGCGGGAAAAACCCTGTTTATAAATGTGGATCTAATAGAAAATGAAAATGAAATTTTGGTGAAACCTCTTTTGAGTAAATCCAGCATGATAAGACCTCTGGTTCAGTCTCAGGGATATATTGTGATTCCGAGTTCAAAAGAAGGTCTGTATAAAGGTGAAAGGGTTAAGGTGGTTCTGAATGGATAGAAACAGATATATAGATAATATGCCCTTGGAAAAAGCCAGGGATATTTTTTTTCAAAATATTGACTTAGTGAGAAAAAAAGAGAATATTTCAACTTTAGACAGTCTGGGAAGAGTTACGGCCCAGTCTGTTTTTGCAAAAAGATCATCTCCAGATTACTGTGCCAGTGCGATGGATGGAATACTTGTTTTTGCAGAAAAAGTACAGGATGCAGATGAAAAAAATCCCGTATATTTAGAAGAAAATAGGGATTTTATCTATATAAACACAGGAAATCCAATCGATTACTCTCTAGGAGATGCCGTTATTATGATTGAAAATGTCATTGAGCAGGAGAAGGGAAAGGTAAAAATATACAAAAATGTGAAGCCATTTGAGAATATAAGACCGATGGGAGAAGATATAATAATAGGTGAGATGATATTGAAGGAAAATCATCTCATAAGACCAGAGGATATCGGAGCCCTTATAGGAGGAGGAATAAGAGAGCTGGAGGTTATAAAAAAACCGTCAGTAGCTATTCTCCCTACAGGAGATGAGGTAATAGATATTTTTAAGGAGGAGTACAGACCTGGAAGTGTTGTGGATTCCAATTCATATATGTTCAGTGCACTGATAAAAAGCTGGGGAGGAGAACCACACATTCTCCCTAGGACAAGGGATGAAAAAGAGTCTCTAAAAAAAATACTTCAAGAAGCTGTAGAAAAATATGATATCATTCTCATAGGGGCAGGTTCCTCAGCAGGAGGAAAAGATTTTTCCCGTTGGGTCATAGAAGAGGTAGGAGAGCTCCTGGTCCACGGAATAGATATAAAACCTGGAAAGCCAACTATTTTAGGACATTATAGGAAAAAACCAATTTTGGGAATACCGGGATACCCTGTTTCCAGCTATATTGCAGTGGAGAATTTTTTAAAGCCACTTTTGGAAACTCTTACAGGTATTCAGAAAGAGGAAAATCATATAGAGGCAACTCTTTCCAAAAATTTAGTCTCATCTCTAAAACACAGGGAATTCGCGAGGGTAGTTATCTCAAAAATTGGAGATGAGTTTATAGCCACTCCCCTATCCAGAGGTGCGGGAATGACCATGAGTCTGGCTAAAGCCGATGGAATTCTGATGATAGACAAAAACTGCGAAGGAGTTCCTGGAGGCACAAGGGTAAAAGTGAAACTTCTAAAACCTCTCAGTGAGATAGAGAATTATCTAATATCCATAGGGAGTCATGACATAATAATGGATCTTATAGGGGATAGAATAAAGCTGGTATCAACCCATGTGGGAAGTTTCGGAGGGATACTGAGTATAAAAAGCAGAAAAACCCATATTGCTCCAATCCATATTTTAGATGAGAAAAGCGGTGAGTATAACAGACACATACTAAAAAAATATTTTCCAGAGGGAGATGTGGCTCTGCTGAAGGGGATAAAAAGAGTTCAAGGAATATTGGTTGAAAAAGGAAATCCTTTAGAGATAAGGGGAATAAGGGATATTCTGAGAGGGGATGTTCACTTTGTCAACCGTCAAAGAGGATCAGGTACAAGAGTACTTTTAGATTATCTTCTAGCACAGGAAGAGATAGAGCCCAAGGAAATCCAAGGATATCAGCAGGAGAGAGCTACCCATCTAGAAGTGGGAATGGCTATAAAATCTGGAATAGCTAACATGGGACTGGGAATAGCGGAAACTGCCAATATCTTAGATCTGGATTTTATACCTCTCAAGGATGAAGAATATGATTTTTTAGTATTGAAGGAAAATTTGGAAGAGGAGAAGATAAAAGATTTTATAGAATTTTTAAAATCCAGTTATTTTAAAGAAAAAATAGAGTGTATGCCAGGTTACAAGCTTAACCACGGAGGAGAGATAATATGTTTAAACTAAAAAAAATAACTGTGCTCCTGCACCTACTCTTTGGAGCGGTAGTCTATTCCCAAAGTATTTTAATTGGAACGACAACATCTCTAGATGATACGGGATTTTTGACAAAATTGTCCAAAGAACTAAAATCACAAAAAAATATAGAGATACAGTGGGTAGCCAAGGGAACAGGGGAAGCTCTAGAGCTGGGAAAAAGAAAGGATGTGGACCTGCTCTTTATCCATGATCCAGTGAGAGAAGAAAAATTTATACAGGATGGATATGGAGAAAAACGTCATCCCATAATGTATAATCATTTTGTATTGGTCACCTCACAAGATTTTAATTTAGAAAATTTCCCTGAAAATATTAGAGAGATACTGGCTAAGATTCAGAGGGAGAATATCCCATTTTTTTCCAGGGGAGATAGATCAGGCACCCACAGTAAAGAACTGGCACTTTGGAAAGAGATAGGAGTGGAGCCGAAGTTTAAAAATTATAGGGAGATAGGCCAGGGAATGGCCAGAACACTCCATATAACCTCGGAAATGGATGGAATAACTCTTTCAGATAATGGAACTTTTTATTCTCTAGAGAAGGCTTTTAAATTGAAAGAGATTCCTATAAATGAGGATGACTCTTTAAAGAATATATATTCATTACTAGAACTTTCTCAAGAGGAAGAATCTAAAAAAGAGAGTATAAAAAAAATAGTAGAGTTTTTAGAATCACCTCCAGGAAAAAAAATGATTCAAGATTATGGAAAAGAAAAATTTGGAAGATCGCTTTTCAATAATTTGTAAAAAATTTTAAATTAAAAGGGAGAAATATGGAAAAATTTATACAGGGTTGCTCTTTGGACTGCTATGATCTTTGCAAAATGGAAGTCTACAAAGAAAATGGAAAAGTAGTAAAAATAACAGGGAGTAAGGAAAACAGTTTTACCAATGGTTCTATATGCATAAAGGGAATAAAACATATGGAGAGACTCTATTCGCCCAACCGTATAAAAACTCCCATGCTGAAAAAAAATGGGGTTTTTCAGGAGATAAGTTTCCAGGAGGCACTGGAGGTTATAAAGGAAAAACTCCTTACCTACCGTGAAAAATTTGGAACTACAAGTGTAATACACTACTCAGAGTCTGGATCGGGAGGATTCCTCAAGGGAATAGAGGATATATTTTTCAATTTTTACGGTGGGATAACAACTTCTCTGGAAGCACGTGCTGGGGAGCAGGAACTGCGGCACAGAACTATGATTTCGGAGACAGGAGAACAAACTCTATAGATGACCTAAGAAATAGTAAAACTATTGTTTTCTGGGGAAGAAACCCCTACAATACATCTATTCATCTCTATCAGAAAGCCCTAGAAGCCAAGAAAAATGGTTCTGCCATCATTACAATAGATCCAAGGAGGAATGAGACTTCTAAAATTGCAGATTGTCATATCTCGGTAAGTCCTTCTGGAGACGGAGCTCTAGCCATGGCGATTACTAAAATAATTTTGGAAAAGGGATGGGAGAATAGGGAGTTTATAGAGAGGAATATAGTAGGATTTGAAGAGTATGTGGAATATCTGAATACCCTGGATATCAATTATCTTCTGGAGGAATCAGGGGTAGAGTATGAAACCGCTCAGACTCTTGCAGAACTTTTCCAGAGGGGAGCCCTATCAGCTTTTATAGGCTACGGAATGCAGAAATATTATAACGGCGGGAACTCTATAAGAGCCATAGATGCCCTCCTAAGTATAACAGGGAATGTGGGGGAAAAAGGTGCAGGAGCTTTTTATGCCAACAGGGTATACTCCTCTCTTCTGAACAGCGATCCCTATGGAAGTGAAAAATATGCAACTAGCGGAAGAAATTTCTGGGTGGCAGACTTTGTCGGCTTTATCAGAAAAATGAATTCTCCAGATTCAGAAGAGGTTCCTGTAAAGGCGATATTTCTAAGCAAGTGTAATCCTCTTAACCAGTATCCCAATCTCAGCCAGTCTATAGATTCTTTCAGAGAGATAGAATTTAAAGTTTGCATAGATATGTTTATGACAGATACTGCAAAAGAGTGTGATCTTTTTATTCCATGTTCAAATACCCTGGAAACTGAGGATATAATCTACTCCTCTATGCATTGTCCAAACCTTATCTATAATGAAAAGGTGGTAGAGCCTGAAAATAAACTTATGGATGAGTTTTATTTCTTCCGTGAACTGGCAAAAATTATGGGGATGAAAGAGTATCCTCAAGTGGGTAAAAAAGAGTATCTGAACAGGGTGTTAGAGCCACTGGATTTGGATGTGGAAAAACTTAAAAATAGGGATTATGTCCATCCGGTGCCTGAAATAGCATGGGAGGATAAGATTTTTTCCACTCCTTCGGGAAAAATAGAGATATACAGCGACAGTGCCCTAAGGGATGGTCAGTCACCTATACCTGTCTACATTTCTGGAAGAAAAAGAGAGGGATCTGAAATAGAAAAGTATCCCTACAGATTCCTTACTCCCCACTATAAAAACTCACTCTTCTCCCAGCACTTTATGGATGTGGAGGGAAGATCTAAACTCTATGTTTCTTGGGAAACTCTGAAAAAGGGGAATTTTCAAGAGGGAGAAAGTGTAAAGATTTCATCGGATAAGGGAGAGATAGTCTGTGAAATATACCCTGATTCTACCCTCAGAGAAAACCTGGTGTATATGTACGTGGGTTGGAATCATAAGCATGGAAACCCTAATTTTATCACCCAAAATGGATCTTCAGAGATGGGAGGACAGGTCACCTATAATGAGACCTTTATAAACATAGAAAAAATTTGATTTTTCTGTAAAGCTAATGATTATAATAGTACTCAGTTTCAGACTGAATCAAAATAAAAAAAGTGAGAGATGGAAAATTTTCCATCTCTCACTTTTTCGTTCTCTTTACGACT
>X329_Bleak__coassemble_919_pt1 | contig 10662 bp, 4 predicted proteins | sample X329_Bleak__metabat2_low_PE_005 | metagenome-assembled genome bin X329_Bleak
ATTCCTTTACTGTTATAAAGATAGCAAATATCGTGGAGGTTTTGCTCCAAAGTTTGGAGACCGTATGGGCTGGTTAGTTGGAAGATGGGAAAATTGGTATAAATTTGATAAGATAGGGGAATCTAAATTAAATATAGACGATTGGCTTATCCATAAGAAAAATAAAGAAGATTACAGGGACAATAGATATAGTTTTAATTTTCTTCATAATTATACGGGAGAATATGGAAATTTCCAAATGGACCTTATTAATTCAACAGCTAATATGGTTCCGTCCTTAGATGATATAATAAAAGATTATAATGGAAATGATGCCTGGTCACCTTTAGGTATAAAAGAGATAGATAAAGATGAAGTTATGAGATTTTACTCTTTAGATACCTCGCTGAAAGGATTGGGGAGGAACAAAGATATAAGTTTCGATGCTCAAGTGAAACAGGTAAGTGATAGAGATATCTATGATGTTATGGTATTTGATTATGTTGATGATGATTCTACGGAGGATTATGATCTGTTCTCTAAATTAGCCCTTTATAAGGACAATGAGAGGTATAAAATAGGTGGCTATTATAACGAACTGAAAGATATGAATCCTGGAAGCTCATCTTCTGATGACAGATCTAGGGATGAAAGCTATGGTTTCTTAGTTCAAGATAAGGAAAATAAACTTGAACTTAAATATGATAAATCTACAAGGGATAAATTCAGACCGATAACTTTTATAGAATCTGAATCTGATCTTAAACCTTGGGTATTCAATGTAAATAATAGCCTTGTTGGAAGATTAGGAGATTATACTCTTTCAACTATCCCGGAATATACAAAATATGACTCTGAAAACAGAAGCATTAAAGCTGGAGAATATGAGTTTTTAGAAAATTCATATTATATAGCGGGATATAGGGATGATTTTAAAGAAAATGAACTGGCAATTATATATGATCCTTTCAGAAGAGGGGTAAGAAATAATAAAAGAGACAGAGAGTGGAATAGATATGAAAATATAGCCTATGAAAAATCAAGAGAACAGAGAGGATATGTCCAAATATATAATGAAGATTATGCTCTAAATCTAGGCGGAGGAAAATCTAAAGAGACAATCTGGGACAGAGACGGATATTACAATTATGAAAACTTCCTTATGGGGGAAGCATACGACAAATATAAATTGAACTCAGAGTTTATAGATTTCAGCTTAGAGAAAAAATATTTCCAACTTGGAAATCTAGGAGAGTTTAGATTTTTGGGAGGGCTTCGTTATGATAAGTACACCTCTGCCAGTCTAAATGATTACAAATACTCAGATGGAAAAGATGATTCACTGAGACTGAACGGAGAGGTAAGTCACAGAAAAGATCTTTATACTCAAGAAGATAAAGTTGTTACAAATACATTGGATTATTCTTATCAGGGATACAAAAATGAGGATATAAGGCTTACTCACAGAGAAAATTATCACAAGATAAATGACAGACTGGAATTTGATTTGGGAGATAAAACTGGAGAATATAAACTTAATTATTCAGTTGTAGACAGAGCCAGTACAGGAGAGAAAAAAAATCAGATTTTTGGAAATTCGATTGCCCTTAATCTCTCAGAAAAACAATCTTTAAATTTATTCTATGATACAAATGAGAGATATACTGAAAAAAATACAGTGAGAGAAAACAAGAAAGACCTCACTTATGAAAATTATGGATTCAACTACAGAATAGACAGGCATAATTTCAGTTACAAGAAAAATATTTTAGAGTCAGAGATATGGAAAATAAAAAATACAGATGATTCATATGAAGAGATTGAAACTGACAGATTCGGTTATGCTTACAATTTCAAAAGAGGAGATAGACTATCTCTGAGTTATACAGAGGGATCAGATTTTAGAGAAAATTTAAAAGAGCAATTGAGAGAGATAGATATAAAAAAGAAACTTTACGGAATAAGTTTTTTAGACTATGGAACAAGGTATGAAAATAATTATTCTGCAAGTTTTGGAAGAAATGAATATCTCAATACAAATCAAAATACTAAAACTTATAGTTTTGGTTATAGCTTCTTGGATAAACAGATGGATAGAGATTTTCTAGAAGAGTATGCTATGAGAGAGTATGATAAGGACAGAGAAGAGTTGACCTCTAAGGACTTAGATGAGATAGCATCACTTATGAGAACAAGAGCTCAAAAAATATCTCAAGGGGGAAGTACAAAGTTTAATCTTGTAAGTCCTTGGAAACGTCCGGTGGCTTTTTCAGGAGATTATAAGAGAAGATTTAGTATAAATACAGCCTTAGAAAAAAATGAGGAAAAGGACAAAATAGAAGATTTAACAGTAAGTTTAGGTTATTCTCAACGTAGAATAGGTATAGGATATACGTATAGCGAAGAATTGGTATTTATAGGAGGGAAAGACAGTAAAGACAGGGAGCATCTATTATCTTTAAATATGAAAATAGGGAAACCCAGTGAAAGTTACAGATTGACAACCTATGCCAAATTCGAGGACGAATGGTTTAAAAATAACAATAAATTGGAAGGAGCTCTAGGTGTAGAATTAGGAAAAGAATTCGGATACTATGAGTGGTCTATTGGATTTATGAGAGAGTATGATTATGGAACCAGAGATAATGAGTGGAGAGCTGCATTGCAATTTACTCTTCTTACATTCCCAGACAAGCCTATATTTGGATTGGGAGCTAAGAGAAGCTCTGGAGTTGATTCTAAAATAACTCCAGAAACATACCTGTTTGATGGGATAAAGGCTTCTGATGTGGATCTTGATGATTAGCTCTAGACATTTGAGTTAAAAAGTAGTAAAATATTACAATAAATCTAAGAGAAAACTGGGGTAATAGTTGAATTTTTTAAGATTTAGCTATTACCTTTTTAATTTTCAATTTAGGTTACAAATAAAAAAATAAGAAGTAAAAGGGGGAAATTATGAGAGTTATACTTCCAAGCCAAGATGTATTAGAGTTTGAAAGTGGAGTAAATATGTTTGAAGTTGCAAAAAAAATAAGCAACTCGCTAGCAAAAAAATCAATAGCTGCTAAAATAGATGGAGAGTTATATGATATGACCTACATTTTAGACAGAGATGCAAAGGTAGAATTTATAACCTCTGATTCTGAAGAGGGTGAAGAAATTCTTAGACACTCAACAGCCCACCTTATGGCTGATGCAGTGATAAGACTTTTTCCAAAGACTAAAGTTGCAATCGGTCCTGCAATTGAAAACGGATTTTACTATGATTTTGATCCTGTAGAACCTTTCAAAGAGGAAGATCTTCAGCTTATTGAAGCAGAAATGAAAAAAATAGTAAAAGAAAATATAAAGATCCAAAGAGTTATGATGACTAGAGAAGAGGCTATAGAGCACTTCAAAAAGTTAGGAGAGATATACAAAGTTGAAATTATTGAACAGATAGCCCAGGGAGAGATGCTATCATTCTATAAACAGGGAGAGTTTATGGATCTTTGCCGTGGACCTCACGTACCATCAACAGGTTATTTGAAAACATTTAAGCTTAAAAATATAGCAGGAGCATATTGGAGAGGTGACTCTAAAAATAAGATGCTTACTAGAATATATGGATTTGCTTTTTCTGATGATACAAGACTGAAAGCACATCTGACTTTCCTTGAGGAAGCTGAACGTAGAGACCACAGAAAGATAGGAAAAGAATTAGATCTTTTCTTTATGAGTGAGTACGGTCCAGGATTCCCGATTTTCTTGCCAAAGGGAATGATCATGAGAAATGTTCTTACAGACCTTTGGAGAAATGAGCATGACAAGGCAGGTTATGACCTGATTGCCACTCCTATAATGCTGAACAAAGAGTTATGGGAAGTATCAGGGCACTGGTTCAACTACAGAGAAAATATGTATACTTCTGTAATTGACGATATGGAATTTGCAATAAAGCCTATGAACTGTCCAGGAGGAATGCTGGCATATAAGCATCATATCCACTCATACAAGGAACTTCCAATCAGAACTGGAGAACTGGGAACAGTTCACAGACATGAGTTCTCAGGAGCTCTTCACGGGCTTATGAGAGTTAGAACATTCACTCAGGATGATGCACATATATTCATGAGAGAAGATCAGATTCAGGATGAGATTAAGGGAGTGGTAGAACTTATAGATAGATTCTATAAAGGGCTATTTGGATTCGAATACTCGATAGAGCTTTCAACAAAACCTGAAAAGGCTATAGGTTCTCAAGAAATATGGGATAAATCAGAAGCTGCTCTAGCTGGAGCACTAAACTCTCTTGGAAGAGAATTCAAAATTAATCCTGGAGATGGGGCTTTCTATGGACCTAAGCTTGACTTTAAAATAAAAGATGCTATAGGAAGAGTTTGGCAGTGTGGAACTGTTCAGCTGGATCTAAATCTACCAGAAAGATTTGATCTTTCATATATTGGAGAAGATGGAGAAAAGCACAGACCAGTAATGATTCATAGAGTTGTTTATGGGTCTATTGAAAGATTTATGGGAATCCTTATGGAGCACTATGCAGGAGCATTCCCTCTATGGCTTGCACCTACACAGGTAAAAGTTCTTACTATAAGTGATGAAGTGATACCATATGCAAAAGAAGTGGTAGCAGCACTTAAAGATGCTGGAATCAGAGCTGAGCTAGATGACAGAGCTGAGTCTATCGGATACAAAATCAGAGAGGCAAATGGAAAATATAAGATACCGGTTCAACTTATAATCGGAAAAAATGAAGTTGAAAACAGAGGTGTCAATGTAAGAAGAAGAGGTTCTCAAGAGCAACATTCATTCAGTTTAGGACATTTCATCAGTGAAATAGTTGAAGAGAGCAAAATCAAGTTTAATCTATAATTAGAGAGGTATTAAAAATGGCTGGACACAGTAAATGGAATAATATAAAGCACAGAAAAGGTGCTCAAGACAAAAAAAGAGCATCTCTGTTCACAAAATTAGGAAAAGAGATAACAATAGCGGCTAAGGAAGCAGGTGGAGATCCAAATTTCAACCCAAGACTTAGACTGGCTATAGATAAAGCTAAAGCTGCTAATATGACTAAGGACGTTCTTGAAAGAGCTATAAAAAAAGGAACAGGAGAACTGGCTGCAGATGAGATGATGGAAATCAGATATGAGGGATACGGTCCTGCTGGAACGGCCTTTATAGTTGACTGCGTGACAGATAATAAAAACAGATCTGCCGGAGATGTTAGAGCAGGATTTACAAAAAAAGGTGGAAATCTAGGAACTGATGGAGCTGTGTCTTGGAAATTCAAAAAACAGGGACTTATAACAGTTCCTGTGGCCGGTTTAGATCCGGATGAGTTTATGATGGCTGCCCTTGAAGCTGGAGCAGAGGATGTTAGAACTGAAGATGATGTTTTTGAAGTTATAACAGACTATACAGAGTTTCAGACTGTCTTAGAGAATCTGACAAAAGCAGGATTTAAATATGAGGAAGCAGAGATAACAATGATACCTGATAACAAAGTGCAAATAACGGACTTAGAAACAGCTAAAAAAGTTATGATACTTTTTGATACTCTCGATGAACTTGATGATGTTCAAAACGTTTATGCTGATTTTGATATTCCAGACGAAATTTTAGAAAAGCTGTAATTATTATATGAAGTAGAAGAAAGAATCTCAGAGTTAAATCTAAGATTCTTTTTTTGTAAAATCAATTAGGGGAGAGAATTATGGATGAAAAGTATTTAAAACTATACGAACCTTTCTCCCAGTTGAAGCTGGATTTTTTAAAAGAGAAAGATTTGAAAGAGTTGAAAAAATTAAAAAAACTGGGTGTAGAAAATGTGTTTCAACTCTTGAACTATTTTCCTAGAAGCTATGACAATAGAACAAATCTAAAAAAAATATCTGAACTGGGGGAGAATGAGTACGCCGTCATAAAGGGACAGGTGCTGACCTGTGGAATCTCTTCCACTTTCAGCAATAAAAAAATAGTAAAGGCTCGTATCAGTGATGGAACAGGAGTTATAGAGCTCACCTGGTTCAGTGCCCCCTATGTTTCTAAGGCCTTAAAAATAGGAGAGGAATACTATTTTATAGGAGTAGCCAAAAGAGGATATGGATTTCAGATGGTAAATCCAGAATTTAAAAACATTTCAGCTCAGAAAAAAATGGAAGAGGGAGAAATTCTTCCTATATACAGCACAACCAAAGATATAAGTCAGAATTGGTTAAGAGGGATAATCGGGAAATTTTTAAACAGTTATTTAGGATATTATTTGGAAAATATTCCTCAGGACATAATGGAAAAATACCGTATAAAGAGAAGAAAAGAAGCTCTTCAAATTATACATTTCCCTAAAAAACAGAATGAATTGGAAGAGGCAAAACGGAGATTTGCAATAGAGGAACTCCTTATATTGGAGATGGGGATATTGGGAGCCCGTTACAGTTCAGATAGCGAAAACCACGATAAATATCAATTGGAAGATAGGAAAGAACTGGTTCAAAAATTTTTAGGGAATATGAAATTCCAACTCACTAAAGCTCAGAAAAGAGTAATAACTGATGTATATAAAGAGCTTTCCAAGGGGAAAATAGCAAATCGACTTATTCAGGGAGACGTTGGAAGTGGAAAGACGATAGTTTCGATGATACTTCTCCTCTATATGGTGGAGAACGGATATCAGGGGGCAATTATGGCCCCTACGGAGATACTGGCGACTCAGCACTATCTTGGAAATTATGAAGAATTTGAAAAATTAGGAATAAAGATAGAACTTCTTACTGGAAGTCTTACAGTCAAAAAAAAGCGAGAGCTACTGGAGAGAATAAAGAATAAAGAAGTGGATATCGTTGTAGGTACCCATGCTCTTATTCAAGAAAGTGTAGAGTTTAAAAAATTGGGATTGATTGTTATAGATGAGCAGCATCGTTTTGGAGTAGAACAGAGAAAATCCATAAGAGATAAGGGGGTTCTGGCCAATCTCATAGTAATGAGTGCAACACCTATTCCAAGATCCCTCGCACTATCAATCTATGGGGATCTAGATGTGTCCATAATAGATGAACTTCCCCCTGGAAGAAAAGAGATACGTACCAAACATATTTCAGATGAAATTGATCGGAATAAAATGTATACGTTTATAAATAAAAAAATATCTGAGGGCAGACAGGCATATTTTATAGCTCCTCTCATAGAGGAGAGCGAGAAAATGAGTTCTAAATCTGTCATGGAGCTGGAGCAAGAGGTAAGGGCAAAACTGCCTCAGTTCCGTGTGGGAATCCTCCATGGAAAGATGAGTGCAAAAGAGAAGGATGAGGTGATGCACCTTTTTAAAAACCATGAACTGGATATAATAGTTTCTACAACGGTTATAGAAGTGGGAGTAAACGTGCCCAATGCTTCCATAATTGTAATAAGCGATGCAGAAAGATTTGGACTGTCATCTCTTCATCAGCTTCGTGGACGTGTGGGAAGAGGGGAACATCAATCCTACTGTTTTCTTATATCGAAGTCTGAAAACGAAATTTCTAGACTTCGTATGGAGGTAATGGAATCTACTTGTGATGGATTCCGGATAGCTGAAGAAGATTTGAAGCTGAGAAAACCTGGTGAAATATTTGGAACTCGTCAGAGTGGGGTAAGTGATCTGAAATTTATAGATATAGTTCATGATGTGAAAACAATAAAACTTATGAGAGATGAGTGTATGGAATATTTAGAGCGAAATCGAGGTAAGATAAAAGAAGCAGCACTAAGAATTGATATCGAAAATAAATTTAATGAGGCACAGCAGTTTTAATGAAATTAAACTATAAATCTCCTATAAAATATGTTAAAATTAAGGGGAATTAAAAATTAAATATTAAAAGGTGATGAAATGAGATTTAGTAAGTATTACATCAAAACATTAAAAGAAACTCCAAAGGAGGCAGAGGTAATCAGCCACCAGCTTATGATGAGATCTAGCATGATAAAGAAGCTGGCAAGTGGGGTTTACACATATCTTCCGTTGGGACTAAAAGCTCTAAAGAAAGTGGAAAACATAGTAAGAGAAGAGATGGAAAGAGCAGGGGCTCAAGAGATACTTATGCCAGTAATCCAACCTGCAGAGCTTTGGATGGAATCTGGAAGATGGGACACAATGGGACCTGAGATGTTCAGATTAAAAGACAGACACAATAGAGATTTTATACTTGGACCTACTCACGAAGAGGTTATAACTGATATAGTTAGAAATGATATATCATCATATAAATCTTTACCGTTGAATCTTTTCCAAATCCAAAATAAATTTAGAGATGAGAGAAGACCTAGATTTGGACTTATGAGAGGAAGAGAGTTCCTGATGAAAGATGCATATTCTTTCCACGAGACAGCAGAGTGTCTAGATGCAGAGTTTGAAAATATGAAGGCAGCTTACAGCAGAGTATTTGAAAGATGCGGACTGACTTTCAGACCGGTTGAAGCTGATTCAGGAGCTATAGGAGGAACAGGTTCTCAGGAGTTCCATGTACTTGCAGAATCTGGTGAAGATGCTATAATTTACTGTGATTCATGTGACTATGCTGCTAATATTGAAACAGCAGACAGTAAAGCAGTACATTTAGGAAAAGAAGAGCTTAAAGAGTTAAAACTTGAATCAACTCCAAATGTTTCTAAGATAGAGGATGTAGTTGATTTCCTAAAAGTTCCTGTGGAAAAGACAGTAAAGGCTATGATGTACAAAGATATGGGAACAGATGATATATACATGGTTCTTATCAGAGGAGATTTTGAAGTAAACGAAGTAAAACTTAAAAATAAAATTGATGCAGTTGATGTGGCTCTTCTTACTGATGAAGAGATAGAGGGAGCAGGACTTGTAAAGGGATATATAGGACCTTTTGGAGCAGAACTTAAAGATATAAAAATAATTGCAGATCCTACAGTTCTTGAAATTTCAAATCATACAGCCGGAGGAAACAAAGCGGATACTCACTATGTAGATATGAATTATGGAAGGGATTATACTGCCCATATAGTTGCTGATATCAGAACAGTAAAGGTTGGAGAAGAGTGCCCTAAATGTAACGGTCACTTGAAAGTTGCTAGAGGAATCGAGTGCGGACATATATTCAAGCTAGGAACAAAATACTCAGAAGCACTAAAAGCTACAGTACTGGACAGAGATGGAAAGAGCAGAACACTTATTATGGGATGCTACGGGATAGGAGTTTCTAGAACTATGGCTGCTGCTATTGAACAGAACTACGATGAGAACGGGATTATCTGGCCATCTGTAATAGCTCCATTTGTAGTAGATGTAATTCCTGCTAATATCAAAGATGAGACTCAAGTTGCTACAGCTGAAAAAATTTACTCTGCTCTTACTGAAGAGAGAATAGATGTAATAATAGATGATAGAAATGAGAAACCAGGATTTAAATTTAAAGATGCAGATCTTTTAGGATTCCCATTTAAAATTGTATGTGGAAAAAGAGCGGTTGAAGGGATTGTTGAAGTTAAGATAAGAAGAACCAATGAGACTCTTGAAGTTCCAGTAGAAAATGTTGTAGAAACTATAAAAGAACTTATGAAAAAATATTAAAATAAAAAGAGACTGGGGAAATTCCCCGGTCTCTTTTTATTTTAAAAATTATTTAGCATATTCTACAGCTCTAGTTTCTCTTAGAATAGTAACTTTGATCTGTCCTGGATACTGCATAGTATCTTCTATTTTCTTAGCCATATCTCTGGCCATGATAGTCGCTTCATCATCTGAAACCTGATCAGGATTAATAACAATTCTGATCTCTCTACCTGCCTGGATAGCATAAGAGGATTCTACACCCTGATAAGATTTTGCAATCTCCTCAAGGGCTTCCAGTCTCTTAATATATGTAGAAAGAGTTTCTCTTCTAGCTCCAGGACGGGATGCAGAAATAGCGTCAGCAGCCTGAACAAGGATAGCTTCGATAGATTCGAACTCAACTTCATTATGGTGAGCCATAACAGCGTTGAGAACAGCAGGTTTTTCATTGAATTTTTTCAGGAATTCTCCACCTATAAGGGCATGAGAAGATTCTGAATCGCTTTCAAGAACTTTTCCTACATCGTGGAGAAGTCCTGCTCTCTTGGCAAGTTTAGCATCTGCTCCAAGCTCCGCAGCAAGGTTTCCAGCAAGTTTAGCAACTTCAATCGAGTGTACAAGGACATTTTGTCCATAACTTGTTCTGAATTTTAATCTACCTAGAGTTTTAACGATTTCAGGATGCATATGAGGGATACCTAGTTCCATAATTGCAGCCTCTCCAGATACTATAATATCTTTTTCTACCTCTTTTTCAGCTTTATGAACTACTTCTTCTATCTTACCTGGATGGATTCTTCCATCGGAAATAAGTTTTTCTATTGCAAGTTTAGCAATCTCTCTTCTTACTCCATCAAAACTAGAAATTACAACAGCTTCAGGAGTATCATCGATAATGATATCTACTCCAGTAAGAGCCTCGATAGAACGGATGTTTCTTCCTTCTCTACCGATTATTCTTCCTTTCATCTCATCGTTTGGCAGATTTACAACGGAAACAGTGGCATCAACCACATATTCTGAAGACGCCTTCCCAATAGCTGTAGAAAGAATTCTCTTAGAGATTCTGTCTTTTTCATCTTCAAGTCTATGTTCGAACTCTTTTATTGTAAGAGCTGAAT
>X329_Bleak__coassemble_921_pt1 | contig 10559 bp, 12 predicted proteins | sample X329_Bleak__metabat2_low_PE_005 | metagenome-assembled genome bin X329_Bleak
GTGTATGAGTGCTGCTGTAGCCGCATTTCTAAATTGATCTATCTCATCATTTATCGCCGAATCCTTTTCTATATAGGTGTCTGTAGATGGTATATATGCCTCAGGCTGATAATAGTCATAATATGAAACAAAATATTCCACTGCGTTTTCAGGAAAAAAACTTTTATACTCTTCGTAAAGCTGAGCTGCCAATGTTTTATTTGGAGCTAATATAAGTGCTGGTTTCTGAGTTTTTTCTATAACATTGGCAATTGTAAATGTCTTTCCAGAACCTGTAACACCTAAAAGAGTCTGGTCTTTTACTCCCTCTTCTATATTTTTAGAAAGCTTTTCTATCGCCTCAGGCTGATCACCAGTGGGCTCATACTTAGAAAAAATTTTAAACATTTTTCACCTCTGAACAAGTTTATAAAAAGTAATAAAAGGGCGATTTTTTCTCAATCCCCCTCCCATTTTCCACATAATTACTCTTCCAAATACAGGGGAGGCTCTACCGAACATATAACTTTTCTCCCCTTTACAGCCTTAATCAGAACTAGATTTGAAACCTCTCCTGCACTGTGGTACACAAACTTCAGTCGCTCTAATGTAAAATCACAATTCGCTAATTCACAAATTATTTCAGAAATCCTGTGTGATCTATGCACCATATAAAAAGAGCCTCTAGGTTTCAATATCTTTTTAGCATTTACAATCAGTTCTCTCAAAGTAAGCTCTATCTCATGCCTTGCTATACTTTTACTTATATTATCATTTATATTTTTACCATCCACTGTCATATAAGGTGGATTGCTCACAACTACATCATAACTATTTCTCTCTCTGAAATCCTTTATATTGCAGTTCACTATTCTTATTTTATCCTTTAAAGAATTTAAGCAGATATTTTCCTCAGCCAATTCTGCAACCTCTTTTTGAAGTTCAATACCTGTTATATTATCCGCTTTCTCTTTTATTGCAAGAAGAACAGGTATTATACCATTTCCTGTTCCTATATCCAAGACTTTTGAAGATTTTTTTTCATTATAAAAATCTGAAAGTACAACTGAATCCACTGAAAATCTGAAGCCTTTTTTAAACTGGTATATTTTGTATCCTCCAAACAACTCAGTTATATCCTTCATATTTTTTACTCCTTTTCTAAAATTTTATGAGCCTTTTCCTCTGCTGAAGATACATTTTTTAGTTTGCTTGCTTCTTTTTTATTAAATATTATATCCTCAATATTTAATTTTTGAATTCCTTTAGTTTCAGTATCAGCATAGAGGAATCCGTTTAACGGGCTTATACTTAAAACTTTTCCGTTTCCAAATTCTGTTTTCACGTACTGGTTAACCGCAGGATACTTTCTCAGTGCTTCCTCATATTGGTGGTACTCGTAGTTTATACAACACAGAAGCCTTCCACACACTCCGGAAATTTTTGCCGGATTTATTACAAGTCCCTGATCTCTTGCCATTTTGATGGATACCGAATCAAATTTATTTATAAAACTTCTACAACAGAGCTCTTTACCACATATCCCTATATTCCCCAATATTCTGGCTTCATCTCTCACACCTATCTGTCTCAGTTCGATTCTCACTTTAAATATATTAGCTAGATCTTTTACCAGTTCTCTAAAGTCTATTCTTCCCTCCGCTGTAAAATAAAATATAAGTTTTGTTTTATCAAAAGTATATTCAGCTTCTATAAGTTTCATAGAAAGTTTATGTTTTTTTATTTTTTCTTTGCAGATTTCTTTAGCTTTTGAAGCTTCTTTTTTAAGTGCTTCGTAGATTCCAACTTCCTCTTCTGAAGCTTTTTTCAGAACAGGTTTAAGGGGAAGCACCAACACTCTCTCAGGAAGGAGCATAGGTTTTCCATACACAAGACCTATCTCTTTTCCTCTGACTGTATCTACTACTACCTTATCCCCCTTCTTATATTCTGTATCATCTAAAACCTCAAAATAATATCTCTTCTTAGTTATTTCAAACATTACCCCTAAAACTTTATAATGTTTTTCCTCTTTTTTTTCTATCTCTTCATGAACGATATCCCTATCGTTATTTATATTTTCCAAAATATCCTCCTAAATTTAATATTCTATCAATCCCTCTTCTAAAAAACTGAAATGGGAATCTTTCCCTATTATTATATGGTCTAAAAGTTTTATCTCCACCTGATTTAGAGCTTCTCTCATTCCTCTGGTGACCTCTATATCACTTTTGGACGGTCTGATATTATTACTAGGGTGGTTATGTGCCAGTATAACAGATTTGGCCTTATTTTTAAAAGCTTTTTCGATTATATTTCTAGCTGTTATCTCTTTCAACTCACCATTTTCTTCATATTTTACGGAAAGTGTTTTTTCTGTACTCTCCTCTATAACTCTATGTTGTTCTGTAATTTTTTTTACAATTTCCCTAGCATATACAGCACTTCTGTCCAAAGTTCCTTCAAATACAGTTCCGCTTCTTAAGTCAGGTGTATCTATAACCTGATTGGCAGAATTTAAAAAAAGTACAAAAAAATTCTCCCTGTCCCTGAAACCAATTCGGTTTTTCAGATATGATATAAGTTCTTTTTTGCTTGTTATTGTTTCTCTCTCCTGCTTCTGACCCTTATTATTTTCATGGAAGATAACTCCATGAAAATCTCCTAAAAATTTAAGAAATATAGCAGTATTTTCTCCCACACCTTTTACAGATTTCAATTCATTTATATCCGCTCTGAGAACGCCCTCCAAGGTTTGGAATTTTTTTAGCAGCTCTTTAGCCAAAGGCTTTACATCTCTCTGTCTGAAGACAAAGGTAAGAAGAAATTCCAGTTGCTCATATCCATGATGAAATCCATCTATTCCAGAATTAAGATACTTTTCTCTCAATCTTTCCCTGTGACCACTGTTTAAATTTTCCACGTTTTTGATCATAGATCTTGCCCCCTATTTTATCAAACGGTAAACTTCTTCTTCAGTTTTCATTCCTCCAGCAATTGCCATGGCACATTTTGCCATACCATGTAAAAATACTGCTCCAGTTCCCTCTCCTAGCCTCATTTTCATATGAAGCGGAGCTTGACTCTCCAATTCTTTCAATATAATCTCCATACCTGGCTCTTCACTTCTATGGGACATTATTATATAATCTTTTATTTTGGGTTCAATTCTAACTGCCACAAGAACAGCTACCGCTGATATAAATCCATCCACTATCATAGGTCTTCTCTTAGCCGCTGCTCCCAAATACATCCCTACCATAGTAGCTATATCATAACCTCCTACTGTAGCGAGAATCTCTATAGGAGTTTTATTAAAAAGATTATATCTTTCACATGATTCTACAATGATTTTTTTCTTTCTGTCAAGAGCAGAATCAGATAATCCTCCACCTCTTCCAACTATTTCATCTATATTTCCTCGTGTCAAAGCATACAATATTGCTGAAGAAGTTGTCGTGTTTCCTATTCCCATCTCTCCATTGGAAAAAAGAGTATAGCTATCCGAATATCTCTCCATAATTTCTATGCCTAATTCTATAGCTTTTTTACACTCTATAACTGTCATGGCAGGTTCATATAAAAAGTTTTTACTTCCATAATTTATTTTTTCTCTCAAAAGATTTTTATACTCTTTTTTTATATCTCCATTGATAGCGACATCTACCAGTTTCAGATCTATATTCAGATTTTTACATAGTATTCCGATAGCGGCTATTTTTTGCAGCATGGCTTCTGATACTATCCTTGTATATTCTGTCGGACATGAGGAAACTCCCTCTTCCACTATTCCATTATCTGCGGAAACTACCACGTGGAGAGTTTTTTCTATTTTATAATCTATAGTCCCTGTAATTCCCGATATTTTTATAGCTAGTTCTTCGAGAACACCTAAACTTTTAGCGGGTTTCATTTTCCCGTTCAAATTATCTTCCATTCTTCTACAGACTTTATAATCCAGCTCTTTTATATTAGCTAGAGTTTTTTCCAGTTCAATCATCCCATGCTCCTATATTAAATCCTTCTAGTACAGGGAAGCCCTCATTGAAATCGATGAGAGCTATCCCACCATTCTTCAGAGAAAATTTCCAATATGCCTCCAAATCTTTGGAGAAAAAATAACTTAGTATGGAATTAATAACTCCCCAGTGAGTTACAATAATATTAATCCCCTTCAAGTCTAATTCTCTCTCTATAAAAGATATTACTCTCCCCTGAAGCTCTCTTGGAGATTCTCCAATCTGAAAATCATAATCTTCCCACTGAGTAAAAGCTACTTTACTTTCTTGGGGGTATTTCTCCAATATTTCCTCATAGGAGAGACCTTCAAAAATACCAAAATTTATCTCTTTTAAATCGTGAGCTATCTCCTTTGTAAACTTATCTATTCTCATCTCTCCACAAGTTTCCAAAGCTCTTTTAAGCGGGCTTGTATAAATTTTTACGCTTTCTTTTCCCTCTAAAATTTTTTCTATTTTTTTACCAGCTAAAAAAGCCTGATGTTTTCCTGTTTTATTCAGTGAAGGATCCAGCCAGCCAAAAAATTTTTTTTCCCTATTAAGTTCTGTCTCCCCATGTCTTACAAGTATAAGTTTTCCCATATTTCCCCTCTTAAATCAAAAAATATACAGATAGAAGTGTCGCCAATTGACTCAGTTCAAGTACTGCTCCCAGGGTATCTCCAGTTATTCCACCTATCTTTCTCTTCATCACCTTTGCAAAATAATATGAAAGTATCGCTGTCACTGGTACAGTGAATATTACTGTTACAGGCAACGCAAAATATCTGATAACTCCATAGACATACAGTGAAGTTATTACGAAAGAAATTAGAAAATCCTTATAAGATGTATTTTCTACAAAGGATTTTGCCATTCCATTACTTCTAGCATACTCTGAAACTGCACAGTTAAGAGCACTGCTCATTCTTCCTATAACAGGATATATAAGTATAATGGCCCCCATTGGAATCTCCAATGTATCAAGTTCTGCTAGGAGCGCTATCGCCAATATGAAATACATAATAAGTGACATGACACCATTTGCTCCAACTCTTGAATCTTTCATTATTTCAAGCATTCTCTGCTTACTTCTATAACTGAAAATCCCATCAAATGTATCAGATAAACCATCCAAATGTATTCCACCTGTCAAAACTACATAGATCATAACAACCAATGCTGCTATCAAAAGAGGAGAATTTATACTTATAGATAAAATTTTTACTGACGAATACATAATCAGTCCCAATATAATTCCTACCAAAGGAAAAAACTTCATACTCTTCCCGAGTTTCTCCCAATCGATATCATCTTTACCTCCCAAAGGAAGTCTAGTTGTAAATTTAAAAAGCGATATTATACCATTCATCATTTTCCTCCAAGTTTATTCCATTATTTTAACTTCACTTTAAGTCCTGAAACTATCAAATAGGCTTCATCTGCTTCTTCAGCACAGTATTGATTAACCCTTCCTGCTATGTCTCTGAAGTGTCTTGCCAAAGGATTATCCGGGACAATTCCCATCCCCACCTCATTGGAGACAAGGACTAGAACATGTCCTTGTCTTCTGATATATTGAACAAGTCTTTTTAACTCCTCCATTATCGCTATCTCCATTTCCTGTAATCTCTCTTTCCCTATTTTTCCCCACTCTATCTCCAAATTTTCCAACATAAAATTTGTCACTAAATTGGTTACACAGTCTAGTAAAATTATTTTTTTATCTCCCATAGTCTTATCTATCTCTTCTGAAAGATTTTTATATTTTTCAACTGTCTGCCATCCCTCACCTCTCTGCTCTCTATGTTTTTCAACTCTGATTTTCATTTCATCATCATAGACATATGCAGTGGCAATATAAACTTTTTCTCTTTCTCCTCTAGCAACTCTTATATAATTTTCTCCATAGGTACTTTTTCCGCTTCTGGCTCCACCAGTTATATATATAATCTCCCCCATATTTCTCCTTAAAAATAGCTGTTATATTTATAGATTATAACACAATTTTTTTATTTTTTAAACCGCTAGAGTCTATTATTAAAAAATCCCACACCAAAGAACAGTGTGGGATAGAATTATTTTTTATTTTTTAGTAGGTTCTATATGAGCATAGTCTCCGTTTTCTTTATGATATACTACATTCATTTCTCCAGTCGCCGCATTGGTAAATGCATAAAAATCCCTTCCTAAACACTCTAACTGTAGAATTGCTTCTTCGATTCCCATAGGCCTTGGGGAAAGAGATGTAGATACAACCGATTTTACAGCCTCTTTTTCTACTGTTTTTGTTTCAGGATTATACTTCAACCCTTTAACATGGCCAACATGGTGGTCATCTCTTCTTTTCTCTTTTATTTTTTTTATCTGAGTTTCTAGCACATCTGAAACATCGTCTATTGCAGCATATAAATCAGTTTCAGTTGATGATCCTTTCACTACCCCTCCGTTGATATAAACAAGAGCTTCCACTGTATGGTGAGGTCCTGTTTTCAATTTTTCAGCTGAAAGAGTTACGTCGATTTCTAATATGTTATCAAAATATTTCCCCACTCTTCCTATTTTTTCTTCAGCATATTGTCTCATAGCCGGTGTTACTGATAGATGTTTTCCATGGATTATCATTTTCATAAATATCACTCCTTTTAGTGTTTTGCACGGTTCATTGTGTATCTATGTCAATATATACTCTCAGTTAGCTATCTTTCCTTTTTTTAAAAATAAAGTTTTATCACTTATATTTGCGAGTTCCTTAGAATGAGTTATAACAATTATGGTCTGACCTCTTTTCCCATTGATTTCCCTAAAAAGATTGTGGATAGTCTCGCTAGTTTCTTCATCTAAATTTCCAGTAGGTTCATCTGCAAGAAGTATTGCCGGATTATTTATAAGAGCCCTCGCTATGGCTACCCTCTGCTTTTCCCCTCCCGAAAGTTCTGATGGTTTGTGATTCAGACGTTCTCCCAATCCAACTTCATTGAGAAGTTCTATCGCCTCTTTTTCTACTACTTTTTTATTTTTGAAATTATGAACAAGAGCAGGAAGCATGACATTTTCCAAAGCTGTAAACTCAGAAAGAAGATAATGAAACTGAAAAACAAAACCCAACTTTTCATTTTTTAACTTATCTTTTTCTCTATCCTTTATTTTAGATATGTCTGTACCATCTATAATTATAGTACCCTGAGTTACCTTGTCCAGCATCCCTATGAGGTTAAGAAGTGTGGATTTTCCACTTCCGGATTTCCCCATTATAGAGATAAAATCACCTTTTTCTATAACCAAATCTAAATCTCTTATAATATGGAGAACCTCATTTTTTCCCTCATATATTTTATTTACTCCTTTTAATTCTAATACCTTTTCTCTATTCTCTTTTTTATTCATATTTTAAAGCCTCCTGTGTTTCAAGGCTCGCTGCTCTGTAAGCAGGAAAAATACTTGAAAGAAAAATAATTATAAGATTAGCACATATAATTATCATTATCTCTTTTAAAGATATTTCTATAGGAACCTTTTGAATGTAATAGATTGAGGTTATTCCAGGCAAAGAGTAATTTTTTATATACCAAAGTATGAAAAGTGCTAAGGTTGTTCCCATTAATATTCCTATCCCTCCTAGTATGAACCCCTGTATTAGAAATATTTTTTGAATATTTTTTTTTGAAAATCCCATAGCTCTCATTATACCTATGTCTTTTATTTTTTCTCTTACAAGCATATTAAGCGTCACCCAAACTACAAATCCAGCTATGATTACAATCAGAGAAAAAACTATTATCATTACTGTTTTTTCTAGGGCCAGAGCTGAAAGGAGATTCCGATTCATCTCTCCCCAAGTTCTTCCCATAATTCCAAATTTTTTAAAAATTTCTGAAGATATTTTTTCTGCTTCATAAGGATTCTCAAGCACCACATTTAGTTCCCTCACTTTATCCCCTAAATACGATATATATTGAGCAGACTTTAAATTTATCATTACAACATTGATATCATAATCATAATAGCCTGTCTGAAATATCCCCTTCACTTTAAACTTTATCTCTTTACCATCTGCTGAAACTATAGTAACTTCATCCTCTAAGTTTATTCCTGCTGTGCTGGACATCTCGCTTCCTATGAGAATGGAATCTGGAGACAGATTTATCTCACCGGCAATAATTTTATTTTTAAGATCCATCGTATCTGAAGCAGATTTCAAATCGAATCCCTGTATTTTTATCCCTGAGATATATTCTTTAAAGTCACCTTTATACTTTATAATTCCTTGGGATGGAACATTGGCTATTACTCCCTTTACCCCTTTTATCTCTTTTATCTCTTTTGAAATATTCTCATAAGTTTCAATAGGTTCGTAAGGCTGGATAAGTATATGGCTGCTTATAGACAGCACACTTTTTATCATGTTTTTATCCAATCCGTTAGATATTCCTATGGAAACCACTAAAACTGTTATTCCTATCATAACTCCCACAATGGAGATTAAACTCTGTTTTTTCCTTTCAAACATATGCTTTTTAGCAATAAAAAATTCTATCAAATATCTCTCTCCTCTAAACCTAAAAGGTTTATTAAGCCTTCTACTCCCTCTTCAATAGTTTCATATTTTACAACTTCTTTAAAATCATACTTGTCTATACTTTTCTGATAAAGAGCATCGTAATAATCCTCCATAAGTTTTCCTGCCAATTCCTCTCTTTTTCCTTCTTCGAGAAGTTTTAAAAATTCTTCTGCCAATTCATGAGGAACATATCGCTTAACCTTCATTATACATTCCTCTATCTCTTCATTAGTTGTGGTTGTGAAATAATCTTCCATAACCACCTTTACTCTCAGATCTTTTGTTGTTTCTGCCAAAACGTGTCTTCCCTGGAGAAGAGAATTGTAGACAGTATCCGGTACATAAACATTACCTATTCTTTTACTTTCACTTTCTGCGATAACATATTTAGGTTTATGGGTTCTGAAAAATTCATATATAAGAGACTCGAATCTTTTCTGACTCTGAGCTCTCTCTTCACATAGAGCACCAAAGAAAGACCCTTTATGGTCCGCCATTTTTTCAAGGTCTAAAACACTGTATCCTTTTTTTTCTAACCCGTTTAAAAGTTTAGTTTTTCCTACTCCCGTACGCCCGTGAATTATTACGTACTCCACTCCTGCATTGAGTTTAGGTATCTCTCTGTTTATAAACTCTCTGTAGTTACGGTATCCCCCTTCTAACTTAGAAACTTTATATCCCAAGGCTCCAAAAAAAGCCGTCATAGTTCCACTACGCATTCCGCCACGAGCACAATAAAAAACAATTTTTCTATACTGTTTTGAAAGTTTATTCACCTGATTGAAAATTTCAGGAAGTCTTTCTGAAAAATATTTAACTCCCTCTATTTTTGCCTGTTCAGGAGATACTTGCTTATAAGCTGTTCCCACAACCACCCTTTCTTCGTCTAATAAAATAGGAATATTTATACTTCCTGGAATTCCCTCGGCTTCGAACTCTCCCGGAGTTCTCACATCTACCAAAATATAACCCTTTTCTTTTATCAATTCCTCATATGATATATTTTTCATATTTCCTCCAAATTAACATCATCTTTAATACTTCATTTTACAATGAAATAATAAAAAAATAAAGATTTTTTTCCTGTATAAAAAAATACCCCCTCTCAAAATCGATTATCACGATTTGGAGGAGATACTGTTGCATCCATTTTTTATTTTAATTATCTCTTATTTGGTGGAAGTATTTTAATTTCAACTCTTCTATTTCTAGCTCTTCCATCAGCAGTATTATTGGATGCTACTGGATATTCAGGTCCATAACCTCCGACAGCCATTCTTCTTGAATCTATTCTCTGACTAGCAAGATAGTCAGCCACAGAAGATGCTCTTTTTCTGGACAAATCTATATTATAGTTATAATCTCCTGTATTATCTGTAAATCCTGCTATTTGAATTATACTTTCAGGATATTTGGAAAGAACATAGGCAATCTCATTTAGTGGTCCATAAAAACCATTATTTATACTATATTTATTAGTCGGAAATGTCACTCCACCTGGTAGATAGAGACTTAATGCATCTCCATCTCTTGATATTTGTATTCCAGAGTTAGAAAGTCTTGTTCGGAGCTCTTCTTCCTGTTTTTGTCTATATGCACCCCATCCCATTCCTGCTAAAGCTCCTATTCCAGCTCCAATCAAAGTTCCCTTTGTATCTTTTCCGATAGCCTGCCCGACTATTGCTCCAAGAGCCGCTCCTCCTAAACCTCCTCTTGTTGGAGTCGGTTTTTGTTGATATGCAAAAAGAGACTGAGAAAGTACAAGTCCGCTTAAAACTCCTGCTAAAACTAATTTTTTATTCATTTTGTTCACCTCATAAACTATTTTTAATTTTTGACCATACAGTCAAATGTTACATCTTTTTCCATTTTTTGTCAATTGTTTTTTGATTTTTAGATTATGAGTAACCTTATCACAATATTCTTTTTAAAGCTCTATCTATTTCAATAATTGCTCCTTCAATATTCAGCTCTCTTTTCAATTGTTCAAGTTTTTCTTTTTCATAATTATATTTTATAGG
>X329_Bleak__coassemble_924_pt1 | contig 10277 bp, 9 predicted proteins | sample X329_Bleak__metabat2_low_PE_005 | metagenome-assembled genome bin X329_Bleak
CTATACTGATTCCCATGGCCAATCCCTCTATTACAACTGTTCCAATACCGGAGCAAACATCTACAACTTTATTGGATTTATCTCCCCCAGTAGCAAGATTGATTAGGGTTTTTCCCAATTTGACATCTAGAGAGTTGGAATAGGAATGGGGTTTGTCGATTCGGTTCTGCCAGGAAAAACTATTTTTTTCATAGACTCCAAAAAACCAGTTGCCATCGTATTCTGTAATACCGAAAAGTTTTTTGTAACCTGTCATAAGAGGAGTTCCCGCTATTCGCATTCCGATTTCCCGACATTTTTCCAGTCTTTCTTGGTAGGGGATATTTTCACATTCCAGTCTGAAATATTCCACCTTGAAATCTTCAGAAATTATACCTTGAGAAGTGAGGAAATCCAGAACTTGCTGGAACTCTTTTCCCTGAAAGATTATCCGTAGTCTTCCCTTTATAAAGGGGGAATCAGAGGCATGGATATCTCTAGAGGAGAAAATCAGTTTGTTTTGGATATTCTCTTCCCATGTTTCTGGAAAAAGAGTCCTCATCTCTAGATAAGCCAGTTCTTTCTCCTTGGGAGAAAAATTTAAAGTATATAAAAAATTCATTTTACACGTCCTTTGCTATTAAAATTATTGAGCTTCTACTTTTGACATGGTAAGACTTCCCCGAAACCAATTCAGGTATCTCTAAAAAACTATTTTCCTTATCAGAGGTATCTACGACTCGGTACCAGATTTTTTTTGGGAGGTGGGGAATCTGAAAATCTAAATCTTCGTGATAGGAATTTAGGGCAACGTAAATACTGCAGTTATTTATATTGTCTTCAGTATCTTCTTGATCAATCATAAAAGCCAAGGTTTTAGAGAAGTAACTCCAGTCTGGTTTGCCAGGGGAAATTCCGTGCCAAGTAATATCGTTATAACCATTACCATCAAAATCTTTTTCTGTAAAAAAAGAGCATCTTCTAAGTATACTATGCTTCTTTCGGAAATTTATCATATTTTTTACAAAATCGAAAACATCTGAAAAAATCTCTTTTCTATCCCAGTCCAGATAATTATCCAAATTATCTTGGCAGTAGGCATTATTATTTCCCTTTTGGGTCTTACACATCTCATCTCCCATGAGTATCATTGGAACTCCTTGAGAAAGAAAAAGAATAACCAGCATATTTTTTATTTGCTGTTTCCTCAGTGAAACTATATTTTCATCCTCTGTTTCTCCCTCTATTCCGTGATTCCATGAGTTATTATTGTTTTCTCCATCTCTATTATCTTCTCCATTTGGTAAATTATGTTTTTCATTATAAGAAACCAGATCCCATAGGGTAAAACCGTCATGGGCGGTGATAAAATTAATGCCGTGATAAGGGCGTCTAAGATTTTTTTTTATTATTTCAGGACTTCCTACAATTCTTGTGGCAAGATCTTGGACCTGTCCAAAATCTCCCCTTATAAATTTCCGGACAGTGTCACGAAATTTTCCGTTCCATTCAGCCCAACCTGTGGGAAACTCTCCTAAAAAATAACCTCCGGCAGCATCCCAACCTTCAGCGATGAGCTTAGCCCCTGATATAACAGAGTCATCTGCAATATCTTTTAGGAGAGAAAGATCCCCTATCCAACGTCCATTTCCATCACGGCCTAATATAGCAGCCAAATCAAATCGGAATCCATCTACATTCATTACAGCATACCAATATCTTAGGCTGTCGATAATCATCTCTTTAACTACAGCATGGGAAGAATTTACTGTATTTCCAGCCCCTGAATAGTTGCAGTATCTATCTTTTGAATTTTCAGGGAGGAGATAATATATTGAGTTATCCAAGCCTTTGAAGGAAAAAGTTTCTCCAAATTCATTTCCTTCTCCAGTGTGGTTATAGACCACATCTAGAATAACTTCTATTCCAGCTTGATGAAAATGTCTAACCAGTTCACGGAACTCTATTATGTGTCCTCCATAAAAAGCAGAAAGGGAATAATGGTTACTGTATTTAGCTGTAGGGGTAAAAAATCCAATGGGGTTATATCCCCAAATATTTCCCGTTTCGTCAGTGTCATAGGAGAAAACAGGAAGTAGTTCCACCGCAGTAATTCCCAGTTCCTGGAGATAACAAATTTTTTCCATAACCCCTTTATAGGTTCCGGGATTATTCACATTGGAATTGGGGTTCATAGTGAAAAGTTTTATATGCATCTCATAGATTATTGTATCATTAAAAGGTGTATGAGGTTTTATATCATCCTTCCAGTTGAAAAATCTTCTTTCACTTACTATGAGATTTTTCATAAAGGAGTTGGAAGAGAGATGTTTGGGAGTTATGCCACGAGCATACGGGTCCAGAAGTCTTTTGTTGTAATCGAAGCGATGACCTTTTTTTGGAAGGTAGGGACCGTCAACTCTCCAGGAATAAAAATATCCCTCCTTAACTCCCTGGAGATAAACGTGCCATGTATCTCCACACTTGTTTATACAAGGGTCCAAATCATAGGAATATATCGGTTCATTGTCATCAGCTTTTCTAAAAATTTCTAGGGTGACCTTAGTGGCATTCCGTGAAAAAATTCCGAAATTAACTCCCTTATCTAAGACAGTTGCACCTTTTAAAAAAAACCCTGGTTCTGGTGTGAAAATTCCCATAACTATCGCCTCCTATATTTTTAATTTCCTAAGTATACCCTATTCGGCTGATAAAAAAAAGCGGATTTTAACAGGAAAATGGCAGAGTGGAGAAATCCCTTCCATATATGGAATTTTAGTGTATAATATGATAAAAATAGTGTAAAAATCTAGGAGGAATTTATGTTTATAAGTGATTACCACATTCACTCAAGTTTTTCGGCAGATTCCAAAGAAAATTTGGATGATATAATAGAGAGAGCAATAGAAATCGGACTGCAGGAGATAGCTATAACGGATCATTATGATTTGGATTCTCCACAGGAACAGGAAGGGTTTATATTGGATATTCCTAGGTATTTTAAAAAATTGCAGGAAGCTAAAGAGAGTTATAAAGATAAAATAGATATTAAAGTCGGAATAGAGATTGGAAGTCAGCCACAGATATATGATGATCTGAACCTTTTAGTAGATAGTTATGACTGGGATTTTGTACTATCCTCTCTGCATACTGTGGATAGAACAGATGTGGCTTTTCCCCTATTCTTTGCAGAAAAAACAAGGGAAGAGGCTCACAACAGATATTTTGAAGCTGTTCTAGATTCAGTTGAAAGATTTAAAAACTATAGTGTGATGAGCCATCTGGATTTTATAACTCGGTATGGGGGAAAAGAATATCGTCATATGGATTTGGCAAAACATTGGGATATAATAGATGAGATTCTAAAAAAGATAATAAGCAGTAACCGTGGAATTGAGATAAATACATCAGGATTCAGATATGGAGAAGACAGGACATACCCCTCCGATGAAATTTTAAAAAGATATTTCAAGCTGGGAGGAGAGATAGTTACAGTAGGTTCAGATGCTCATAAGAAAGAGGACCTCTGTAGGGATTTTGATAGGGTCTATGATTTTTTAGAATCTATAGGTGTGAAATATATTTCCAGCTTCAAAAACAGAGAGGTAAGCTTTAAAAAATTCAGATAAGTAAAAAGGATAACTTTCAGAAAAAAATCTGACTGTTATCCTTTTTTGATTTTTAGCCTCTTAGGGGCCCAATCATCTCTCCACCTAAAATATGATAATGAAGATGGAATACTTCTTGTCCTCCAAAATGATTGCAGTTAGCGATAACTCTGTAACCGTCCTGAGCTATTCCCTGTTCTTTGGCAATTTCTTTAATAGCAAGAAAAACTTCTCCTATCAATGCTCCGTCTTCAGGAGAGATATGGTTGAGAGTAGGAATCTCTTTTTTAGGAATTACCAGTATATGTACAGGTGCCTGAGGATTTATATCCTTTATGGCAATAACTTTATCATTTTCGAATACTATGGTTGCAGGGATTTCCCTATTAATTATTTTTGTGAATATAGAAGCCATAATTATTCCTCCATACAAGAGATGAGTCCGACTCTTTTAGAATGTCTTCCGCCTTCAAACTTGGTAGTGAGAAAAGTTTCAACCATCTCAATAGCGAGTACATCTCCTACAATTCTTCCCCCTAGAGCAAGGATGTTGGCATCATTGTGCTCACGGGTAAGTCTAGCCATGGTCGTATTTGTGCATAGGGCACATCTTACTCCCTTGATTTTGTTGGCAGCTATTGAAATTCCGATACCTGTTCCACATACCAGAATACCCAGCTGAGTTTGACCAGAAGTTACAGACTCACCGACAGCTTTTGCAAAGTGAGGGTAATCAACTGATTCAGCAGAATTTGTACCAAAATCCACAACCTCATAACCTTTATTAACCAAATGATTCATCAGTATATTTTTAAGCTCATAACCACCGTGGTCAGCTCCTAGAGCGATTTTCTTCATTGGAAATCCTCCTATTAGTCTTCGAATCCGTGGAAGTGAACGTGTCCGTGCTCAAGTTCCTCTTCAGAAGCATCTCTAACATCTGTTACAGTAACTTCAAATCTTAGGTTTTTTCCTGCGAAAGGGTGGTTTCCGTCAACGATAACTTTATCGTCATCAATCTCTTTAACAACATAGTTAACCTCTGAACCGTCATCCATGTCAGCTATAAATTCCATACCTTCATAGATATCGTCAAATTCCTCTTCGAAATCTGCTTTCTCCATCTCATCCACTAATTCAGCATCGTAATCTCCGTATCCCTCTTCTGGAGAAAGTATAAGAGTAGTCTGGTATCCTTTATCTTTTTCCTCTAATGCTTCTTCGATTTTAGGGATGAATGCTCCTATACCGTGAATATAGAAAAATGGTCCTAAATCAGATGTAGATTCTAATACCTCGTTTGTATCATTGTCATAAACAGTAAAATCAAGTGTAACTACTTTGTTTTCCTCAATTCTCACAACTATCACTTCCTTTAGAATATATATTTTTTTAAGTGCAGAGTTTATTCTGCTTCTAATATTCTAGCACAGAAGCGGTTAAAATTCAAATCCCATCTCTTTTTTTATAAGGAGAGCGGAATCTTTTCCTGACAGAAGTTCCATGAGAAAAAAAGCAGACTTTAAAGCTGAAGCGGGAGCTGAGGTGGTTATTATATTTTCATCCTGTACAATTTCCTCGTAGACGGGATAAGCACCCAATTTTTCAAGCTGGGAAAAGTATCTTCCTCCTTCAGAGAGGTATGTTGTGGCCTTTCTGTTTTTTAAAAATCCTAATTCTCCCAGGAGCAGGGAACCTGTACAGACTCCCAAAATAATTTTGTTCTGTAAAATAAACTGTTGGATGAGTTTTTTAAGAAGAGGGTTTTGGAGATTTTTGAAGTAACCTGAACTTCCGAATCCACCCGGAATTATAATTCCTGAAAAATTTTCGGCAAAATCTGAAAAATTCAGATTTTCATCCAGGCACAACTGGGGAGCTATTAGGATATTCCAACAGCACTGTATCTCCTTTGAAAACCCCACAGAAATCAGCTCTATATCTGTTTTTTTTAAAGTTTTCCCCCAGCCGAAAACATCTGTAAAAGGAGCGATTTCTAAAAGCTCAGCTCCCGGAAGAATTAAAAGTGCTATTTTTTTCATACGTGACCTCTTTCGGAAATATTTTCATTGACATATTTAGTAAAAAATCTTATAATACCCTGTATTTGCACTTTTCTATAATTTTAAAAGGATTATTAGAGATTTTCCATAATAATATACTGATATTCTATGCATGTTATTGTACTATATGGGGTATAAAATTTCAAAAATAATTTCTGAAAAATTTAAGATTATTGATTAGAAAAATGGGATACTAATTTAAAAAAAGATAAAAAACGGCGATAATCGCTAAGTCTAAGGAGGTAAAATGTCAAAGCTTAACCAAAACAAAACACCTATATTCTCAACTCTTAAAGATGTTTATGCGGCAAGGGATATAGTTCCTTTCCATGTTCCTGGTCACAAAAGAGGGCAAGGGGTAGACAAAGAGTTTCACGATTTTATAGGAAATGGAATTTTTTCCATAGATGTTACAATATTTAAGATGGTTGATGGATTGCACCAGCCTAAAAGCAGCATAAAAGAGGCACAGGAGCTGGCCGCTGATGCATATGGTGTTAAAAAGAGTTTCTTCGCAGTAAACGGAACTTCAGGAGCTATACAGGCAATGATTATGACTGTAGTAAAATCTGGAGAAAAGATATTAGTTCCAAGAAATGTTCATAAATCAGTTTCTGCTGGAATCATTATGAGTGGAGCAGAACCAATCTATATGAATCCTGAAATAGATGAAACTCTTGGTATAGCTCATGGTGTTAAACCTCAGACTGTGGAAACTATGCTTAAACAGCATCCAGATGCTAAAGCCGTATTAATTATAAATCCAACATACTATGGAGTGGCAACAGATCTTAAAAAGATTGCAGATATAGTTCACTCTTATGATCTGCCACTTATAGTAGACGAAGCACATGGACCACACCTTCACTTTCATGATGAACTTCCTGCATCAGCGGTGGATGTAGGTGCAGATATGTGTGCTCAGAGTACTCACAAAATAATAGGAGCTATGACTCAGATGTCACTTCTTCATGTGAATTCAGACAGGATAGATGTGAACAGAGTTCAGGAGATTTTAAGTATTCTTCATACTACATCTCCTTCGTATCCTCTTATGGCATCTCTTGACTGTGCAAGAAGACAGATAGCTACTGAAGGAAGAGAACTTCTAGATAAAGCGATAAAACTTGCTAACTATGCAAGAACAGAGATAAATAGAATTCCTGGAATGTACTCTTTTGGTAAAGAGATTCTTGGGGGAGAGGGAATATATGCCTTCGATCCTACAAAACTTACAGTTTCTGCTAAACAGATGGGAATCACAGGATTTGAACTGGAGACTCTCCTTGTAGACGATTATAATATTCAGGTTGAACTTTCAGATTTCTACAATGTGCTAGGACTGGTAACTATAGGAGATACAGAAGATAGTATAGAGAAACTTTTAGCTGCACTGAAAGATATCAGTGTTAGATTCTATGACAAAGGAAAGAAACTGGACAGAGAACTGCTTAGAACTCCTGCAACTCCAGAACTTGTACTTATTCCAAGAGAGGCTTTCTATTCTGAAAAGAACAGGGTTCTCTTCGAAGAGTCAGAGGGTAAAATTTCTGGAGAGCTTGTTATGGCTTATCCGCCTGGTATCCCTATCATTGTTCCGGGAGAGAGAATAACTAGAGAGACAATAGAATATATTCATGACCTGAAAGATGCCAAGCTTCACATCCAAGGAATGGAAGACCCAGAGCTTATCCATATAAAGGTAATTGAAGAGGAAGATGCAGTATATATCTATACAGAAAAAATGAAGAGCATGATGTTCGGAGTTCCTATGAACCTTGGAGCAAATAAAGCTGGAATAGAATTCTCTATAGATGTACTTCAGGAAAATTATCCTGATACTTTTGATGAGATGACTGTTATAGATGTTGAAAAACAGAAGGAAAACTTCAATGACTGGAATCTTAAATATAAAAATACAATACTTCATACATGTGAAAAACTTGCTACTCAGGTAAATGCAGCAGTAAGAGATGGTTATAGACCTATTACAATAGGAGGAGACCATTCGATAGCTCTAGGATCTATATCAGGAGTTGCTCTTGAGAAAGAGGTAGGGGTTATCTGGATAGATGCTCACGGAGATATGAATACAGATGAGATTACAATGTCAGGAAATATCCATGGAATGCCGTTGGCACTTCTTCAGGGATATGGAGACAGAGATCTTGTAAACTGTTTCTATGAAGGAGCAAAAATCGAGAGCAAAAATGTAGTTGTGCTTGGAGCTAGAGATCTAGATCATAAAGAGCGTGAGTTTATGGATGAGCTTGGAGTAAAACATATCTCTTATGATGAAGTAATTCACAAGGGACTGGACAATGTTCTGGAAGAGATAAAAGAGTATCTTCAAGTAGAAGATATACATATCAGTTTTGATGTGGACTCTATAGATCCTGAATATGCACCAGGTGTAAGTACTCCTGTTAGAAACGGATTTACTCCAGAAGAGATGTTTACAACATTTAAGTTTATATTCAAAAACTACTTTGTAACTTCAGTAGATATAGTTGAATATAATCCAGTAAATGATAAAAATGGAAAAACTATGGAATTTGTAAATGAACTTACAAACTATGTAATCAATCCATCGTAAAATCTAAAGAGAAAACTATAATTTAGTTTTCTCTTTTTTTTTGTTGAAATAAAAAAAAATTTGTAGTACTCTATCTTTAGTCGGTTGACAAAAAAAATATTTAGGGTGGGGGCTTATGATAAAAAATATTAAAGTTAATTTGGAAGTCGTAGAGAGTATGAATTATTTTTGGACTGCAACAAAAGAAAGGGAAAAAGTAGGGGAGAATTTTTTAGTGACAGTGGCTGAGCATTCTCTTATGAAGAAAATTTATACTGAGGAGTTTACAGGAGATTCAGTTAGGAAATGTCTGAGTGCAATTTCGAACAGAGAACCTTATCACGGATTAAAACCTGAGATGAGATTTTGGAATAATAATATGTGGATGTTGGAAGATATGGGAATAATGGAGATGATGCTTTCTCCTCTTAAAAAATTAAATCTGGACTCTATAATAAAAGAACTTCCTCAGTTCACGGCAGAATTAGTGGAGGTAGCTTTTATTCCTGGAAGTGTAGAGTTGTATACTTTGGATAGGGAAGAGAAGAGATTAATAGTTAACTTTTTTAGAATTTGGGCAGATATAAATACAGGAGAATTGACGATAGAGGATAAACCTATAGCTGGCTGGATAAAAGAAAAAATCGAAGAACTTTTTTAATAATCTAGCATTAAAGAAAGAAAAAGTGTATAATATTTAAATTGAAAATCAAAAAGGAGATTTTATGTTTAAACTGAGTGCACTTTATTTTTTATTTTATTTTTGTTTAGGTGGCAGCCTTCTATATTTTTCCAGCTTTTTTAACAGTATAGGTATAAGTGGAAAAATGTCTGGGTTAATATTTTCAATGGGTTCTATGTTGGCCATGATATGGCAGCCTCTTTTAGGATATATTTCGGATAGGAGCAAAAAGACAAAAGAGATATTGATTGCTCTTATGGGAACAATGGCTTTGGCCTTGTTAATCTTGGGACTGAAGCCTTTACCAGCAGTGGCTTTTATCGGTTTTCTAATATATTCTCTTACAATATGGGGATTTATGCCACTTATAGACAGCGTGACTGTGAATACAGGTTATTCTTTTGGTCGTATAAGATTGTGGGGATCTATAGGATTTTCAGTAGGATCTTTTGTATCGGGAAAAGTCATTGAGATGACAGAACAGAATGGATTTCTTTTTCTTATCTCTGGTGTAGCGGTAATAACAGCTTTAGCACTTTTGACTCTGGAAAATAATTCTGCAAAAGAGGGTGAACGGGCACATTTTTCAGATATTTTAAATCTTATTAAAAATAAGAACTATCTTATTTTTATCATATTTACTATACTGATTCTGGGGACCATGAACTCCCATAACACTTTTTTCTCCCTTTATTTTAATAAAATAGGAGGAGGAGCAGGTTTTTTTGGAACGGTGGTTTTTCTTATAACTATGAGTGAGGTTCCTTTTATGGGATTGGCATCCAGGTGGGTAGAGAGATTTGGAACTAAGAAAATTTTATTGATTTCAGGGGGTCTTCTGGCTCTGAGATGGGGGATATATTATTTTATTCCATCTCCAAAAATAGTGGCTTTAAGCTTCTTTTTACAGGGAGCTTCAATAGGGGTATTTTTTGCAGTAGCTGCTACTCATATAAAAAAAATAGTGGATCCAAAAACAATTTCCACTGCAATGACAACATATATGGCTGCAGGAACTTTGGGTGGAACCATGACCCAGCTCATATCAGGAAATATAATAGACAGTCTTGGAGTCGTAAGTATATATCTGTTTTTTATGGTTTTTTCCTTGATAGGGGTTGGAGTTTTCTCCTTTGAAAAAAATAAATAAATAAAAAAGATTGAATCCCTAAATTTTAGGATCCAATCTTTTTTTTACTTTATAAGTAGGGCTAAAGTTTTAAAATTCCTAGAGCTTGAAGAAGTATGATTCCTATAACCACAGGGCCAACATACTTGATTGCAAACATCCAAATTTTTCCTAGAGGAAAAGTCTCTGTACTCTGATTTGTAACTTCGTGAAGTGCTTCTTTCTCTCCCCATACATACCC
>X329_Bleak__coassemble_925_pt1 | contig 10232 bp, 11 predicted proteins | sample X329_Bleak__metabat2_low_PE_005 | metagenome-assembled genome bin X329_Bleak
GCATAGGTATATCCTGACAGAAAAAATATCAGAGTCAACGATGAGATTCTAGATATTATAATATGCACAAAAATATTTTTACCTCTCATATTGGCTAGTGAAAATACTATCCCTTCAAAAACCAAGACATAGGTCATCATCCCGCTTGGCATACCAAAAATATATTATTCAGTACTGGAGAAAATAGAGCTATAGCTAGAAGATATCCTGGGCTCAGAAAAAAACTTCCCACAGAAAGAGATAAGAATATAGGCAGATATACCACACCGCTCAATCCCAGTGAATGGTAGAGTGTAGGAGCAAGAAGGCTTGTCCCTAAAAAGAAAGCAAGATATTTGGTTTTTTCATTTTTCAGATTTAGAGCTTTTACATTTATCATTGTTATTCTCCTTTAATTTTCTATATTTTTGCTTGAAGGGTTTCTGCCACATTTTTCAGTTCACTTATTATTTTTATTCCCTGAGGACATTGAGGCTCACATTTTCCACAGGCTTTACACTGATCTGCTCTGGCCCCTTCCTTCACAAACATCTCGTAGGATTTGGAAAACTTCTCCACATCGTTGAACATAGAGGCATTATTATAGAATTCAAAGGCACCTGGAATATCTACACCGAAGGGACATGGCATGCAGTAATTGCACCCTGTACAGTTAACTTTTATTTTGTTCTTATAGAGTTTTTTAACTCTCTCTATACGGTCCAGATCGTCGTCATCCAATATTTTATCCTTAACTCTTTCTGCTATCTCTATATTTTCCTTTATCTGTCCAAAGCTACTCATTCCACTTAAAAGCAGAGTCACATTAGGGTGGTTCCATACCCAACGAAGTCCCCATTCTACTGGCTTGTACCCTTTGGAACTTCCCTCCCATTCTGCCATAATATCTGGTGATATATTATTTACAAGTCCTCCGCCCCTGAGCGGTTCCATCACAAATACACCCAGTCCTTTTTCTGTGGCATATTCCAATCCAGCTCTTCCCGCCTGGTATTCTGTATCCAGATAGTTATACTGTATCATACAGAAGTCCCAAGGATATGCATCTACTATGGTTTTAAATAGTGGGAGTTCATCATGGAAAGAAAACCCCACATGACCAACTTTTCCCTCAGCTTTTATTCTGTCCAAGAAGCTAAATATATCTGCCTCGGTCACATTTTTCCAGAAAACTTCTGTCAGCGTATGGACCAGATAGTAATCTATTTTATCCACACGGAGTCTTTTCAACTGTTCATTGAAGTAGTAGTCCAGATCCTCTTTTTTCTTAATCAAATAACTTGGAAGTTTTGTCACCACATTTACTCTGTCTCTCAATCCTGTTTTTTCCAGTATTTTTCCTACTAGAGGCTCACTCTCTCCTCCATGGTAACCCCATGCTGTATCTATGTAGTTTATTCCCTTTTCAATTCCATAGACCATCATCTCCTCAACCTGCTTCTCATCGATTTTTCCGTCTTCCATAAGAGGAAACCTCATACATCCCAAACCTAAAATTGATACAGACTCTTTTCCATTAGGTATTTTACGATAGTTCATCCAAATCCTCCCCCCAGATTTTTTTCAAAAATTTTTCCATAAGAGGCAGTCCCTCTTCCAAATCATCTATCCCTTCCAGCATGGTTTCCACAGGGCATTTCCCATCTCCTGTCCTGTTTATTATATAGGGAGCTATCTCCTCATACTGAACTTTTATTCCCTTTTTTTCAAGAATTCCAAAAGCTTCCTGAGAGATAAGTCCTGTTTTTATCTCACTGCACCCTGCACTGCTCAATAACATTGCACTTCCCTTTCCTGTTACCTTATCCTCAATTTGGGTTTCTGCTGTAAATTCGATTCCCTTTTTATAAAACTGATAGGCAGGCATAATCCCAAATTTATTCGAAGTAAAAATAATCTCTCCATCTTTCACTGCTTGCAAACTAATTCCCCTCTCCATTTCTCCCCCCTTTTTTTATCTTCTATTTTTAAGTATAACTTATATTTTTTATTTTCACAATACTTGATGAAAATAAAAAAACTGAATCAAAGTCCAAGACTCCAATTCAGTTTGAATTTTATATTTGGTGCATGAAAAGGGACTTGAACCCTTACTGGAAATCCTCCAACAAGGCCCTCAACCTTGCGCGTCTACCATTCCGCCACCCATGCAGTACTTCTGTATAATATCATAAGATTTTATTTTTGTAAACTATTTTTTCCTATTTCAAAATTTTTCTACTCAGTCTCGTAATCTCCATCATAATCTTCGTAGAATTCATCATAGATTTCCTCATCTCTTCCTGCTATCTCTCTTATATCTTCCTCGCAGTTTTTAAGTTTCATATTTTCTGGAAGTTCTTCCTCTTCCAGAAATTTGAAATCCTCATCTTTCAGTACAGGAAGGAACAGATGGAAAAGTACTCTGTCAAATTCACTTCTGTAAGTATTGGCTCCGAATCCCATTTTTAGCTTAGAATTTTTATTTATCTCACGGGCAAACTTAGTATGGTTAGAGCAGTCATGGACAACTATTCCCCAGTTTTCTTCCTGTGACATCTTCATCAGTTTGAACGTTATCTCACGGGACCAGAGAGGAGATATATATCCACGTCTTGCCATATAAAGTTTCTCTCCAGAATAATTATTTACATTGTCTTCTCCCAGATGAAGCTCGGCACAGTTTATAAAATCTATCCCACTGTCCAGAATAGCTTGTTTTTTCTCTAAAAAAGCCTGGTAAAACTCAGGAGTCATCGGTGTTTCTATTCCCACGCTCTTGAAATATTTTTTTGCTATTTTCATAGCTTCTATGACTTTGTCTGAGCACTTTACAGCTCCCAAATTAAATCTCAGCTCATCCAGCCCAGCTTCTGCCAAAGCTTTTAAATTCTCCTCTGTAGCCAGGGAACCGTTGGTATACATATGCTGATAGATTCCAGCATCATGGAATTTTTTAACTATCGGATAATATTTTTCAATCTCCAGAAAAGGCTCCAGATACACATAGGCTATCCCAGAAGGTTTGTCCTGTATGGAAAGAAGAAGATCTATATCCTCCTCATAATAGAGAGATTCCCCTATCTCCCACATATCTTCAGGAATTATCTCCTGATTGTCCAGGTTATCATGGTAATAACAGAATTTACACGTGAGATTGCACTTATTGGTTTTTCTCACTCCTCCAAGGCCTGTTCCAAAAAGACATGAGATACATCCCTTAGGAAATTTATTTTTATCTCCAACAAATTGAGTTCTTCCTTTCAGGTTTTCCAAATTAGGAATCTCATCCATCATCTTTTTAAATCTGTCATTCACAGAAAGTTCTATCTGTCTGAATATTGATCCTATTACTGTCTCATATCTCTCTACCACCTCTTTTTTATCTCCAGGGAGAGAAGATAGGAATTCCAACCACTCTAAAGCATCTCTTTTTGAAATTTTCATTTTTTCCAACTCCTATATATTTTAATCATCTAATTTTTCATAACTATCTTTTTATTATACCATAAAATAGATGTTTTATTAACTATTTTTTTATTCTCCCATCTGTGATATAATATCCTATATTATACCTTTTAAATATTGTGAGGAAATTATGAAGATAAACTATGAAAATATGATGTTGGAGATGTTAAAAAAAGTCTCACCGGAGAAAAAATCTCTTCTGCTCCATTCCTGCTGTGCTCCATGTAGCTCTGCAGTTATAGAGTTTCTTACCAACTATTTTGATGTAACTATTTTTTTCTACAATCCCAACATAACCGATACTGAAGAGTATAGAAAAAGAAGGGATGAACATCTGGAATATATCAGAAAAAACAATCTGAATCTAAAATTCCTAGAGGGGAACTATGCTCCCAAAGAGGAGTTTTTCCTTCCTGTTAAAGGCTTAGAAACAGTTCCAGAAGGTGGAGAGCGTTGTACTATCTGTTACAACCTAAGAATGGAAAAAACTGCTCAAACTGCTAAAGAGATGGGATTCCACTATTTCACCACTGTTCTCAGTATCAGTCCCCTTAAAAACTCCCAGAAAATAAACCTTATAGGAGAGGAGTTAGAGAAAAAATACGGAGTTACCTATCTCTACGGAGATTTCAAGAAAAAAGGAAGATATCTAAGAAGTATAGAGCTCTCCCGTGAACACCATCTTTACAGGCAGGATTTCTGCGGATGTATCTTTTCCAAGGTTGAAAGGGAGGCCATGAAAAAATGAGAGCATTCCTAATCTCTCTCACTCTCCATCTCACTTTTTTTCTCTTTATTACGTATAGTTTTAAAGATCCCTTTGAAACTATACAGAGTAAATTTTTGGGAGTAAATATTGTTTCTTTTTCTGAAACTTCCTCTTCCCCAGGAGATGTATCTCCCGAATCCGAGGAAAAAAAAATAGATATCCCTGCTAAAAAGAAGAAAGAAAAAGAAGAGATAAAAAAGGAGTCTGCTATAGAAAAAAAACCTCCTAAAAAAACAGCTCCTCCAAAGGTGGAAAAAGAGAGTCCTTCCTCTTCTTCTGAAAATTCTCAAAAATCTCAGGTTTCTCAGGATTCTTCTCAATCTGAACTTACCGATTCAGAATCCAACTCAGATTCAGAAAATTTTATTTCTGACAGTTCCGGAGGGAGAATCGCATCCAGTCAGAATATGGAAGGACTTTCATATACAATTATCAGAGCTCCCAACCCCTCCTATCCTGTACAGGCAAAAAGAGTAAAAATCTCTGAGAATGTGGTTATTAAAACTAGATTTATTATAGGATTAGATGGAAGAGTTGAAAAAATAGAAATTTTAGAAGGAACTGAAAATTTCGGCTTTAGAAATGAAGTAAAAAAAGCTCTCAGACAGTGGCAATTTTCTCCTGTCGAGTATAAGGGGAAAAAAATAAAAATCTATTTCTACAAAGACTTTATTTTTAACCTGAAAAATGGATAATTAAAAAAATCCCCGTCCTGAATCTGCTCAGAACTGGGATTTTTCTATTTTTCAAATATATCTATTGTTACCTCTATTTTGGTTTTCAGCTTGTCTAAAGCAAAAAGCCTTTCTATTCCCTCTCTTGGACTTCGCCATCTGTATGGAGTCATATTAAAAAGATCCTGTATAGTTTCCTTTCCTTCTACCTCCGTCTCATAGCTGTGAGTCAGAGTCTCCACATGATGGAATATTTTCAGACTCTCATCCTCTGCTGGAAGATAAAAATCTTTTTTTACGCTTTCATAGACTACTTCCTTCATCTCTTCTAGATGATTTTCTCCTGTGGAGACAATTATAAGTTTTCCACCTTTTTTCAATGTTCTCTGGAACTCTAAAGGATCTATTTTTGCAAACATACACAGTATAAAATCTAGAGAGCTGTCCTCTATAGGAAGAGCTGTGGCACTGGCAACTAGCCAGTTTATTCCCTTATAGCTCTTTGCTCCAGCCAAAACAGCTTCCTTAGATATATCTATGGCTGTTATCTCATTTTTTATCCCTTTTCCATCCAGAAAATTTTTTAGTCTTCCTGTGTAATATCCCTCACCACAACCTATATCTAGAATATCTATTCTTTCCTGACCGATAACATATCTCTCTAAAGTTTCATTTACCCTGTCAGATATCCCTGAATAATTCCCCTTCTCTAGAAAGTTTTTTCTACTTTGAACCATTTCACGGTTATCTCCTGGATTTTTACTATTTTTTTGATTGGAAAGTAGCAGATTTCCGTGACCCTGCTTGGAAATATCAAAAGTATGGTTATTTTCACAGATATATCTTTTCTCTTCCCTCTTCAATTGTTTTCTGCATATAGGGCATATTATCATAAATTTTCTCCTCTATCCTCTGTTTTTTTCTCTTTTACAAGTTCTGTTAATTTTACCTTGGTATAACCAATTATAAGAAATGCTGATACAGTATCCGCCACCGGAAAGGCCAGCCATACTCCTTTGGCTCCAAAAAAATATGAAAGCAGATATATAAGGGGTATGTTCAACCCCAGTATTCTCAATATAAAAAATTTGGAAGCTGTTCCGCTGTCTTTTATAGCCTGAAAAAAATTATTACAGCTGAGAAATATGGCAGTAAAAGTCATCATAAAAAGATTCAGCCTCATGGCCTCAGAAGTAAATTTTATCAGCTCCACATCATCCTTAACAAAAAATCCGCTGTAGAAATCTGTGAAAAGAAGCATAGTCAGAACGAGAATGGTGGATATTGTTGCTACTATCTTAATCTGAACTTTTACCACTTCTTTCACTCTGGAGACTTTTCCCGCACCATAGTTATAAGAGATTATAGCTGCGGTTCCCTGATTGAATCCCATCATACTGGTATTTATAAAGTTTCTTACTATGGATATAATTCCTATGGCCGCTGTGGCTATATCCCCACCGTACATTCCAGCTTTCCTATTGGTAACTATCACCAGTAGTGACTGCAGAAGCTGGTTATAGAATCTGGGACTTCCTATTTTTATAATATCTTTAAGTATAAACAGATTGGGTTTCATATGGCTAAACTTCAGTCTGAGCGTCTCGCTTTTGAGGAAATATATAACAACATAAAGGGCGCTCAGGACAGTGGCTATAAAAGTTGCAAGAGATGCTCCCCCTATTCCCATATTCCACTTTATTATAAAGAGATAGTCCAGAACCACATTGAGAAGCGCTGTAAATATATTCACTCCCATGGCTGTCACAGGATCACCTATTCCCCTTATCACTGTACTCTGACCCAGTATCATCTGAAATATTACCACTGGAATTATGAATCTTGTATATTCCAAGGCATACCCCATGTTTTCTCCAGTAGCTCCAAACCCAACAAGTATCTCCCTATTAAAAACAGCCAAAAAAATAGTAAGAATTCCTCCTATCAGAGTGAGCCAGAAAAATCCTGAGCCCAGTATTTTTTCAGCTGTCTCTTTTTTCTTCTCTCCCAGTTTTATCCCAACATTTATAGCTATTCCTGCAAAAAGAAAGTTTATGCTGTTTATTATCATAGCATATGGAAAAACTATTGCCACAGCACTCATACCAGCTCTTCCGGCCACCTGACCTATAAAATATCTATCTGTAAGGACACATAGCATCCCTACCACTGTCCCTACAGATGACGGTATGCTGAATTTCAATATTGTTCCCACTGTCCCATTTTTTTCGAAGCTTTTTTCTATCCCCTCTGTTCTGCTCACATTTCCTCCTCTAGAAAAAAAGGGACCTTTTGGGTCTCCTTCTGTTTTTTAGCTGATCTGTTCCATTATATATCTTCCTAAATATTCTTTCAGAGTTTTCTTTCCCAGATTGTTATAAAGTATAACCTGATACTCTTTTCCACTCTGGTCTCTTCTCTCTTTGCAATAGATTCCATATTTTTCAGAATTCTCATTTGTGGCAGTCTGCCCCTCTACTGTTGAAAGAATTTTAAATTTTTTCAGATAGTTATTAAATCCTGCAGCCTTGAGCTCCTGGAATCCCAGACTTATAAGCAGAGGATTTACCTCTTTCAAAAACTGAGATATATTTATGTCTGAGTTGGGAAGTTTCATCTCTCCGATAATTTTTATTATCTCACTCTTACCTGGACCTTTGCTCTGCCTTTCCAAAAATCTCTCTCTAGTTTCATGCTTGCTTCTCAGATATGAGTTAAATCTCACCTGGATATATTTCTGTTCTTTTTTATTCATAGGTTTTTCAATAAAAAACCTGAGAAGATTCTCATTTTTTTCCATATACATCGCATCCAGTATCTGAAAAAGAATCTCCACATCATACATAGAGTTATGAAGATTTTCCTCATCCACATGGATTCCATAATATTTCGCCAAATCTGAAAGTTTATAATTCTTTCCGATATTCATTTTTCTCGCTTCTAAGAAAGTACAGAAAGATATCAGAGTTTCAAATCCCACAAAATCCCTATCAAAGGAAAAATTATGTGCAACAAAGTGATCTACATCTCCACAAAACTCTATAAAACTCGCAATATCGTCTATATAATGTTCCGGATAATCTGCATTTTCTCTGAATTTGTCTATATTTTTAGAATAGAGGTTATTTATCTGAAGGGCACTGAGGTTTTCCGCTTCACCTGGAGTTCTATAATAAAATCTGTTGAACCTTCCAATCTCCTTTAATCCTGTTTCTAAGACCTGAGCCTTTATAGCCGAAAGTGACAGCACTGATGTACCATTAAATCCGTTTGTCTCAAAATCGAAAATAATTAATTCTCTTTTTAACATTTGCATCCCTTCTACTCTTTCAAGAGTCTAAATTGTCTATTCAATCTTATTTTAGTTTATTTTCCACATATTATTCTATCATAGAATAGGTGTATAATCAACTATTATCTCCCTCTGTCTTATCCGTATATTTTTTTCAGAAGTTCTTTTTTCTCCATACTGCCTCTCACAGCTTTTACCAGCTCCCCCCCTTTGCTGTTATCTCCCAGTAAAATCCCTCCTACTATTTTTCTGCTGTTAAATATAAACTTCTTATAGCTATTCTCGCAAGTGTCCATATCTTCAAGAGCGTCACAACCGCTCTCTTCAAAATGTACATTCCCTATGGAGAGAAGTTTTGTATTCATTCCGTGGAAAATAAGAGGCTGAATTTTTTCCTGAAATACCGCTTCACCTCCGGCCGCATTGGTTCCAGCTATTTTCCCCTGTTCTACTGCAGTATCCCAAAGCCCTACTATTTTACCCCCGTATTCTGCCACATCTCCACATGCATAGACATCTTCAACAGAAGTTTCCATCCTTTCATTTACCAGTATTCCTCTATTGCAGAAAATTCCGCTATTTTCTACCAGCTCCCTGTTGGGAGTTATTCCTGCACTTACAATCACTAAATCCGTTTCTATGATTCTATCCCTATCTAGCTGAACTCTCTCTATTTTTCTCTCACCCACATATCTCTGGATTATGCTATTTTTATAGAGCTTTATTCCCATACTAGCTATTCTCTCCTCCAAAAATTGTGAACCTTTTTCGTCCAGCTGTCTAGGAAGAACTCTCTGCATTATCTCCACAATTGAAACTTCCAAACCTAACTCATACATGGCACATGCAGCCTCCAGTCCCAACACTCCCCCACCTACTATGAGGGCTTTTTTCCCATCTAAAGCATATTTTTTTATTATCTCAGCATCACTTTTGCTTCTCAAGGTAAAAACTCCAGGAAGGTTATTCTTTTCTACCTTAGGGTTGCTGCATCTAGCTCCCATAGCAAGAATAAGTTTATCATAAAAGAGTTTTTTTCCGTCCAGAAGTTCTACATTTTTCTCCCTAAGATGAATTTTTTTTACTCCTATTCCCTTGTGAAAATTTATCTTTTCTTTCTCATACCACTCTAAAGATCTCAGATAAAATTTCTCCTCTTTCATCTCTTTAAAAAGATAGTCTGAAATTACTGTTCTATAATAGGGAGTTGCATTTTCAACATCAATTATCTCTATCTCCACATCTTTATTCTGTTTTCTTATGCTTTCCGCTGCATTTATTCCTGCTGCGCCGGCACCTATTATCACTATTTTTTTTCTCATATCCCGCTCCTTTAAAAAAATATTAAATATTTTTTATAAAAACTCCATTTTTTTCCTGGAAAAACCCTATTTTTTTGAGATAATTTTGATGTAATGGGTTCTCTGTTTTTTGAATCAATCTTTTATACCCTTCTTTTCTGAACATTTCCAGTCGTTCTTGAAAAATATACTTCCCAAAAGTATAATCACGGAACCTCTCTGTAACATAATCTATAGTTATCTCCACATCTGTACCTTCCGTTTTCCATCCTATTATTCCTGCTGTATAATTATTTCTCAGAAGATAATAAATCTCCTGAGACTGATTCAGACTCTCTCTAGAAAAAAATTTATCTATATCTCCTGCATTTTTTTCTATAAAAAGTTTAAAATAATCACTTTCTCTGTCAGCCCTAACTATCTCATAGGACTCCTTGATAGAATATAATTTTCTCAGATAGTAAAGGTTCATAAAAGCTATACCTATATTCATAAACATTGTTGAAAAAGAACCAATGGCATAGCCATAACCAGCAAAAAGCAGACACCCCACCAGATTTATTACCCTTAACTTTATTATAGATGTCATGGACAGCGATACCAGGATTACTATCGATGATACTATTCCAAAAACCTCAATTAAATTCATTTGTTCCTCCCAAACGATTCATTTTAATATAATTCACACTGTGCATTTTACCATAAATTTAAATTTTTTCCTGTAACATAATTAGAAATAAAAACATACA
>X329_Bleak__coassemble_926_pt1 | contig 10040 bp, 8 predicted proteins | sample X329_Bleak__metabat2_low_PE_005 | metagenome-assembled genome bin X329_Bleak
TTTTATTAATTAACTAAAATTTGAATATTGGTGTTGACTTTTATTTTTTTTTAGTGTTATAATTAGGTGCTTTCCTAATTTAGAAAGTGATTTTTCATAACAATATGATTCAATTATTTAAGGGGGAAAAATGGAACAAAAAAAATCAGGATTTTTTAACAAGTTCCTTAACTTCATTGAAGTTGGAGGAAATGCACTACCGCATCCAGTGTCTTTATTCGCTATTTTCGGTGTAATAATTATACTGGTTTCAGGACTAGTTGCTCAATCAGGTGCTTCTGTAACTTATATGAGAAGAGGAGAAGAAGTAACGGTTGCTGCTAAGTCGCTTATGAATGCAGAGGGTATCAGATATATTTTTAACAGCATGGTTGGAAACTTTACAGGATTTGCTCCGTTAGGAACTGTACTTGTTGCTCTTCTTGGAGTTGGAGTTTGTGAAGGAACGGGACTTATGTCTGCCGTTATTAGAAAAGTTGTGCTTGCTACACCTAGAAAAGCTATTACTGCCATGGTGGTTTTTGCCGGTATCATGTCTAACATTGCCTCAGATGCAGGATATGTTGTACTAGTTCCTCTTGGAGCTGTTATTTTCTTATCTTTTGGAAGACATCCATTAGCAGGACTTGCTGCAACATTCGCAGGTGTTTCTGGAGGATTCTCTGCTAACCTTTTAGTTGGAACACTTGATCCACTTCTTGGGGGAATTTCTACTGAAGCTGCAAGACTTCTCGACCCAGCTTATCAGGTTCTTCCTACTGCAAACTATTTCTTCATGGCTGTTTCTACACTTTTAATAACTGTTCTCGGAACCTATGTTACGGAAAAAATTGTAGAACCTAGACTTGGTAAATATACTGGAGATTCCGCTGTCGACTTTAACGAACTAAATGATAACGAGAAAAAAGGTCTTAAAATGTCTGGTATCGCTGTACTGACTTTTATCGCTATAATGTTGTTTATGACTCTTCCTACCAATGCCATATTGAAGGAAAATGGAACTTTAAATGCTTGGACATCTAAAGGGCTTGTTCCGACACTTATGTTCTTCTTTTTAATCCCTGGTATAGCTTACGGTTATGGAGCTAAAACTATCGCCAATGAAAAAGATATCTGTAATATGATGGGAAAAGCTATGTCTACTATGGGTGGATATCTTGCTCTTGCTTTTGCAGCTTCTCAGTTCATAGCATACTTCGGGTATACTAATCTTGGAACTATCCTTGCAGTTAAAGGAGCAGAAACTCTTAAAGCTATCGGATTTACAGGATTCCCGCTAATCTTAGCCTTCATAGTACTTACTGGATTTATTAATTTATTCATGGGATCTGCTTCTGCTAAATGGGCTATCATGGCACCGGTATTTATTCCTATGTTGATGCAATTAGGATTCTCTCCAGAGTTCACTCAAGCTGCATACAGAATAGGAGATTCGACTACAAACATAATCTCTCCATTGATGTCTTACTTTGCTGTCATTGTAGCTTTTGCTCAAAAATATGATAAAAAAGCTGGAATGGGAACTCTAATCTCTACAATGTTGCCATATTCAATGTTCTTCATGTTGGGATGGGTCGTTCTTCTTCTTGGATGGTACTTCTTGGGATTACCTATTGGAATCGGAGCATCTATGTTCTATGCAGGATAATTTAAAAAAATAAAAATCTATAAAGAAAAAAGCTGTGGCAAATCGCCACAGCTTTTATTATTTTTTCCCTAGAGCATCCTTTACTGCATCTAATATCCCTTCAGAAGAATAAGTAGCTCCTGCTACCACGTCTACTCCCTCAGTTGATGTTTTCCCTTCAAGTGCCGTAAGAAGTGCTGAAGCTTTTCTGAAATATGCTCTCGTATCACTATTTTCAGTAACTTCAACTTTTGCTATTTTGTCTCCATCCATCGTAACTGAAACTTTCATAGTTCCCCCATAACTCTCAGATGTTCCTTCGAGAACCTTTCCAAAAGTTACCGCCGATAAAAGAGCTGTTAATACTAATATTTTTTTCATAATTCCTCCCATTTATATATAGTTTTTTTGTTGAAATCAAATTATTTGGAATATCTATTATTGATAACCTTTAAGATCATTCCAAGAATTAAAAATAGAAACAATCCCCCATAATAAAGTTTTATTGTACTCATCTGCTCGCCTAACGGCTTAGAAATGTCTATTCCTGCAAAAAGAAAAGCCCCTGCAACCATTACAGTAACCAACCCACCTAAAGCATAAGCTAAATAATTGTTTTTGACTGCTTGAAAAGGTGATTTGTGTCCCTTCATTCTAAAATTAATATAGGCTATACTTAGAAAAATATATGGAACTAAGAATGCCATTGTGGACATATCGTAAACTTTATAATAAAACTCTTCTGCTGCATCTCCACCTAGAGTTGTTATAGCTATGAATATTAAAGCCAACACAGTTTGAAACACCAAGGCATTTCTAAGAACTCCCGATCTGTTTTTCGCAGTTAACCAGTTGGGGAATGTCCCTTCTGGCACTTCGCTGAAAACAACTTTTGAAAGAGCCACAGACCAAAGAACAAGAGCCACTAATGTGATAAGGGTATAAGATGCTCCTATAAATCTTACAAACCAGATTCCTAAGCCTAGCTTACTTCCCATAAAACCATATCCACTTATTACCGCATTTACAAGAGATACTTTAGAGAACTCTTCTGCTGTTCCAAATGCTGAAATAGAGATAATTCCTAAAATATATAAAGTCCCTATCAGTAATGAGGATAACAGTATTCCTCTTACAAATTTTCTTTCTGGATTTTCAATTTTATCTACATATGTTCCACATATTTCAGAGCCTCCATAGGCAAATATAATCCACGCAAAACTGCTTAAAAAACTAGACAAACCCGATTTTTCTGAAAGTTTAAAAGCAAACTCCCCACTCTCTATTACAGTACTGCTATTCCCTGTTAGAAATACATAAGCTCCTCCAACTAAAAATATTCCTGCAACAAATAGAGAAAGATACCCAATAACAGAAGAAATTTTATTGAATCCACTCTCAAATTTTATTCCTATAAAAACTGCAAAAATCATAGTCATTGTAGCCAAAATTGCCATCGTTATATTTTCAATATTTGAGTCTCCTTGTAATACAAATGACAGATATGTAGGTACTCTTGTAGCAAGAGTAGGTAGATAGAATATATTGGCTATAAAATATGACCATATAGCTATATAAGCTATCTTACTTCCTAGTCCAATATCTATCCATGCATATATTCCAGCAGTTCTATCTTTGGCATAAGCTCCAAATTCAGCCATTATAAGACTCATTGGGAGAAAAAAAAGAACTGCTCCTAACATGAAAACTGTTACTGATTTAAGACCTATAGCTTTATAGTTATTAGCTATGTTACCAAATCCAAAAACTCCTATGAAAATTATCATAACCAGAGCTAAAGTTGAAATTTTTTTATTACTCATTACCATCTCCATTCAATATAAATTTTTCTATTACCTCTGCTATCCCATGATTATTATTAGAATTAGTTATATAATCCACCATTTCTATGATTTCAGGTTTAGCATTTTTAACTGCAACTGATTTCCCCGCTATTTTCAGCATAGATATATCATTATATGAATCCCCCACCGCTATAACCTCTTCTGCGTCAATTCCCAAATTCTGAATTAATTTTTTTAAACTATTACCCTTATCCATATCTTTTTTAGTCACTTCTAAAAAGAAAGGTTTTGATATCGCTATTGTATAATCATATCCCAGTTCCTCTTTAAGCTTTTTTTCCACTTCTTTCAAATATTCTGGATCCTCGAGCATTATACATTTCACACCCTTGCAATCTACAGTATTTTTGAAAGAAGGGACAACTCTATGGGTCATTCCTGTCAATTCTCTCTCTACATCTATGTATTTACTTTCACTTTCAGAAATTATTTCGTCATCTAAGTAAGTTATAATATGAACTTTATGCTTATGACTAAAATCATAAAGCTTATGAAGATCATCTTTAGTGAGCGATTCATTCAAAATTTCACTTTTGTCATCCCATCTCGTAATTATAGCCCCATTATAAGAAAGTATATAGCTTCCATATCTATGTAATTCCAATTCATCTGCAAGATGTTTCATTGCAAAAGTAGGACGTCCAGAAGCCAATATAAATTTCACTCCCTTTTCCTGAGCTTTCATTATGGCTTCTTTATCTCTTTTTGATATTTTCCCCTCTGAATTGAGAAGTGTATCATCTAGATCTGTTACAATCATTTTAAACTTCATCTCTGTTCTCCTTCAGTAAAATTATAAAGATTCCTCTCTAAAATATAATTCAGGACTTCTTTTGGTAACATTTCACTTAGTTTTTTTAAACTTTCTTTTTTTAGATTTTTTTTTAAATAACTCCTTATTTCTGTGGACGAATACTGAAAATAGGGAGTCTTTAAAATCATAAATTCTCTGTATATTTGAGAAAAAGGGTAGTTTTCCTGTCCCTCTCTTCTAAAAACAATTATCCGACTCTCTTTCAGTACTTTTTCAAAATCTTTCCAAGTGTGAAACGAATTTGCAGAATCTTCCCCTATAATCTCATAAAAGGTAGCATCTTTATAAATGTTTTTTAATTTCATAAGTGTATCTATTGTATAACAAATTTTTTTAGAGTCTATTTCTATTCTGCTTACTTCTACTTTGGGAAACGAGGCAAAAGCAAGACTACACATATTATATCTGTCTATTCCAGAAACGCAATAACTCTCCTTATGTGAAGGTATTCCAGCGGGAATTACAAGAATTTTATCAAAATTAAAATTTTCACATAGATATTGCACTATTTTGGTATGTCCTAGATGTATCGGATTAAAAGAACCTCCAAATATGGCGATTTTCATTACTTAAATTCCTCCAACTTTCTCAAAAGTTCTTCAGAACTTTTAGCAGAAAAAACAGATTCACGATACTCTTTATTTCTGAATGCTCTTACTATCGTAGATACAAGTGTCAGATACTCTTTACCGTGTTCTTGTGGTGCTCCTACCATTATAACCAATTTTACAGGTTCCCCATCCGGTGCCTGAAAATCTAACGGTTTTGCCAAAAGAAATATAGATATTACTATTTTTTTTGCTCCAGAAAATCTTGCGTGAGGGATTGCAATTCCTGTTCCCACTGCTGTAGTTCCTATTTTTTCTCTTTCCAGAATATTTTTTAGAAAATCATTTTCTTCTCCAATAGCATCACTATTTTCTTTTATATGATGAACCATCTGTGTAAGCAATTCTTCTTTGCTAAAATTTGCCTCTGTATAAACTATTAAGTTCTTGTTGGAGTAATTTTCCCCCACATTTTTAATATTTTTTTCCGTGATCTCCATATTGCAATCTCCCTGTATTTAATGGCTTATTTTTTTAAAAGAACTGCTAAAATCTCTCTTTCTAATGGAGTCAACGAGATAAGATCAGTAGAGTTTTTTAGCTCTTCCATATGCATCCCTATTAATTTATCGAGTCTGCCATCCATTTCTTTATCTTTTGATATGAATTTTTCAACGGCTTTCATATATGACACAAAAGCTAATCCCTGGAATGATTCTATATTTTCTTCTGTTTTATCTATATAGCTTAATACCTCTTCTCTTGGAGAATTTTCTTTGGCCCATACTATTTTATCTATATATGAAAAATCACTACGACTTTTAGTCAGATATGAAAGAAGCAATATTAAAAATTCATCCTCATATCTCCCAATTTTTTCGAATGATAACAGCATAAGAGGTTTCAGTAATTTAGGATTATCACTTAAAACAAATTCATATGTTACATGAAAAAAATCCTTAGGACTTCTCAAAAGGAGCTCTTTTCCATATCTCAGTACATATTCAAAGCTATTTTTATAAAGTAATTTCGAATATGTTTCCTTTACTTTTTTCAGCTCCATATTGCTAAGCCTATCTATCTTTTCTATTATTTGACGTTCCCTGAAATCTACACTCTCTTCTATAGCTTGAGCTACCAGATCAGAGTCTTTAAGATATGCTACTGCAGGGAGTGCCATATTCATCTTCTTTCTAAAAATTTCAAAATTCTTCACCTTGAAATAAGATCTCTTATCTAGAACCTCTGAAAAACCCCTTAAAGCTTCCTCTGGTCCTCCATATTCTTTAATATATTCAACAATACTTTCTCTCTCTATTTTCAATTTATGCCTCCTATCTATAACTCTTTTTTGTAATTCTGCAGAGTGTTATCTTCCAACATAGTAAACTCTATTTTCAACACGTAGAGATTAGGAATTTTTAAATCTTTAGGAAATTTAACAAAATCCTTCTCTGTGGTTATTATAAAATCTGCTCTTATCTGTTCAGCCTTTTTTCTTACCATTTCTAAATCTTTTTCCTTAAAATCATGGTGATCCATAAAGTCTACTCTTTCGATATATTGCGGATTAAGAGAAATTACGGTTTTTTCAAAATTTAGAGGATTAGCAAGTCCAGAAAACAGTAAAACTCTTTTTCCTGCAACCCAAAAAAGAGGCTTTGCATTTCCTTTGGCATCACAAAGAGAGGTCACTCCATGTTTGGCTACAGATACCGGCTTTTTTTCCTGCTGCTTCAGATATCTTTTTATCTTTTCTACTTCTCTTTCACTTACAAGATCAGCTTTAGTTATAATAAATTCTCCAGCTCTTGAGGCAGCTTTTTTAAAATCTTCCCGAAGCGTTCCTTTAGGAAGAAGAGCTCCCCAACCGAAAGGATTGGTCGCATCTATCAGGACAATATCTCTATCCCTTTTTAGCTTTCTATGTTGAAAACCGTCATCTAGGACCACAGCATCCACATTAAAATGTTTTTTAGCAAATTTACAGCCTGCATATCTATCTTTGCTCACTATTATGGGAGATTTCAAATTCAAAGCATGGATATAAGGTTCATCTCCACTCTCTTTAGGCGAGGCAAAAATTTTTATCCCATCACTTACAAGAAGAGGATCATTTTTTCGTTTCCCCTTGTACCCTCTAGATACAACAGCAACTTTTTTTCCCATTTTTTCTAGTTTTTTTACAAAAAATTGAACTGCGGGAGTTTTTCCAGTCCCCCCTACAGTTATATTTCCCACGCAGAAAATTTCCAAATTTGGAATTTCTCTTATTTTTAAAATTTTTCTATCATAAAGTATATTTCTTATTCGTGTAACCACGTAATATATAAATGCTAAAATCTCCATTTTTTCTCCTTGAGAGTTTTATATTATATTATATCTTATTTTTGGAAAATTTCAAAACTTTACAGGCACTATTTTTGAAATTCCTATTTCCTTATTCATGGTCACTCCGAATATTGTATCTGATTCCTTCATAGTCTCTTTATTATGTGTTATCAAAATAAACTGAGAACGGTCTGTAAACTCCTTCAGCTTATTTATAAGTTTTCTAGTATTTTTATCATCCAGTGCTGCCTCTATTTCATCCAGAAAAGTAAATGGACTAGGTTTGTACATAAATATGGCCATTATGAAAGCTATCGCAACCATGGATTTTTCTCCTCCTGAAAAAAGAGAAAGAGACTGCTGTTTTTTATTTTTAAATCTGACCACAATATCAATTCCTGAATCCTCAATGGTTTCTCCTTCTGTAAGGAGAAGTTTTCCTTCCGAATTTTGCAGTACATCTCTGCACATATTATTGAAATTGGTACTAATTTCTCCATAGGCCTCTCTGAATTTCCTCTCTATCTCACCGCTTATTTCATCTAGCATAGATAAAAGTTTTTTTCTACTTTCATTCATATCTTTATACTGAGATGTAAGATCTAGATATTTTTTATTCAACAGTTCAAACTCATCTATTGCCAGAAGATTTACTGTTTCAAAATTCTTAAGTTTAAATTCTAAATTTTTGAAAGTTGACTTTATTTTTTCATATTCCTCTTTTAGAATTTCTAAACTCTCTGTATTCACCAGAAGTTCTAGTTCTTGTGTTATTGTCTCCAATTCATTTTTAAGTCTCTCTGTCATTTCAATCTCTTTACTATGTTTATCCTTATTTTTAAGATAATTACTTTCTAGCTCTTTTCTCTCTTCTATAAGTTTTCTCTCCCACTGTGAAAGCTCATTTATCCGGAGCTTCATTCCATTAATCTCACTATTTTCTCTCTCATAGATTTCTGTGAAATTTTTAATTTCTATCTCTATATCCACAATTTTCTCATTACATTTTTTTATATTTAGAATTATCTGAGTTCTTTTATCTTCTTCTTGTGTAAGCTCTCTAATGAATTCAAGTTTTTCTTTTACTATTTTTTCCACTTCATCTTTTAACTGTTCTATTCTGTTTTCATTATTGAGGTAAAGAATTCTTATGTCAGAATACTCCTCTTTTTTTACTCTGATTTTCTCTTGAGTGTCAATATTTTCCTTTTCCTGATTTCCCACCTCATCTTTCATTTTAGAGATTATCTGATCTGTATTCTCTTTGCTATCTCTAGATTGGGTAATTCTTTTTTGGAATTCCTCTATATAACTACTCTCCTCATGATAATCACTTTCTAATATCTGAAGTTCTCTTTGATTTTTTTCCAGTTTCAGTTGATAATCTTCTAGTTCATCTTTTAGTCCTTTGAGATTTTTTCTATTCTCCTCTTCTAAGGCATCAATATGAAAAATTTCTCCTTCTAGTTTTTCAAGATATTTTTTACTTTTCTCCTGCTGAAGATTTATCTCCTTCTGCTTCTCTCTAAGATTTTCAAGAAGAGAAATAAGGTTCTGCTTTTCCCTTTTTCTTTCCAACATCTGAGAAAGTGGAGAGTTCTGATTTTCTCCTCCTGTTATTCTTCCCCTTGCAGAAAGAAGTTCTCCCGAAACGGTGACCACATTTCCTGAATGCTGATTTTTTTTCAAAATTTCTAGTCCTCTATCCACCGACTCTACTATAAGAAGGTTTCCCAAAAGAAAATCTACAATCTTTTTATACTGTGGCTCTGCTGTTATAAGCTGTGAACCTATTCCTAAAACTCCCTCTTTTTTCACAAACTCTTTTTTCTGTTCATATACTTTTATAGTATCCAGTGCTAGAAAAGACGCTCTTCCTGCTTTTTTCATTTTAAGTAGTTCTATACATTTTTTTGCGGTAATACTACTGTCTGTGACTATATCCTGAAGGTTTCCGGGAATAGCAGCTTCTATAGCCTTTTCCAAGCCTTCTGGTATATTCATTACATTGGCAACTATTCCTAAAACACCAGGAATTTTTTCATTCAATACCTCTTTAACCCCTTTATATAACCCTTCATTACTCTCTTCCAACCTTATTATATTTTGAAGTTTTATACTAGAACGTTTCTCTTCATAATCATTCTCTCTAGTTTTTTCAGAGAGCCTATTTATCTCCATGCTCGTTTCAGAAATTTTATTTTCAAGAAAGGTTGTTCTCTGAGAAATCTCCTCAACCTTTTTTTCACTTTCAGCAACTTTTTCTAAATATTCTTTAACCGATTGGCTATTTTCCTGAACTTTCACTTTTTGAGCAGACATATCTTCATTCAAAGTCTGAAGCTTAATTCGAGTAGTTTTAGCTCTTCTCTCTGAATTTTCTATATCATTTACGACTTTTAGCCTTTCAACTTCAAGCTCCATTATTTTTCTTTTCTTGCTTTCTACCTCTATCTCTCTATTTCTTTTTTCTTTTTCAAGCAGTTCTATCTCATGAGAATATTTATTATTACTACTGCTCAATTCTTGGAGTTTGGTTTTATATTTTTCCAGCTCCTGTGAAAGATGTGAAACAACATTTTCATGGGATTTTATTTTTTCTTGAATCTTTCCTATGTATCTCTCTTTTTCTTCCTGTTCTCTTTTGAAAGATTCTATTCTCTCTCCTGCTCTGGCTTTTTCACGCTCTCCTATTTCAATCTTTTCTTTTAGTTCACTATTTTTAGTTAAATTTCCCTCTATTTTTTCTACAAGAATTTCACGCTCATACTCATTTTCTGAAAATTCCTGACTATTTTTCTCTAAACTTTTTTCCAACTTATCTATCAATTCAACTGTTTTTATCTCTTCACAGG
>X329_Bleak__coassemble_927_pt1 | contig 9898 bp, 9 predicted proteins | sample X329_Bleak__metabat2_low_PE_005 | metagenome-assembled genome bin X329_Bleak
TTAAATATAATTATTATATAATATTTTTCGACAAAAAGGAGTATGGAAAATGAGGGGAATTTTAAAAATGGGATTTATGATTGCTGCAATATGCTTTATAACATCGACAGCGGAAGCAGCCAAAATTTATGAGGCGAAAAGCCTTATAACGGGGAATATTTTGAAAGTAGATAGTGAAAGTATAGTAGATCAAGGAATAAAAATCGATTATACTATAAAAAAAGATATGATAGTTATGAAAATAACAAACACTTCAGATGAACTTATAACTGTAGATTTGAATGGGGCCAAATATATTGGTATGGATAAAAAAAATAGTCGTGCGTATGACTTTAAGCAGAAAGAGAGAGGGTGGTTTGAAAGCTTAACTCCTGCAGGGATAAGACCGAATGATTATTATGAGGCTCATATAGTCCCTAGTTCCAATTTAAAATCTATTCCTTCAACTGGAGTAACAGGGGGAACTATTTATATAGGCCAAAATCTCTTTAGTCCAGAGAGTGAAGAGATGAAGAATGCAAAGAGAGATTACGCTGAAATTATAGTTCCTATTGTTCAAGGCGCTCCCTATTCGGGAATTAGCCGTGACATAATGATATACCTTGGAGACAAAGAAAATATAAAAATAGAAAACAGACCTGCTGTGCAACCAGTAAAAACAGTTGCACCTACCAAATCTGCTGTTCTTCCACCGATGCCGGAAGTATCCCATGAAACGACAACCAAACTTCAACAAGTTCAGGAGGACAATACAAAACTTAAAGCTGAGATAGAGGCTAGAGAAAAGCTTCTTCAATACCTAAAGGAACAGGAAATTTTGAAAAAACAGCTGGCTGAAAAAGAAGCTGAAATACAGAAATTATTAAAAACTACAACACCGTAATTATTGAAGATGGAGAGGAGTTCAGAGTGATAACTTTTATAAATTATGCTAAATGCAGTACCTGTAAAAATGCTAAAAAGTTCCTGGAAGCTAAAAAAATAAATTTTCAAGACAGACAGATAGTGGAGAACAATCCCACAGCTGAAGAGTTGAAAAAATTTTTAGAAATCAGTGGACAGCCAGTAAAGAAATTTTTTAATACCAGTGGAATATTATACAGAGAGATGAACCTTAAAGATAAAGTTGCCAACGGAACTGAGGAGGAACTTCTTGAAATTTTGGCCAGTAACGGTATGCTTGTAAAAAGGCCACTTCTTGTGAGTGAGAGAGGAGTCCTTATAGGATTCAAAGAGCAAGAATGGGAAGAGTTTTTTAAAAATTAAAAATCATATATAGATAAAGGGGGGGAAGCTGAAATTTCTCTCCCTTTTTTCTCTTGTAACTCTCTGTAAAATAGTGTAAACTTTAGTAATAAATATAGAAAGAGAGAGTGAAAATGAAATATACAAAAGAAAATATAAAAAAATTACAGATAGTTGCCCCAGCTGGGGATATTGAAAAATTTTATGCAGCAGTGGATGCTGGAGCCGACGAAGTATATATGGGACTTCAGGGATTCGGAGCTAGAAAGAGTGCAAAGAACTTTACACTTACAGAATATAAGGCAGCCATAGATTATGCCCATGAGCATGGAACAAGGGTACTGATGACACTGAATACCATTATGATGGATAATGAGTTTCAACCTCTTTATCATAATCTCAACGAACTTTACAAATATGGTTTAGATGCTATAATTGTCCAGGATTTAGGAATGTTCAAATTTATTAAAGAAAACTTTCCTGAAATTGAGATTCATGGTAGTACCCAGATGACAGTCTCAAATCATGTGGAAGCCGAGTATCTAAGAGAGTTAGGATTTTCAAGAGTAGTTTTATCCCGTGAACTTTCTCTAGGAGAGATAAAATCCATAAGAGAAAAAACAACCATAGAGTTGGAAATATTTGTTTCTGGAGCTCTGTGTGTATGTTATTCTGGGAAATGCTATATGAGTAGTTTTATAGGGGCCCGTAGTGGAAACCGTGGAATGTGTGCCCAACCATGCAGAAAGACCTACAGTGTAGATGGGAGAGACATGGGATATATTCTGAGCCCTAAGGATCAACTTATGGGGAAAGAGGAGATAGATTTCCTGAAAGAGATAGGAGTTGAATCTATAAAAATAGAGGGACGTATGAAGGAAGCTAAGTATGTTCATGAGTTGACAGAGTATTTTAAAACTCTTATAGAAGGTGAAGAGAGAAAAGAGAGAATAAGTAGAATATTCAACAGAGGATATGGAAAGGGATATTTCCACGGAGAGGAAAAAAATCTTATCAACTCTAAATACTCTTTCAATCTGGGAAAACAGATAGGTATTTTCAATGGAAAAGAAGTTAAAATTTCTGAAAAAATTATGCTAGGAGATGGAGTGACTTATCTTTCCAAAGATTTTGAGAAACTTGGAGGAGCCTATATTAGTAAAATAGTTCATAGAACTTTTGACAGGAATCGTGAAAAATCCCTGAGCAGCAATGCAGATAAGAGTAAGGAAGCTTTTCCGGGAGAAACTCTTATAATGCAGGATATTCCAGTAGGAACTCGTTACCTTTTCAAAAGTTTCGACAAAGAGATAGAGGATACTATAAATCTGGAGAGAAAACACACTGAGAAAAAGATAGAGATAACTGGAAAATTCCAAGGGGAGCTGAATCAGTTTCCTAAGCTGACTTTCTATTATAAGAACTTGAGGGGAGAGATACTGACGGGAGAGGCTTTGGGAGAGAAGGAAGCAGAGCTTGCAGGTAAAAAGCCTATAACAGCTGAAAATATTCAGGATAAGCTTTCTGAACTTGGAGAAACAGAATTTTTCCTAGGAAGTTGTGATTTTGAATTGGAAGACAATCTTTTTATTCCGGTGTCGATAATAAAAGCTATGAAAAGAGATGCGGCTGAAAATCTCATAGAAAAGATAGCAGACTCTTACAGAAGGGAAAATTCTTCCGAGCCCAAGTATATAATAGAGAAAGCGGAGGAGAGTGTAACAGAAAAAAATCCGGTGGTATCGGCGATAGTGACAACTAGAGAGCAGGAGAAAAAACTGATAGAATTGGGAATAAACAAGATCTATTATGCCAATGTGGGAGTTGTTAAAGAAAAAAATCTAGACAAAATAAAATATGATTCCCCTATAGCCTACACACTGTTAGATGCAAAAGAAAATCCTAAAAAAAATATTACTCTTCACTGGAGTTTGAATGTGAGTAATAGATATGCTCTATCTCAGTGGGAAAAAAATCCTAAGATAGAGACAGTTATGCTCTCTCCTGAACTTAGTTTTGAAAAGATAAAGAATCTTGGAGCCACAAAATTGAAAAAGGCTCTTCTAATCTATTCAAAACCTAAAGTTATGCAGATAGAGGCAGGAGTTACAGAAAAATCTACTGAGATAAAAAATGACAAAGAGGACAGCTTCTCTCTTGTGATAAACAGATTTGGAAACAGTGAAATATATCTGAATAGGGCTCTGGACATAACAGATTCTATGAAAGAGATAAGAACTCTTCTTGTGGATGAGGTAGTTTTAGAATTTAGAAATGAATCTCTTGAGGAGATAGAAAAAATTGTTAAGGGAATAAGTGATATTAAAAATCCTGAGAAACAAGTATCAGGATACAACTATTGGAAAGGAGTATTCTAATGGATAAAAAGACAGCAAAGAATTTTGGAACTTGGTTTGGATTGGGAGAGATGAAAGTTGCTCCGGGAACATTTGGAACACTGGGAGGTATCCCGCTTTATATACTTATGAACTATATAAAAAGATTTTTTCCTAATAATATGGTTTATAACTCTTTTTACTTTGTATTTCTTATGACATTTTTTGCCTTTGCAGTATATGTTTCGGATATATGCGAAAGAGAGATATATCACCAAAAAGATCCTCAGGCAGTTGTAATAGATGAAGTTTTAGGTTTTATGGTTACTCTTTTTCTAATAAATCCTGTGGGATTAAATCAAAACCTTGTGGCAATAGGGTTGGGGTTTTTGATTTTTAGAATTTTGGATATAACTAAAATAGGACCTATCAACCACTCTCAACACTTTGGACATGGAATCGGAGTTGTATTGGACGATTTCCTTGCAGGGATGATAGGAAATTTTATAATGGTTTCTCTCTGGACCATAATATTCTAAAGGAAAGCTAAAAAATACTATGGAAAAAAAGGGAAAAAAACTGTATAATGGTGTGAATGAATTTAATCTTATAAAGATTTTAAATGAAAAAAATATAAAAATATCTGTTGCAGAATCCTGTACCGGAGGTATGCTCTCAGAAAAAATTACAGCTATTCCAGGGGCTTCAAAAGTTTTTTATGAGGGCGTGGTAACCTACAGCAACGCTTCTAAAATTTCAAGACTAGGAGTGAAGTCTGAAACCATAGAAAAATATGGAGCGGTGAGTAGGGAAACTGCCCTAGAGATGGTGAAAGGATTAACCACAGAGATAGGAATATCCATAACAGGTTTTGCAGGACCTGGAGGTGGAGATGAAACCAATCCTGTGGGAACGGTTTTTATAGGAATAAAAAAAGAATCTCAGATAGAGGTTTTTCACTATATTTTTTCAGGGGACAGGGAAGAGATAAGAAAAAGTTGTGTGGAAAGAGCTTTAATTGAGGTTATAAAATTGTTGAAATGAGGAGTTACAATGAATATAGGAGAGAGAATAAAGAAAAGCAGAAATGCTCTTAAGCTATCTTTGAGGGATTTGGCAGAAAAAGTTGAATTGTCAGCAAGTTTTCTATCTCAAATCGAACAGGGAAAAGCTTCTCCATCAATTGAGAATTTAAAGAGAATAGCTAATGCCTTAGAGGTGAGAGTGAGTTATCTTATAGAAGATGAAGAAGAGAAAAAAAATTCTGATCTCATGAGAAAAGATCAGAGAAGATATGTTGAGAGCATAGATTCAAACACAAAAATGGCATTGTTATCTTCATCTAAAATAGAGAGACAGATGGAACCTATTCTATATGAGATAGGACCCTATGGAGAGAGTGGAAGAGGTTATTACACTCACAATGGGGAAGAGTTTATATTTATATTGGAAGGCAGACTGGATATATATATAGACGGAACAGTACATTCATTGGAAGAGGGAGACAGCTTCTATTTTAAATCTACCGAAAAACATAGATTTAAAAATAATACAGATAAGCCCGCAAGAGCTATCTGGGTAGTTACGCCCCCTACATTTTAAAGAAAACATTCCAGGAGGAAATTATGAAATTAGAGATAAAATTTTTAAATTCAGTGAGGCTCATAAAGCTCCTGATAGCAGCGAGTAGATGGTTGTCTAAGTACTCAGATGTACTTAACGATCTGAATGTATATCCTGTTCCAGATGGAGATACAGGAACTAACATGTCTATGACTCTTCAGGCGGTTGAAAATGACCTTATAAAACTTAACCATGAACCTAAAATGGATGAGCTTGTGGAGATTGTTTCTGAAGCGGTACTTCTTGGAGCAAGGGGAAATTCAGGGACTATTCTTTCTCAGATTCTTCAGGGATTCCTGGAGGGAGTAAGAGATAAAGAGGAAGTTACAGTTGATGATGTAGCAAAAGCCTTTACTATGGCCAAAGAGAGAGCCTATGCTGCTGTTATAAATCCTGTAGAAGGAACGATGCTTACTGTAATCAGAAGAGTTGCAGAAGAAGCTGCCAAGTATGATGGGCCTAAAGATGATTTTGTTCTTTTCTTGATACATGTAAAAAATGTTGCAGGAGCAGCAGTGGAAGAGACACCTAATATGCTTCCTAAACTAAAAGAGGCTGGAGTTGTAGATGCTGGAGGAAAGGGTATATTCTATATTCTAGAAGGGTTCGAAAAGTCCATAACAGATCCTGAGATGCTGAAGGATCTTGAAAGAATAGTTCAGTCTCAGGCACACAGAAGAGAGAAACTGGATATAACAGTAGCTGCTCACATATACGAAGAGATTAAATTTAAATACTGTACAGAGTTTGTAATCGAGACCGGTTCTTTCGACTTAGAGGAATATAAAGTAAAATTGATGGATATGGGAGACTCTATGGTTTGTGCTCAGACAGCTAAAAAAACCAAAACTCATATACATACAAATAACCCTGGACAGGTCTTGGAAATTGCCATGTCTTTTGGAAACCTCAGTAATATTAAAATAGACAACATGGAAATTCAGCATAAAAATACTCTTCTGAACCCCCATGATATAGAGGATCAGTGTGGATGTGAGGATCATAATCATGAAGAGAACAAATATATGTTCAATCATGAGAATGAAAACAATATTTCCTATTTTGCTATAGCTGATAACAGAGAGATAGGAAATCTTTTCCTTGGAAACGGAGCAGCAGCAGTACTTATAGGTGGTCAGACTCAGAATCCTAGTGTAGCAGATATTGAACAGGGATTAAACCAGATAAAGGGAGATAAAGTAATTGTTCTTCCAAACAATAAAAATATAATTGGAGCAGCAAAACTTGCTGCTGATAGATCCAAGAAAGATGTGTTTGTTTTGGAAACTGCAACTATGCTGGAAGGAAATTATATTCTTAAAAATAGAAAAAGTTCAATGGAAAAAGTTTTAAGAGATAAAAATAGAAACTATTCCATAGAGATTACTCAGGCAGTCAGAGACACAAGGGTCGACTCTTTAGAGATAAAATCAGGAGATTATATAGCTCTTGTAAATGGAAAAATAACTGACAAGAACTCTGAACTTAAGGGTCTGATTGAGGAGCTGTACAGTAAGTATCTTACAGATAAAACATTAAATGTGTTGGCAGTTATCGGAAAAGGATCGACAGAAGAGGCTAACCAATCCCTAAAAAAAGCCAAAGAAAAAGTAAATTATAAAGAGATAGTTGGAGGACAGGAAAATTATCCATATTATATATATATTGAAGAGAGAGATCCAGAGCTTCCTGAAATAGCAATACTGACAGATTCTACTTCTGATCTGACACCTGAGCTTATGGGCGATCTAGATATATCTATAATACCTCTTAAAATAAAACTGGAGGGGGATGAGTATTACAGAGATGGAGTAGATATCACCAAGGAAGAGTTTTGGACAAAACTTACTACAGGAGATGTAATACCTAAAACTTCTCAGCCTTCCCCGGCAGAATTTAAAGAGATGTATGAAAATCTTTTTGAGAAAGGATATAAAAAAATAATAACTATACTGATTTCATCTAAGCTGAGTGGAACTCAGCAGGCAGCCAAAGTTGCCAAGGGAATGATGAAAGAGAGAGAAAAGGATATCTCTATAGTGGATTCTAAATCTGTTACTTTCGGATTGGGATACCAAGTTTTAGAGGCAGCTAAAATGGCTAGAAAAGGTGTGAATTGTGAGGAGTTATTGGCTTGGGCAGAGCAATTCCATACAAGATCCAAAATATATTTTGTAGTAAACGACCTCACATATCTGGTAAAGGGAGGAAGATTAGGTAAAGCTGCAGGAATGATAGGTGGATTCCTGAATCTTAAACCTATTTTGAAACTTGAAGATGGAGAGGTAACTGTTGCAGGAAAAGCCTTTGGTGAAAGAGGAGCCTTCAAATTTATGAATAAAGTAATTAAATCTGAAGCTGCTGAAGGAAGTGTAAAAGCTAATATAGGTTGGGGTGGAACTCAGTCTGAGCATGACAATGCAGAAAAACTGTATCAAGAGGGGAAAAGCATGGACAGAGTTGAGATGCTTGATAGATACAATATAGGTGCTACTATCGGTTCTCACTCAGGGCCGGTATATGGTTTGGGGATAGTTCAAAAAATAAAATAACAAAAATATAATGGAAGTGAAAGGGGAAAACAATGGCAATATTAGTTTGTGGAGGAGCAGGATATATCGGAAGTCACGTTACAAAACTACTTCTTGAAAAAGGGAAAGAGGTAATTGTTTTAGACAATCTTCAGACAGGTCATGTTCAGTCTGTGGATGCTAGGGCAAAGCTTGTGATGGGAGATCTTAGGGATGACGAGTTTATGAGAAGAGTTTTTACAGAAAACTCTATTGATGGAGTAATCCATTTTGCAGCTGACTCTCTTGTGGGAGAGAGCTGTGTAGAGCCGTTAAAATATTATGACAATAATGTTTATGGATCAGTTTGTCTTCTAAAACATCTGAAGGAAAATGGAGTAAAAAGAGTTGTGTTTTCTTCTACTGCGGCAACTTATGGGGAGCCGAAAAATATTCCTATCTTAGAGACAGATCCTACAATTCCTACAAATCCATATGGAGAAACTAAACTTGCTGTGGAAAAAATGCTGAAGTGGGCAGATGAAGCTTACGGAATAAAATATACAGCTCTTAGATATTTCAATGTAGCAGGAGCTTATCAGACAGGAGAGATTGGAGAAGATCACTCACCAGAAACTCACCTGATTCCCCTGATTCTTCAGGTAGCACTAGGAAAAAGAGAAAAAATAGCCATCTATGGAGATGACTACCCTACAGAAGATGGAACATGTATTAGAGACTATATCCATGTTATGGATCTTGCAGACGCTCACATAAAAGCCCTTGAAAGGCTTGAAAATGGAGGAGAGAGTACTGTTTATAACCTTGGAAATGGAAATGGATTCTCAGTTAAAGAGGTTATAGAAGCAGCTAGAAAAGTGACAAACCATGCTATTCCAGCAGAGATAACACCGAGAAGAATGGGTGATCCTGCAAGACTTGTAGCTTCATCTGAAAAGGCTATAAAAGAGCTGAATTGGAAACCTCAGTATGATTCTATTGAGTATATAATTGAAACTGCATGGCAGTGGCACAGTAACCATCCAAATGGTTATGAAGATTAATTAATTAAGCAGAGGAATCCAGAGATTTTATAATGCTCTGGATTTTTCCTTGATTTTCAGGAGGGAAAAGTAATGGAAAAAGAGATTCCACAACATCTTGCAATAATAATGGATGGAAATGGGAGATGGGCAAAAAAAAGGTTTCTTCCGAGAACTGTAGGGCATAATGAAGGGGCTAAGACTCTCAGAAAAATTTTGACCCATTCTCAAAAACTTGGAATAAAATATCTTACAGTATATGCCTTTTCCACTGAAAATTGGAAAAGAGCAGAGGAAGAGGTAGGAGCCCTTATGGCTCTTTTTAAAAAATATCTTCAAAGTGAAGAGAAAGAATTTATGAAAAATAATGTAAGATTTATAGTTTCAGGAAGAAGAGAAGGAATAAATTCGGAACTTTTGGAGGCGATAGATAGAGTAGAGAAAAATACAGCTAAAAACAGTGGTATAACTCTCAATCTGGCATTCAATTACGGAGGAAGAGCTGAAATAATAGATGCTATAAATAAAATAATAGAAACAGGAGAAAAAAATATAACTGAAGAAAGTTTTAGAAAGTATCTCTATAATGATATTCCGGATCCGGAACTGCTCATAAGAACTAGCGGTGAAATAAGAATTTCAAACTTTCTTCTTTGGCAGATAGCTTACTCTGAAATATATATAACAGAAAAATTTTGGCCTGATTTTAATGAGAAGGATTTAGAGACAGCTATTGAAAGCTATAGAATGAGAGAGAGAAGATTTGGAGGAGTTGTAGATGTTAAATAGAATACTGATAGCCCTGCTGGGAATTCCTGCTCTGGCATATATATATTATACTGGAGGCATATTTCTGCTGATTTTTACAAATGTAATAGTGGGAATAGCACTATATGAATTTTATAATATGGCTATTTTATCAGGTAAAAAATGTTATAAGATTTTTGGAATTTTATCCGGACTGGGTATACTTAACTATACCTATTATAAGGATGCTATGGGATTGTCCTATGATAGTTTTCAACTTCTTGTACCTTTGACTTTGATGCTTATGGTATATAGAGTGTTGAGAAATAGAGTTGAAAATTCGAGTTTAGAGATTGGGGTAACTATTTTAGGGATAATATATATAGCTATATTC
>X329_Bleak__coassemble_928_pt1 | contig 9879 bp, 9 predicted proteins | sample X329_Bleak__metabat2_low_PE_005 | metagenome-assembled genome bin X329_Bleak
CCAGCCATGGTAGTAAATTTGTCCACATGGCAGGAAGCCCAGACTCTTCTACGTTCTCCATTTTTTTCATTGTCTTTATAAAAGACATCCTGAGTGGTGAAACATGTACATGTGGGGCAGACAAAGTTACAACGTCCACAGGCGATACATCTATCATAATCTCTCCATAGGGGAAGATCTATAATTTTTTCCAGTTCTATATTTTCAGGAATTTCAACTCTCTCCACGTTTTCAGTCACAAACTCCATAGAGAAATCTCTCTCTTCTCCGCTTTGAAAGGCTTCCTTAAAGCTCTCGTCTTTTACATCCACACAAATTTCTGAGTCTGTAATTTTTAGTCCCAGATGATATTCCTCAGTTGTATTGGTACCGAAGGAGGTACAGATACAGCTGTCCCATCCTTTTCCAGGGCAGCCGATAACTGCAAACTTTACCATAGCTTTCATCTCTTCATAGTATGGATCTGAGAATTTGTTGTTTAGGTAGATATTGTCCACTCTGTTTACTCCGTGGAGGTCACAGCTTCTAAGTATAACCAAGGCTTTTTTGGTTCTTCCCTCAGGCTTGATAAATTCTTTTTCAGTGAAGTAAAACAATCTTTGAGTTATCGGAAGAAGAATCTCTTTAGGAGAAAAATTTGATTTTTCCTTTAGGTTTATCTCCTCCACTTTTTTAATTTTTTCATACTTTACCAGATCAGTATCTGAAAAAGTTCCCTTGAAGGGAGAAGTTACAGGAGCATAGATGTCATACTCCTGAGACAGAGATTCTAAAATCCCGTTAAACTGCTCTTTTGTAAATGTTTTTTTCATACTTCCTCCGTTTTTTAAGCTGATTTCTTATTAGATGTAAAATAATAGGCTGCTCCCAGAGCTGCTCCACCCACTGTATTCCCCAGAGTTACAGGAATAAGGTTTGTAAACATAGGACCTATAAATGATGGGTCATGAAAAATTAAAGTTGCATATATTGTCATATTGGCGATACTGTGCTCTAATCCTATTGTTATAAATGCAAATAGGCACCACCAAATCATTATAAGTTTTCCAGATTCAGAAGTCATTTTAAGGGCACACCAAACCCCTAGACAAACTAGGATATTACACAGAACACCCCTAAAAAATAGCTCAAGGAAGGAAGGACCTGCTTTTACTCCTCCTATAGTCTCCATAAATTTCAGAACATCTCCTGCACCAGGTGCAAAATGCTTAGTAAGTCCAGTCAGGTAATAAAGACCGGAAACAAGTATAGCTCCGAAGAAATTTCCAAGGTAGCAGACTATCCAAAGCCAGAGAGTTTCTCCCCAGGTAACTTTCTTTTGAAGAGCTGAAATTGTCATAACCATATTGTTTCCGGTAAAAAGCTCACTTCCGGCCATAACCACAAGACTTAGTGCCACTCCGAAAGAGACTCCCATAAGTATCCTTACCCCAAAGGCTCCAGCTACAGGATTGGCAATACCTCCCACAGTGAAAATCAGAAGTATACCCAATCCCACATAGATTCCTGCCAGGGTTGACATAAGAAAATATCTTGAAATACTGCTTTTCAGATAATCTCTCTTTGTCACACCGATGCATCCAACTTTTTCTACCACATCTCTTAACATCTTTCCTCCTAAATATATTTTATTTGAAACTATTATAAATTTTACTGTGCTTCCTCATGGCTTTCCTTTTATTTTTTTTATAAGAAGCTATTCTGACATTATATAGAAAAAAACAGTTTAATAAAGTGACTCTAATCACGTTTTTAGAGAGAGTTATAAAATAAAGGTTTTTAAAGAAGGAAAATCTTAAAATCTAGTGTATATCTTATCCAGAGCAGAGGCTCAAAATTTAAATTAACTGAGGAGGAGTGAATCTATGAGCATGTTTTGTTATCAGTGTCAGGAGGCAGCCAAAAACAGCGGGTGTACAGTGAGAGGTGTCTGCGGTAAGCTTCCAGATGAGGCTAAATATCAGGATCTTTTAGTATATCTTACTAAGGGGGTTGCACTTTGTAGCCATAAACTTCGTAAAATAGGGAAGAAAGACAGTAAGGTAGACTATTTTATCCTTAACTCTCTTTTTACAACAATTACCAATGCCAATTTTGATGCTAAAAAGCTTCATAATATGGTAGTAGCTGGAACTAAACTGAGAGACGACCTCTATTTACAGTGCCTGAAAAATAATTTAGAGATAGAGGGATACTATATGCATCTCTTCGAGCCTAAAGAGATTCTTTTAGATGAGACAAAATCTCTGGAATTTGCAGAAACAGTAGGGGTACTGAGACATGAAAATATAGATTTACGTTCTCTTGTGGAAACTGTAACTTACGGATTGAAAGGTATGGCCGCTTATGGTGAGCATGCTGCCAATCTGAATTATTATGACGAGGATACTGTTGCTTTTATGGAAAAAGCACTTATGGATATAGAAAATCCCAATATAACAGTGCCTGAACTTATACAGCTGGTACTGGATACAGGAGCTCATGGAGTGAAAGTTATGGCACTTCTGGATAAGGCCAATACCCAAACTTACGGACACCCAGTAGCTGGAACGGCCAATATAGGAGTAGGAAAGAATCCGGGAATTCTTATCTCGGGACATGATCTGCACGATATGGAGATGCTGTTGAAACAGACAGAGGGAACAGGAATAGATGTGTATACTCACTCAGAGATGCTTCCTGCCAACTATTATCCTGCATTTAAAAAATATGGGCACTTTCACGGAAACTACGGAGATTCATGGTGGCATCAGGAGAAGGATTTTGCCACATTTAACGGACCTGTGCTGTTCACAAGCAACTGTATAGTTCCTCATCCTTTCCGTGAGGGAGCAAAAAAATCGGAATTTGCAGGAAAGGTTTTTACAACTAACTCTGCGGCAATGACAGGATGCCCTCATATTGAAAGTGACGAACATGGACATAAAGATTTTTCCCCAATTATAGAGATGGCTAAAAAATGCCAACCACCTGTGGAGATTGAGACAGGGACAGTTACTGGAGGATTCGCCCATAATCAGGTATTACAGCTGGCTGACAAAGTTATAGAAGCTGTTAAATCTGGAGCTATCAAGAGATTTATAGTTATGGCAGGATGCGACGGAAGAATGGCGGACAGAAAATATTACACAGAGTTTGCAGAAAAACTACCGAAGGATACTGTAATCCTGACAGCAGGGTGTGCTAAATACCGTTATCTGAAACTGAATCTGGGAGATATAGGAGGAATACCTAGAGTTTTGGATGCTGGACAGTGTAACGACTCATACTCTTTGGCTGTTATAGCTCTGGCTCTTAAAGATGCCTTCGGACTGGATGATATAAATAAACTTCCTATAACTTACAATATTGCCTGGTATGAGCAGAAAGCTGCTATTGTACTCCTCGCACTTCTGTACCTAGGTGTTAAAAACATCCACCTGGGACCAACACTTCCAGCATTCCTATCACCAACTGTTGTAAATGTACTTGTGGAGCAGTTTGGAATTGCAGGGATAAGCACTGCAGATGAGGATCTGAAAAAATTTGGACTAGACTATTAATTTTTATAAAAATCATAAGGAGAAAAAAATGGCTCATAGAATTAATAAAGATGAATGTATTGCATGTGGAGCATGTCAGCCTGTATGCCCAGTAAGCTGTATTTCTGAAGTGGAAGATGGAAAAAGAGAGATAGATGAGAACACTTGCATAGACTGCGGAGCATGTGCATCTGTATGTCCTGTTTCATGTATATCACAAATGTAAAAAATTAAAATTGAGTATAAAAAAATATCTGGTTCTGAGTTTTCAGAACCGGGTATTTTTTATTTGAACTGGACTTTTTCTGAAAAACATTATATAATATGATATGTAAAAAAAGAAGTGGGAAGGAGGAAAATGAAAAAAAACTTTTATAAAATAATAATTATTTTGTTTGTGGTTCAATTTTTTATACTGTTTTATACCTTTCTTAAAAAGGATGAAGAGAAATCACCTTTAAAAATAGACTCCAAGACATACCGGGCAACTGGGTATGATAATAGGATAAAGGGAGTTATTTTACACTATACAGCTTTAAATAATGAAGATTCACTGAGAGTTCTTACTAAACAAAAAGTAAGCAGCCATTACCTTATTACAGATGAAAAAGAAGTTTCTATATACTCCCTTGTAGATGATGACAAAAGAGCGTGGCATGCGGGAAAAAGTTCATTTATGGGAAGGAGTAATCTCAATGATACTACAATAGGAATAGAAATTGTAAATCCAGGGTCTCAATCCTCAAAAGATGGAGAATCAAACTATATTCCCTATACTGAGGATCAGATAGAGAAAATAGCTCATCTTTTAAAATATCTGATAGAAAAACATAATATAGAACCTAGGATGGTTCTGGGACATTCAGATATTGCTCCTGGAAGGAAAAAAGATCCAGGCCCTCTTTTTCCATGGAAAGATCTCTATGAAGAGCATGGAATAGGAGCTTGGTATGATGAGATAGATAAAATTTCTTTTATGAATCTTGAAACTTTTTCCAAACTTCCGATTATGGATATAAAAAAAGAATTTCAAAAGTATGGATACTCTATGCCTGAAACAGAGGTGTGGGACAGTCAGTCTATCCAGGTAGTCAGAGCTTTCCAATTACATTTTCGTCCTGAGAATATAAATGGAGAAGTAGATTTGGAAACCTATGCTATTTTAAAAGCACTAAATAAAAAATATGAATAATGAAGTAAAAAAAACTGATTCTAAGATTTTTTAGAATCAGTTTTTTCATTTAAAAAGAATCTGTGTGCAGGCCGGGTAAAGAGTAATGTTAGGTATTTTCAAATTCTGTTTTTATATGGAGGAGTGTTTTGTGAAAAAAATTATAATATTCTTTTGGATAATTTTTACCTATGCCCTCACTTTTGGAAAAGTGGTGGAATACAATATTGATATTGAATATAAAAATGTCAATTTCACAGGAAGAGATGTTCAAGCGATGACACTGAACGGCCAGATTCCTGGTCCTATTTTGGAATTTATTGAGGGGGACACCCTGAGAGTTACCTTCAATAACAGAATGGACGTGGAATCATCTATTCATTGGCACGGCCTACTTCTTCCCAATGATCAGGACGGGGTTTCCTATCTCAATACCCCTCCTATAGATCCTGGAAGTAGTTTTACTTACCAATTTAAGCTGAAACAGTCAGGTACATACTGGTATCACTCCCATACTGGAGGACAGGAGCAGCGAGGTGTCTACGGAGGTATCGTTATCCATCCTAAAGATAGAGAGGAGATGGAGGAGCGTGTGGTAGTAATCTCAGACTGGACAGATGAAGACCCCCATAATGTTTTAAAAAATTTAAAAAAAGATGGAGACTATTATGCTCTAAAAAAAGACCGGGTTCAGTCCTGGGATAAGGTTATAAAAAACGGTGAGATAAAAAATAGAATGTGGAACTCCCTAATGAGGATGGGACCCATGGATCTTTCAGATGTGGGCTATGATGCTTTTCTTATAAACGGAAAAGAGGAGGTGTATCTGGACACTGTTCCTCAGGGAAAACCTGTGAAACTGAGAATTATAAATGCCGCGGCTTCATCATATTTTTATATTTCTTACTCAGAGAGTGAGATGAAAGTTGTAGCTGGGGATGGCAAAGGAGTTGTTCCTGTGAATAGGGATAAAATTCTTATAGGTATCGGAGAAACCTATGATGTAATTGTCAACTCTGGAGGAACATTTACAGCCCTTGCTCAAGATGGAACTGGAAAAGCAACCCTGCATATTGTACAGAATCACAGCCATGAAGAGGAGATAAAAATGCAGGAAGAAAATCATTCATCCCATAGTTCTCACCAAGATATGAATAATATGGAGAAAGGCAACTACTATGATTTTTTAAAAGCTCTGGAACCTGCCCTTTATCCCCAAGGCACCAAAACCCGTGAGATAGTTTTAAAACTTACAGGAGATATGGAAAATTATATCTGGAGCTTTAACAATAAAACTCTGGTAGAAAGCGATAAAATTTTTATCAAAAAGGGAGAAAGGGTAAGGTTTGTTCTCCAGAATGAAACAATGATGCACCACCCAATGCACCTTCACGGGCACTTCTTCAGAGTTATCAATAAGCATGGAGATTATTCTCCTATAAAACATACTGTAGATGTTCCACCCTTTGGAAAAATAGTTATTGAATTTTTAGGAGATGAGGAAAAGGATTGGTTCTTCCACTGTCATAACCTCTATCATATGAAAACTGGAATGGCAAGAGTTGTCAGCTATGAAGGAAGTGACCTGGATAAAAAGATGGCTAGAAAACTCTCTTGGGACAGAAAATATTTCTGGAAGGGTGAGATAGAGGGGAGCACCAATTTTGTACATGGAGATATCTCTGTATTTAATAGTAGACATAAATGGGGGCTTAGAGGTGAAACCTCATATGATGATGGATATAATGCCGATATATATTATAGCAGATATATAAATAGTTTTCTCTCTTTAGGAGCTGGATTCAATATGGACGAGGATAAAAATCATGTTGAAAATCGTGGATATATTTCTGCCCATTACCTTCTTCCCCTTTTAATTGATACAGAACTCCGTGTCTATCAGGATGGAGATGTGGTAGGAGAGTTTTCCAGTCAGTTGCAGCTCACAAAAAAACTTCAGCTGAATTGGGAGATTGATACAGAGGGAGAATATTTTGCTGAACTGGAATATAGATATAAAAAATGGATGTCTTTCACAGGAAATACTCATTCTGACCATGGTGAGGGAATAGGCATAAAAATTAGATTTTAAAAAATAAAAAAAATAGTTTTGACATAAAACTGTAACAAAACTCTGATACAATATTTTTGTAAAGGCGAAAGCCAGATAAAAATGAAAATTAAAAGGAGTGATAAATATGAAAAAAATATTATTAGTAGGGGCATTTTTAATATCAGCAGTATCTTTTGCAAACGTACATGGGAATCATAACATGGGGAACATGAATAACGGAGCTGCAGCAATGGGAACTATGCAAGGTGGATCTGGAATGATGGGCGGAAAAATGGGTATGATGAAGGGTGGAAAGTGCTCAATGATGGGTGGAAAAGGTATGATGATGAATATGACTCCAGAGCAGAGAATGGCTATGGAAAAAGATATGATAGTTATTCAAGAGAAGCAACTAGAAGTTAGAAAGCTTATGAATACAAAGAATCCAGATATGAAAAAAGTAGAAGCACTGAACACTGAGATAGCAAATATGAGAACTAAGCACATGGAATCTATGCATAAAATGATGGCAGTACCTGCTACACCTGCAAAAACAAACTAATTCCATAAAAAGAGACAGTCTTAATCGATTGTCTTTTTTTTGTAAAGTGGTATAATTTAATAAAAATAGGGAGGAAAAGGGATGAATAAAAAAATTCTGATAGTTGAAGATGAGAAAGATTTGGCAGAGATAATGAAAAAATCTCTCGTGGAGGAAAATTTCTCTGTGGAGATGGTCCATGAGGGCGGTATGGCAATGGAAGTTTTTTATCATTTTAATCCTGACCTAGTTCTTCTGGACATAAATCTTCCAAAGAAAAATGGCTGGGAAATTTGCAGGGAGATAAGAAAAATTTCCACAGTACCTATTATAATAATGACGGCTAGAGATGGGGAACTGGATGAGATTCAGGGACTGGAACTGGGAGCCGATGACTATGTGACAAAGCCTTTCAGTCTAAAAGTTATGGTTCTCAAAGTAAAAAAAATTCTCAAGGTTCAAGGAGAAAATATTTTTAAATTGGAGGATATGACTCTAGATTTTAATAGTTTTACTTTGGAGATAGAATCTGAAAAAATAGAGTTGAGCAAACGAGAAATCCAGCTTTTAGAATATCTGATAAAAAATAAAGGTATGGTTCTTGCCAGGGAAAATATCCTCAATGAGGTATGGGGTTACGAATTTTTTGGAGAAGAGAGAGCAGTGGATACCCTGGTAACAAGGGTAAGGAAAAAACTTGGGAAATATGGAGACCATATAAAGTCTGTAAGGGGGGTTGGTTATGTCTTCCAAGAAAAAGAGAGTTAGTTTTTTTATGAAAATATTCCTATTTTCATCTCTCATAGTGATATTTACCCTATTTATAAGCTATATTGCTAATGTGGCATTTATAGATCAGTTTTATGTATACCGAAAGAAAAATATGATGCTGGAGATAACTGAGAGTGTGAAAAAATATTCGATTGAAAAGAATGAAGAGGAGCTGGACCAGTATATCTATCGGACAAGGGAATTGGAGGGAATAGAGATTGCCTTGGATAAAAAAGCTATGAGAATGGGAAATCCAATGATGATGAGTCACCATATGAGTATGAACAGTAAGATCCCTTTGGGGGAGTTTTCCCAGAAAACACTTCCTGGAGTGGGAGCACTTATTCTCTATTATGGAGAAAAACTTCCAGATGGAAGAAATATCTATGTGAGCACCTCGCTCTCTGTTATGACAGCTCATAAGCATGAGAGCAATCTTTTTAATCTTATCACTGGTTTTTTTGCTCTACTTTTTTCCATGTTTGCAGGGGCATTCTTTTCTAAAAAAATAACTGGAGACATAGCTCTTCTCAGCCAGAAAGCGGATAAAATTTCCCGTATGGAATTTCCTGATAAAGTAGAGATAGATAGGAATGATGAGATAGGAGATTTGAGCAGGAGCCTGGAAAAGATGTCACAGAGTCTCTCTGTGTCCATAGAGAATCTGAAATCCTTTGTTTCCACTGCATCCCATGAACTTCGGACTCCGATTTCCATAATAATAACTCATTCCACAGCACTCCTAGAGGGGAAAATAAAAGAAAAAAATGAAATAAGAAAATATAACAGTATAATATTAAAGGAGACTCTTGAGATGAAAGAGCTCACAGAAAACCTACTTACAATATCTAAATTAGATTCACCAAATTATGGAGTAAAAAAAGAGAAAGTTAATTTATTGGAGGTGATAAATTACTCTAGAGAAAAATATGATTTTCTTGAAATGGAAAAAGATCTCCAGATTGAAGAGGAGATAGAGGAAAAACAGGTAAATTATGACACTAAACTTCTAAAGCTGACTTTTGATAATATTATCCAAAATGCATTTAGGTATTCTCCATACAGAGGAAAGGTAGAAATTTTCCAAGATAATCAGTATCTGATTATCAGAAATGAGGTAGGAGGAGAAAGTTGTGTAGATATAGAAAGTATCTTCCAGCCTTTTTCCCGTGGAAAAAATGCTGAGGATATGGGTGTAGACGGGATGGGATTGGGACTCTCTATAGTGAAAAAATCTTTGGAGCTCAATGGGATTCCTTTTCAGGTTTTGGCAGACAAAAATTTCTTTACGGTCAAGTTGAAACTTTGGAATGAGATAAAACTGTAATAAAACAAAGGGAGTGGTAAAAATGAAAAAAATATTATTAGTAGGAGCATTTGTATTGTCGGCACTATCTTTTGCTAACATGCATGGGAATCAAAATATGAACTGCCCTATGATGGGCGGAATGGGTAAAGGAATGATGGGTGGAATGATGATGAATATGTCACCTGAACAGAGAATGTCCATGGAGAAAGATATGATAGCAATTCAGGAAAAACAGCTGGAAGTTAGAAAACTTATGAATACAAAGGATCCAGATATGAAAAAAGTGGAAGCTCTCAATGCTGAAATAGGGACGATGAAAACTAAGCATATGGAATCTATGCATAAGATGATGACAGCTCCTGCTACACCTGCAAAAACTAATTAATTTAATTAAGGGAAGACAAGTTATAGAATGTCTTCCCTTTTGTATTGAAGGAAAAAAGGGATCTGTTAGGTATAGAGAAAGAGGAGGTGATTGCATGGAAAATTTTATAAATGGAATTACAGAACATA
>X329_Bleak__coassemble_929_pt1 | contig 9857 bp, 8 predicted proteins | sample X329_Bleak__metabat2_low_PE_005 | metagenome-assembled genome bin X329_Bleak
AGAAGCGCCATTTAGAATTTAAACCACCTTTGGGTGGTTTTTTTTGTATATAAAAGAATAAATTAAATGAAACTAAGACAAACTACAGTATATTTTTAAAGAAGATTTTTAAAAGATGAAATATAAGGGGTTGGTTATTTTTGAAAAATAATATTTTTTGGATGACACTTTTTGTGATAAATTTTTTTATTCTTTTTGCAGAGGCTGGTATTTTAAAGGACTTGCTTTCAAATAAAAAATCAAGAAATAATAGGAGGAAATTATGAGTTTAATATTAAATATAATCTGGCTATGTATGGGAGGGCTTGTTCTGGCTCTTGAATGGCTTGTAGCAGGGCTTCTTTCCATTGTTTTTATAATTACGTTTCCCTTTGCAGGAGGCTGTTTTGAAATGGCTTCTTCATGTCTTATGCCTTTTGGAAAAGAGGTTGTAGAAAAAAGACTAGAAGGAGAACCGCCAAGACCCATATCAGCTTTTTTTTGGATAATATTTTTTGGGATTTGGCTGGCTATATCTCATATAATATCTGGAATTGCAATGTGTATCACTATAATAGGTATACCTTTGGGAATACAAAACTTTAAACTTGCACAAGTAGCCTTTAATCCTTATAAATACGGACTTAGAGATAAAAAAAATTAATATAAAAAAAGAAAGGATTCTAAAGAACTAACTTCTTTAAAATCCTTTTTTCAATGGGGTAGAAGTAATAAATTGATTTAAAGCAATTTATTTAGAATAATTTGGTGCTTCCTTAGTAATGATAATATCATGAGGGTGACTCTCTTTAAGTCCTGCACCTGTAATTTGTATAAATTTTCCATTGGTCTTGAGTTCTTCAATTGTAGCAGTTCCACAATATCCCATACCTGCACGAAGTCCTCCACATAGTTGATATACTACATCCTTTAAATCTCCTTTAAATGCAACACGGCCCTCTATTCCTTCTGGAACAAGTTTTTGAGCATCATTTTGGAAATATCTATCTTTAGATCCTCTTTTCATAGCAGCCATAGATCCCATTCCAACATATACTTTATATTTTCTTCCTTCATAAATAATCTCTTCACCAGGTGCTTCAGAAGTACCTGCTAGAAGACCTCCAAGCATTACACAATCTCCACCGGCTGCAATAGCTTTAACTACATCTCCAGAAAGTTTAATCCCTCCATCAGCAATAACTCCTATTCCACGCGTCTTACAAAGCTCATATACATCATTTACTGCTGTAAGCTGAGGAACGCCTACTCCTGCAACAACTCTTGTTGTACAGATAGAGCCAGGCCCCACTCCCACTTTAACTGCATTGACTCCAGCATCTATGAGATCGGCTGCAGCTTCAGCAGTTACTATATTTCCTCCGATAAGATCTATATTCGGGAATTTTTCACGGATAGCCTTTATTGTATTAATAACCCCTAAAGAATGACCATGAGCAGAATCCACTGTTATGATATCCACACCTGCTTTTATAAGAGCTGCAACTCTTTCAAGAGTATCAGCCCCAACTCCTACGGCTCCTCCAACTCTTAGTCTTCCTTGGGAATCTTTACAGGCGTTTGGGTATTCTACTAAATTATCAATATCTTTTATTGTGATAAGTCCTTTTAGGTATCCTCCTTCATCTACAATAGGAAGTTTTTCAATTCTATTAAAAAGAAGGATATCCTTTGCTTCTTCAAGAGTAGTTCCTACAGGTGCTGTTACAAGTTTTTCCTTGGTCATAATATCTGATACTGATTCATCTAGATTCTTTCTGTATTTAAGATCTCGATTGGTAATAATACCGATAAGCTTACCATTCTCTTCAACTACTGGAAGTCCAGAGATTTTGTAACGTCTCATAATATCTTCTGCATCCCCTAGCCTAGAATCTTTTTTTAAAGTGACAGGATTTTTAATCATACCACTTTCGTTTCTTTTAACACGATCCACTTCAGCAGCTTGATCAGCTATGCTCATATTTTTATGGATAAATCCTATTCCTCCCTGACGTGCAAGGGCGATAGCAAGATCTCCTTCTGTAACGGTATCCATAGCGGCACTTAAAATAGGAACATTCAGTGTGATATTTTTGGTAAGCCTTGTTTTGAGACTTACTTCATGTGGAAGAACCTCTGACCTTCCAGGGACAAGTAGTACATCATCAAAAGTTATAGCTTCTTTAATAATTTTTCCATTCATCATAATAAATCTCTCCTTCTCTTACCAATTTTTAAATATTTCCGTCATTATAGCACGACTTGCTTCCAATGTCATCACGAAAAAAAAGTTTTTTACAATTTATTTTTCTTAACTCTTCATAAACTCTTTGTTTAGCTTGATTTAAAGTGTCACCAAAAACTATAGGAATAAGTACTCTTCCTCCTCCTGTAACAAGATTCCCGAAGGAATCTTTCGATGTTCCCATATGAAAAAGTAGAGTTTCGGAGGAGAGATTGCCTACTTTTATCTCAGCTCCTAAGGTTGAAGATAAGGGATAATTTTCTGAAGCCATTACAGCTCCAAGAGTATATCTCTTATCCCAGGAAAGCTCGCTGAGATTTCCCTTTAAAAGTCCAAGAATTACCTCTAAAAGATCATTTTCAAGTCTAGGAAGAATAGCTTCGGCTTCTGGATCTCCAAAACGTGCATTAAATTCTATTGTTTTTACTCCAGAATCTGTAAGCATAATTCCACCGAAAAGAAACCCAGTAAAAGGAATTCCTTCTTTAGAAAGAGCCTTAGCCATAGGAACCATAATTTCTTTCATAGTCTCTCGAATAATATTAGCGTCTATTCTATCTACCGGGGAATAAACTCCCATTCCACCAGTGTTCGGTCCCTTATCACCATTATATGCTCTTTTATGATCTTGAGCAGCATCCAAAGGTATTACAAGTTCTCCGTGAACAAGGGCTATAAGAGAAAATTCAAAACCTTCAAGTTTTTCTTCTATAACAACTCTATTCTCCCCTTTGGAGAAGGCACTTTCCAGAGCTTCCATAGCTTCTTCCAAAGTTTCGGCGACAGTGACTCCTTTCCCGGCACAAAGTCCATCCTCTTTAATTACAATGGGGGCTCCCATTTTTTTTACATAATCTTTGGCAGAAAAAAGTTCAGTAAAAGTTGAATAGGCTGCTGTAGGTATATTATACTTTTTCATTATCTCCTTGGCAAAATCCTTGCTCGATTCGATTTTGGCAGAAGCAGCAGTGGGAGCAAAAATTTTAAGATTTCTTTTTTTAAATTCGTCAGCTATGCCTAAAGCAAGAGAACTTTCAGGACCTACAACAGTAAGATCTATATTGTTTTCCTGTGCAAAGTCTGCAAGAGAAATGATATCACACTCATCAATAGGGACATTTACACCTAACTCTTCCGTTCCAGGATTTCCAGGAGCGACATATATTTTAGAAATTTTCTCACCTTGAGAAATTTTCCAGGCTAAGGCATGTTCACGACCGCCCTTTCCCACGATTAAAACTTTCATAATTTCCTCCAAAATATTAGTGTTTAAAGTGTCTCATACCTGTAAAAATCATGGCGATTCCATGTTTGTTGCATTCATCAATGGATAGCTGGTCTTTTATAGAACCACCGGGCTGGATAATGGCAGTAATTCCATGCTGTACTGCCAATTCTACACTGTCACTCATAGGAAAAAAGGCATCAGAGGCTAAAACACATCCCCTTGACTCCTCTTTGGCAGAATTAATAGCGATATTCACTGAACCTACCCTGTTCATCTGTCCTGCTCCTATTCCAAAGGTCTGGCCATTTTTTCCTAAGACAATGGCATTAGATTTAACATGTTTTACAACTTTCCATGTAAAGAGAAGATCTTTCATCTCTTGTTCAGTAGGCTTTCTTTCTGTGACATATTTGAGAGATTCAACTTCTAAGATGCCTTTATCTCTCTCTTGAATAAGAGCTCCATCATCAACAGTTACAATATTTTTTAGGTTGATAGCTTGTTTTGTCATATCTAATTTCAATATTCTTAAATTTTTCTTTTTTCTAAAAATTTCAAGAGCTTCCTCAGTGTAATCAGGTGCAACGATAACTTCCAGGAAAAGTTCTCCCATTTTTATAGCTGTTGAAGCATCAATAATTTCATTGACAGCGATAATTCCTCCGAAAATAGATATAGGATCTGCATTATAAGCTTTTTTCCAGGCGGTAGATAGATCTTTTCCACTACCAACTCCGCATGGATTCATATGTTTAACTGCAACAACAGCAGTTTCTGAAAACTCTTTAAGGATATTTATTGCAGCGTTAGTGTCCTGGATATTGTTATATGAAAGCTCCTTTCCATTGAGCTGAATAGCTTGAGCGAGGGATGCCTCTCCCACAGCATTTTTATAAAAAGCGGCCTCCTGATGAGGATTTTCCCCATACCTCATATCCTGAACTTTTTCATAGGTTACAGTGTAAGTCTCTGGAAATTTTTCTCCGCATTGCTCAGTAAGGTAGTTTCCAATCAAGGCATCATAAGCAGCTGTGTGACGGAAAACTTTAGCTGCCAAATAATTTTTTGTCTTTTCATATGTGTCACCGTGCTCCTTGATTTCATGAAGAACTTTAGGGTAATCTTCAGGATCTACACAGACAGTGACAAACTTGTGATTTTTAGCAGCTGACCGGAGCATACTAGGTCCTCCGATATCTATATTTTCTATAAGTTCTTCATGAGTAACACCATCTTTTTTGAGGGTTTCTTTAAAAGGATAGAGATTAACAGCAACTAAATCTATGAGTTCGATGGAATTATTTTTTAAGGCTTCTAAATGCTCTTTGTTGTCTCTTACACAGAGAAGTCCTCCGTGGACATTGGGGTGAAGAGTTTTTACTCTTCCGTCCATAATCTCTGGAAATCCAGTTATATCAGAGATGTTTATAGGATTAAATCCCATCTCTTTTAAAGTTTTTTCAGTTCCACCGGTAGATATAATCTCATATCCGTTTTCAACTAATCCTAAGGCAAATTCCTTAAGACCTCTTTTATCTGAAACACTAACAAGTGCACGCTTCATAAATCCCCCTATAAATTTTCACAAATTTTATTTAAAACCATAGGATAGATACGGTGCTCTATCCTATGAATAGTTTTCTCAAGATGAGAGAGAGGTTTATCTCTCTCTATAATAACTCTTTCCTGATAAATAATCTCACCTGTATCTATTCCCGAATCCACATAATGGATGGTTACCCCTGTTTTTGGGGCCTTAGAAAGATAGGCATCTTCAATTCCATTTTTCCCCGGAAACTCAGGAAGATAAGCAGGATGAATATTAATTATTCTATTTTGATAATTATTTAATAAGACATCTCCTATAATCCTCATATAACCAGCTAAAGCTATAATTTCAATCTCTTTTTTTCTGAGAATCCCTACAATTGCTTCTTCAAAGCAGGATTTGTTTTCGTAATCTTTTGGATTAAGGAAAAGGGTAGTAATATCAAAATTTTCACCCTTTTTTAGTACTCCAGCATCTTCTTTATCAGAGATAAGGAGCTCGACACTATATTTTGAATTATTATTTTTTCTCTGTTCTTCTACAAGTTTTTCGAAATTTGATCCATTTCCTGAAGCGAATACAGCCACTTTTACCATGTCAGCTGAACTCCTTCTCCCTCTTTTATATAACCTATAACAGCTGGTTTTTCACCAATTTTTTCCAAGGTTTGAAGAGTCTTATTCACGTCGTCATGTTTTACAACTATCATAAAACCGATTCCCATATTAAAAACATTGTACATCTCTTCTTTAGGAATATCCCCCATCTCCTGTAGTAGTTTAAAAATTTCAGGAGTTTCTATATTCTTCATAATAAATTCTGCCATACATTCAGAAGGTAGAATTCTAGGGACATTTTCATAAAAACCTCCTCCAGTTATATGGCACATAGCATGTGGGCTAATTTCTTTAAGAAGAGCTTTTATAGCTTTTACATATATTTTTGTAGGTTCCAAAAGAGCTTCGCCCAAATTTTTGTTCAAATTTCCATAAATTTTATCAAGTTCAAGGTTATTATCATCCACTATTTTTCTCACAAGAGAGAAGCCGTTAGAATGAACTCCTGAAGACGGAAGACCTATAATAACATCTCCTGGAACAACATTTTTACCGGTAATAAGTTTGGATTTTTCTACAGCCCCCACTGTAAATCCAGCAATATCATAGTGTCCATCACTATACATACCAGGCATCTCAGCAGTTTCTCCTCCAATAAGAGCACATTCAGCTTCAACACAACCGTCAGCTACACCTTTTACAATAGCCTCTATCTGAGCAGGATGATTTTTTCCTACAGCAATATAATCCAGAAAAAATAGTGGGAAAGCCCCTTGTACAAGGACGTCATTCACACACATAGCTACAGCGTCAATTCCTATGCTATCATGCTTATCCATTTGAAAAGCTAGCATAAGTTTGGTTCCCACCCCATCAGTTCCGCTCACAAGAACCGGTTCTTTTAGATTTAGGACAGAAAGGTCAAACATTCCTCCGAAAGCTCCAAGACTATCAATACTTCCCTTTACGGCAGTTCTTGCAACATGGGATTTTATTCTACGGACAGACTCATATCCTGCTTCTAAATCTACTCCGGACTCCATATATTTTTTACTCATTATTTTCACCTTTTTTTAAATTTTCTAGTAGACTAAATACACTTGTAGGATACTCTCCAGTAAAACATGCAACACAAAGATTTTCTCCCAGGGCTTTTTTCATTCCTTTTAAAGAAAGAAAAGCGAGGGAATCAGCACCTATAAATTTACATAGTTCCTGAGCATCCATTCTATTGCTGATAAGTTCATTGTATGTAGAAGTATCTACACCGTAGAAACATGGGCTGATTATGGCAGAAGAGGCTACTCTCATATGGACCTCTTTTGCTCCTGCTTCTTTTAGAAGTTTTATTATATGTTTAGAAGTTGTTCCACGTACAATGGAATCATCCACAAGAACAACTCTTTTTCCTTTTACAACAGCTTCCATAGCAGAAAGTTTCATTTTAACCCCACGCTCTCTCTGAGATTGGCTAGGTTTGATAAAAGTTCTTCCTACATAACGATTTTTGACAAGTCCCATTTCATATGGAAGACCCGAAACATCTGAATAGCCCATGGCAGCTGAAAGAGAGGAATCTGGAACTCCAATAACAATATCAGCTTCTACAGGTGACTCCTCACAAAGAACAGCTCCAGATTTTCTTCTAGAAGTATGGACGTTTATTCCGTTTATACTGCTGTCAGGTCTAGAGAAGTAGATATACTCCATAGCACACATTTTGTCTTGGGTTTGTTCTGTGTAGAAATTTGAATCTAATCCATCTTTGGAAATTCTTAAAACTTCACCAGGCTTTAAACTTTTAACATATTGAGCCCCTACAATTTCAAAAGCGGAACTTTCAGAACTGGCAACATAGCCATTGCCAATCTGCCCCAAAGATAGAGGCCTTAGACCATTTTTATCTCTAATCATAAACAGATTATCTTTGTCCATTATAAGGAAAGAAAATGCTCCTTCAAGCTTAGGAAGAGCTTTCATAATTCTTTCGTGAAGGGAACCTACTCCCCTCTGAATTAGATGTCCGATTATTTCTGAATCAGAAGTAGATTGAAATACGCTTCCCATAGCTTCTAGTTGCATACGGATTTCTCTTGCATTGACGATATTTCCATTGTGGGCGATAACAAAATCTCCAGTATGTGAACGGATTAGAAGAGGTTGAACATTGTCTATCCCTCCACCACCGAAAGTTGCATATCGAACATGGCCTATAGCCATATTACCTGGAAGAGTCTCTAGTTTTTCATTGTTAAAAATCTCAGTAACCAGTCCTTCTCCTCTGAATCTTTTGATTTCACTTCCGGTACTGGTTGCAATTCCAACACCTTCTTGTCCACGGTGTTGAAGAGAGTGAAGCCCATAATATGTAAGTCGTGAAGCTTCATCTAAATTAAAAACCCCAAAAACTCCGCATTCCTCATTTATTTTACCAGTTAAAAAATAATCTAGTTCACTTGTCATATTCATCCCCTATTTTTAATTATCCTAAAATTCTATTTAAAACTTCTATATAGGCATCTTCCACATCTCCTAAATCACGACGGAATCTGTCTTTATCAAGTTTTTTTTCTGTAACCGCATCCCAAAGTCTGCATGAATCTGGAGATATTTCATCAGCAAGAATAATGTTTCCTTCTGCATCTCTTCCAAATTCAATTTTAAAATCTACCAGTTTAATTCCTGCATTTTCAAAAAATTCGATTAGAAGTAAATTTATTTTAGCAGTCAGCTCATATATTTTATTCAATTCATCTCTAGTAGCAAGCCCGAGTGCTATGGCATGGTAATCGTTAATAAGAGGATCTTTTAATTCATCTTTTTTATAACATATTTCAAAAATAGGTGTTGAAAGTTTGTATCCTTCTTCTATACCTAAAAGTTTAGCTGTAGACCCGGCTAGAGTATTTCTGACGATAACTTCTAAAGGTACAATCTCAACTTTTTTACAAAGTTGAGATCTCTCGTCTAAAGTAGCTATATGGTGTGTAGGAATACCATTTTTAGAAAGATAGTCATAAATTGTTGTAGTGATTTTGTGATTTAAAATACCTTTATTTTCAATGGTTCCTTTTTTTATATTGTTAAAAGCCGTAGCGTCATCCTTATAAAAGATAATTATTTCGTTAGGATTTTCAGTGGTATAAATTTTCTTAGCCTTTCCTTCATAAATCTGTTTCATAGTTTCCTCCTATTTTTTAAAGTAATTAACTCCGTTTGAAAATATATCTTGAAGTTTATTTCCTGGGATATTTTTAAATACCCCATCCTCATAACGCTCGCTGTGAGCCATTTTTCCAAAAATTTGTCCGCATGGGGAAGTGATTCCCTCTACAGCGTAACTTGAACCGTTGAGATTTATATCTCTATCCATAGAAAGATTTCCTGAATAATCACAATATTGAGTCGCAATCTGATTGTTTTTTTCCAGCTCTCTGAATAATTCCTCACTGATTACAAATTTTCCTTCTCCATGGGAGATTGGAAGATTATGGATTTCTCCCATTTCATAGGATGAAAGCCAAGGAGAATGGTTAGAAGAGATTCGAGTCTTTATTATTCTCGAAACATGACGGTTGATATCATTTCTAAAGAGAGTAGGAGCATTTTCATTTAATTTGTCTACGTCTCCATAAGGAAGAAGCCCTGATTTTATAAGAGCTTGGAATCCATTACAGATTCCCAAGATAAGTCCCTGTTTTTTTAAGAATTTCTGAGTAGCTTCCTTAATTTTTTCATTCTGAAGAATATTAGCAATAAATTTTCCTGAGCCGTCTGGTTCATCTCCGGCACTAAAGCCACCAGGGATCATGAAAATTTGAGAATTTTCAAGCTTTGAACAGAGAGCATCTATAGAATCTTCAATATCTTTTTGAGTAAGATTTCTGAATAGAAAAATTTCGGTTTCGGCTCCAGCTTTTTTAAATGCTTTTTCAGTGTCATATTCTGAGTTTGTTCCAGGAAAAACTGTAATTAAAACTTTAGGTTTATCGTGAAGAACATCGGCTTTTTTAATAATTGGAAGTGAAATATCAGTGTTTTTTTCTAATACTGTTTCTGTTATTTCCCCCTGATAATTATAGGGATATATTTTCTTAAATTTTTTCTCTAAAATATCTTTTGCTTCTGAGAGCTCTATTTTAATTCCGTTTATATATACAGAAGAAGTATCGCTTGTTTTTCCTATTAAAATTCCTCTCTCCAATTTTTTAGAAGATTCCACAAGTAATGAGGCAGTAAGAGTTTTCAGCGGTGCGATAGAGCAATTAAAATATCCACCAATTACGTTTATTAGTC
>X329_Bleak__coassemble_931_pt1 | contig 9538 bp, 7 predicted proteins | sample X329_Bleak__metabat2_low_PE_005 | metagenome-assembled genome bin X329_Bleak
GATTTATATTTTCTTTTCTAGTTTTTATTAACTCTCTTGCTCTAGGAAGAACTTTAACTTTGGAAGAAGCTATAGAACTTTCAATAGATAGAAGCAGAGAGATAAAAATAGCTGAAAAGAACCTTGAAATTTCAAAAAAAAATGTAAGTTCAGCCTTTAAACTGGCCCTGCCATCTGTAGTTTACAGCGGGCAATATCAGAAAGGGGAGTATGAAAGAGGGCTTGGAGTGAATAGAACTGTGGATGACAAAACTGGATATACTCAAAGTCTTGGGATATCACAGCCTCTTTTTCAGGGAGGAACAGTTATAGGAGCTATAAAAGGAGCTAAGGTTTATCAATCCAGTGCCAATCTTGAATATCTAGCATCTAAAAGAGATATTCGTTTGGAGGTTGTAAATATATATTCGTCCATCATAAAAAATGAAAGAGATATTCAGGCCTTTGAAGCCTCACAAAAAGAGCTTTTAGCTAGATACGAGAGACAGAAAACTCAGTTTGAAATGAGACTTATTGTGAAAACGGATCTTCTAAAAACAGAGTATTCTCTTCTGGACGTGGAAGCTAAAATAGAAAAATCTGTAAACGAGATAAAAATTTTAAAAGAAAATTTAAAGCTAAAACTGAGAATACCTTCTGAAGAGGAGATTCAACTTACAGAATTCCGAGTGAAAGATAACTTGACCGCCGAGATAGATTATGAAAATGATTTGAGACAGGCGAAAGAGGAGAGTATATCAGCTCTTCTTGCACAGAATAACGTAGAAATTTCTGAAGTTGAAAAAATAAGGAAACGTGCAGAGCTCCTTCCTAAAGTGGATGGTTTTATGAAATATGGAACTTTTGCAGAGCAACAGAAATATTCTGATACGATAGATGAAGGAGAATGGAGAGGAGGAATTTCTGTAAATTGGAATGTTTTTCAATTCGGAAAGGATTATGATCTATATAGCGCTTCAAAAATAGAGATTGAAAAACAAACTCTCAATCAGGATATAGCTAGGGATAATATTGAATTGAATCTTAATTCAGCATATCTCAATATGCTAAATCTTGAAAAGATAAAAGCATCTCAATATAAGGCTATGATGGCTGCTGAGGAAAATTTTATGATGGATGTAGAAAGATATGAGGCAGGAATAATTACTACAGTGGACTATTTAACTTCTGAAACTCAGCTGAGAGAAGCCCGTGTAGCATATAACAAAACTCTGGATGAATACTATCTAGCATTCGAAAAATATAGATCAATACTTATTTAATAGGGGGAAAGTAACATTATGTACATAAAAAAAATTACAGCTCTGATTTTGGCTCTTTTTCTTCTTTTTACAGGATGTAAAAAAGAGACAGCTGAAGAGGTAAAGAGCGTAGAGGGCAAAAAGATAGTAGCCACAAAAATAATGAGAAGGGATCTCACAGATAAATATGAGGCGGACTCCGTGGCAGTACCCAAAGAGAAAGTTAACTATATAGCAGAAAGTGCGGGAATAGTAACTAAGATTAATAAGAAGAACGGAGATCATGTAAAAGCAGGTGATGTGATAATGGAACGTACAGACGCCACAGTGGAAGCTGAATATAGTTCAGCTCGTGCCGCATATCAAGCTGCTAAAGAGACACTTCAGACTGCTACGAATAATCATGATAAATATAAAAGACTCTATGATAAGGGGAATGCTTCTGAAAAGGAATACACAGATATAAGAAACAGATATACAGATGCAGAAGGAGGTTTCCTTACTAAAAAGGCCCAACTAGAAGATGCTCAAGACAGATACAATAAACTGAAAAGAGTTGCTAAAAATGACGGTATAGTTGGAAATCTTTTTGCTAAAATTGGAAACAAAACTGAAAAAGGGGATACACTTTTCACGATAATAGATGAAACAGAGATGGAAGCTCTTGTGGATTTTCCGGGGAAATGGTTCTCTAAGCTTACTCTTGGGGGAGAGGCGATAGTTATAATACCTGAACTGGATAACAGAGAGCTTAAGGGATATATAAAAGAGGTAAATCCCATTGCAGACCCTGAAACAAAAAAATATAAAGTTAAAGTTGGAATTCCGAATATAGACCCGACATCTCAAGGAGCCATGGTAAAAGATGGAATGTATCTGAAAGCTATTATTCCAGCAGGTAAAAGAAATGCTCTTATGGTACCTGAAAAATCTGTTCAAGTGAGATCTCTTCTAAGTTATATTTATATTGTAAAAGATGGTGTGGCAAAGAGAGTAGATGTGATACCAGGAACGATTAATGCTCCTTTTGTAGAAGTATTTTCAGAAGCTATAAATGAGGGGGAAAGTGTAGTTGTGGATGGAATCTTCGGATTAAATGATGGAGATAAAGTTCAAGAGATTGAAAACAAGTAATAAGAGGAGATAAAAATGACATTAGCTGGATTATCCATAAAAAGACCAGTCGCTACAACCATGTTTATGATTTCTATGATCTTTTTGGGATTTGTAGCACTGATGACGCTTAAAACAGAGATGCTTCCCAATATAAATATTCCTCTTGTTACTGTACAGACCCAGTGGGATGGAGCTGTACCAGAGGATGTTGAGAGTCAAATAACTAAAAAAATCGAAGATGTACTTCCTAATGTAGAGGGAATAAAAAAAATCAGATCTACTTCAGCCTTCGGAAGTTCAACTATTATAGCTGAATTTGATTATGGAAGTGATTTGGATCAAAAAAAAGGAGATATACAGAAAGAGGTGGATACCATAAAAGGAGATCTTCCGAAATCTGCATCAGATCCTTCGGTTAAAAAGCAACAGGCAGGTATGGGAGTTCTGACTATGCAAGTTATAGCATCGGGACCCAATATGGTGGAATTATCTACCTTTATAGATGAATATGTGAAACCAAGACTTGAAAGAATTCAAGGTGTGGGGTCTGTAGATGTGGCAGGTACTGCTGATAAACAGATTCAGATACAATTTGACAGCAATAAACTGGCTGCTTTTGGACTTTTGCCTACAGAAGTTTATGATATTGTAAAAGCTTCCAGTCTAAATCTGCCGTTAGGAGTTATCAAAACTGGTGGTAAAGAGATAGTTGCAAGATTTATGGGAGAGTTTAGTCAGTTGGATGATTTTAGAAATATGATTATCAAATCTGGTGGAAAAACACTGAGGCTTGGAGATATAGCTGAAGTTGTTCTGACTACTGAAGATGCAGATTCTCTTACAAAGAGAGATGGACAGTATGCAGTTTCCATAGGTCTTAATAAATCTGTAACAGGAAATACACTGGATATAAATAAAAATGCCAAAAAAAGTCTGGATGATTTGAAGCTCTATGCACCTCCAGGTGTTGAGACGAGTGTAATTTTTGATGCCTCAGAATCAATAAATTCAGCAATTTCAGGAGTAAAGGGAAATGCCATGGCTGGACTGGCTCTTGCAACAGTGGTCTTACTGTTTTTCCTTAAAAATATCAGAGCTACAATGCTGATAACTTTGGCACTTCCGATATCGATAATGTTCACTTTCGTATTCCTGTATTTTCAAGGGGTAACGATAAACCTTATCTCTCTTATGGGACTTTCTATAGGAGTTGGAATGCTGACAGATAACTCGGTAGTTGTTATAGATAATATCTATAGACATATAACAGAACTAGATGAAACAGTGAGAGATGCATCGGAATTTGGAGCAACAGAAGTTACGATTTCGATACTGGCTTCAGCGGCTACAACAATGGTTGTTTTTATACCAATACTCTTCATTCCAGGACTTGCCCGTGAAATATTTAGGGATATGTCTTACTCAATAATCTATTCTAATCTAGCGGCAATTATAGTTTCGCTGACACTGATGCCAATGGTTGCAAGCAGATTTTTAAGTTCAAAAGCCACAGTCACTACTGAGGGGAAAGTTTTCAAAGTAGTAAAAGCTAAGTATACAAAACTTATAGATTTTGCTTTCAGAAATAGAATAAAAACAGTTCTTGTTGCTGTAGGGGCCTTCATCGCCATGATGATAATAGGACCAGCTCTAGTAAAAACAGAGTTTTTTCCTAAGCAAGATTTTGGAAAGTATTCTCTCGTAGCAGAGCTACCTAAGGGACTCTCTATAGAAACTGCTGAAGAAATAGGGGAAAAACTGGCGAAGATAGCTGAGAATAATAAATACACCAAAAGCTATACGGCACTTATTGACAAAAAGAAAGTTATACTGAATGTGGATATAGGTACTAAAGATGGAAGAGACCGTACAGTATTCCAGATAATAGAGGATATGCGTCCAGCGGTAGCGGATATACCGGATATAAAACCATCGGTAGTAAATGACTTCCAGACAGATACTCCGGGAAAAGCAATTGAATTTAGAATCAGCGGGGATAATCTTCAAGAAATAACAGAGATTGGAGCCAAAGTCCAGGAAATGGTAACTGGAGCACCGGGTGTAGTTGATGTCTCATCTACAGTCGAGCCTGGAAATACAGAGGCCAAAATAGTTATGGACAGGGAGAAACTTAAAAGTTTCGGAATAAATCCTGCAGAACTTGGAAGAGTTATATCTTATTCTTTCCTAGGTGGAAACCGTTCTAAGGGAGAGACTGTTACGGTTAAAACTGGAACAGAAGAGATAGATGTGCTGATAAGACTTTCCGAAGAATCCCGTAGAAAAACAACTTCTCTTGAGCAACTAAATGTGAAAACTGCAGAAGGAAACTTTATAAAAGTATCTGATGTAGCATCGATAGTTTATGGAGAGGGAACTTCAGAAATAAATAAACTGGATAAGATATACACTGTTACAGTTAAAGCTAATGACGGAGGGGTAGGACTAGGAAAAGTTCAGAAAGTATTCCTAGATGCCTTTGAATCACTGAAGCCTCCCAAAACAGTTACATATGGATGGGGAGGAGATTCTGAGCTCTTTGGGGATGCGGTAATGCAAATGGGAGCAGCACTATTGATATCTATATTTTTAATATATGCTATACTGGCTTCTCAATTTGAAAACTTCACACTGCCATTTATAATAATAGGTTCAATACCTATGGCCATGATTGGGGTATATACAGGGCTTATTATATCTGGAAAATCTTTTGATATGATGGTAATGATAGGTATAATAATGCTGGCAGGAACCGTTGTTAATAATGCAATCATACTGATAGATTTTATTGAAATTTTGAGAGAGCGTGGAGATGAGAGAGATATAGCCATAAGAGAAGCCTGTCGTACAAGGCTCCGTCCTATACTTATGACAACTATGACAACAGTTTTAGGTATGGTTCCTATGGGGTTAGGACTTGGAGAGGGAGCTGAGCTATATGGTGGAATGGCTATAACAGTCATGTTTGGAATGTCTTTTTCAACAATTCTTACTTTGGTTGTAATTCCAATTCTTTATACACTGGTTGAGGATTTCAATAATAAAGTTGCTGGACTTTTTAAAAAAATATTTAAAATTGCTTAATTAATTAAGTTTACAGGGAGAGGAATATGGATAGAAAAAAAATGTCAGAGGAGAATGGAAAATTCTGTAAGGAATATTATTCGGGTAGTTTTAAGCAGGTTTCCATATATATCAATGAAAGTCAGAAGAGTGGTTTGATTTCATTTTTTGAGAGCATAAATTTCTATGGTTATACAATATTAAAAGATCTCGAATCCAACTGGAGTAAAAAAATGAAGCACATGAATTCTCATGCATGGCCAGGATCAGACTGTCTTTTTATAATGTCAGTGAGGGAAGAGGAACTGGGAGATTTGTTGAAAAAATTGAAGGAGTATAGAATGACTCTTTCTGAAAATATAGTTTTTGCTCTAGGGATAATTCCTGTAGAGAGAATAATTCCTGACCTTTATAATTTTGATGTTTAAAAAAAAGAGGTGCTTCACCTCTTTTTTTTGTTTTAAATCTATCCGTTCATTCCTACACAGTCTTTTGTATCGATTATAAGAGTTACTGGACCGTCGTTGAGAAGTTCAACCTTCATATCAGCTCCAAAAATTCCTGATTGTAGAGGTATTCCACTTTTCTCTATATTTGACTTAAACCTTTCGTATAAAGGGATAGCCCAATCAGGTCTGGCAGCAAGAGAGAAGCTTGGTCTCTTTCCTTTTATACAATCTCCATAGAGGGTGAACTGAGAAACTACCAGAATGCTTCCGCCGATATCTTTAAGTTCTTTATTCATCTTACCATTTTCATCTTCGAAAACTCTTAAACCGGATATTTTTGAAGACATCCAGTCAAGCTCTTTTTCTGTGTCACCATCCTTTATACCAAGAAGAACAAGAAATCCTCCGTCTATCTTTCCGACTATTTCTCCGTCCACTGTAACTGAAGCGTATTTGACTCTTTGAACTACCGCACGCATAAAAACCTCCTAAAAAATTACTAAAGATATTTTAACTTAAAAAATGTGAGAATGCAACTGATAGAAGGAAAGGGATTTAATAAAATTGATAAAAAGAGAAAAAAATGATATAATTTCATGAAAAACATAATTTAACAGGAGTGGGAGAATATGAGAGAGAGAGTACTTCTGCATGAGTTTGCAAAAGTTATAAATTCAGATAGATATCAGTATACTGAAAGCGATGTTTTGATAAATCAGGGACTTCAGGATAAAGTGGCAGTTTTTGATGTGTATTTTCGTAGTACTGAAGATGGTGGATTTGCAGTGGTTTCAGGAGTTCAGGAGGTAATAGAACTTATAGAGATATTGAACAGCACTCCTGAAGAGATAAAGAGAGAGTATTTTGAAGCTGTAATACATGAAAAAAAGCTTGTAGAATATTTGGTTAAACTCAAATTTACAGGTGATCTTTATGCTATGAGGGACGGAGAGATAGCATATCCCAATGAACCGGTGATAACGATAAAAGCCCCTCTTATTCAGGCAAAAATACTGGAGACACCTATATTGAACATAATGAACATGCAGATGGCTATTGCCACAAAGGCATCCCGTGTAACAAGAGCGGCAGCTCCTGTGGGAGTTTTGTCTTTTGGAAGCCGTAGAGCCCACGGTTTTGATAGTGCAGTGGCAGGGAATAAGGCGGCAATAATAGGAGGATGTATTACCCATTCGAATCTGGCTACAGAGTATAAATATGGGATTCCAAGTGTAGGAACGATGGCGCATTCATATATTCAAATTTTTGGAGTGGGAGCGGAAGCTGAAAAAAAAGCCTTTGATGCCTTTATAAAATGTAGAAGAGAGAGAGAGGCCAACTCTTTGTACCTGCTGATAGATACATACAATACATTGAAGATAGGAATTAGAAATGCTATTCAGTCTTTCCGTGATAACGGAATAGATGATTCCTACCCTGGAAGTTACGGAGTGCGTATAGATTCTGGAGATTTGGCGTATCTTTCTAAAAAAATCCGTGTTGAACTGGATAGGGCAGGAATGTACAAGGCCAAAATTATACTTACCAATGCTCTTAATGAAGAGGTTATAAGATCCTTAAAAGAACAGGGAGCAGCAATGGATATACTGGGAGTGGGAGATACGATAGCCACAAGTAAATCTAGACCATGCTTTGGAGGAGTTTATAAGATTGTAGAGATAGACGGCGAAGCTGTAATAAAGCTTTCAGAGGATGTGATAAAAATATCTAATCCCGGTTTCAAAGAGGTCTATCGGGTATATGACAGAGATGGTTTTGCCTATGCCGACCTTATAACTCTTGTAGGTAGAGACAGGGATAAGGAGCAGCTTCTCAAAGGGGAAAGAGTAGAGCTGAGAGATGAAAAATATGATTTCCAGACCAGCGTTTTAAAAGAGGGAAGTTATACGGTAAAAAAACTTACTAAACATTATGTTAAAGGGGGCCAGATATCTCAAGAAGCAGATGAACTTTATGAGATTTGGGAGAGCAGAGAGTATTACTTGAAAAATTTGGAGAAACTTTCAGAAGAGCGTAAGAGATTGGAAAATCCCCATAGATATAAAGTGGATCTTTCTCACGATCTTTTAAAATTGAAGTATTCTCTTATAAAGAAAATAAAAAACACTCTGGATTAAGAGAGTGCTTTTACAAGAAGATGGGCGGTAGCTATATTTGTAGCAATAGGGATTTTATGCACATCTGCAAGACGGATAAGAGCTGTAATATCTGGCTCGTGTGGCTGGGCCATAAGAGGATCTCTTAGAAAAAATATGGCAGCCATTTTATCCATGGCAATCTCTGCTCCTATCTGCTGGTCTCCTCCAAGAGGCCCAGATAGAAATCTGTGAATTTTGAGTCCGGTAGCTTCTGAAACACGGAGCCCTGTAGTTCCAGTTGAAACTATATTCTGTTTCTGGAAAAACTCCAGATGAGTAGATACAAACTCTACCATGGATGGCTTCATATTGTCGTGGGCGATGATGGCAACTTTTTTCTGCATGATAATAATACCTCCATTAAAGTGTCTTAGAGAGAGTATACTTGAAAAAAAAAAGTTTTGCAAGCAAATATAAGGAGAAAACAATGGAATTTAGAGAGATAAAATATATAGAAAGAAAAACTGGAGAATTAAAACAGGAACAGGTTCCTGGAGAAAGTTTTCTAAAATTTTTATACTACAATCCCTTTGGAGAGCTTTCTCTTAACAGTGTAGTAAAAAGAAAACTGCTTACTGCTTTTTATGGGAGGCAGATGGACAGTAAAAAATCTGTAGAAAAAATATTAGATTTCGTCAAAAATACAGGAATAGACATGAGTGAATCGAAGAAAACTGTGGGAGAATTTAAAAGCTTCAATGACTTTTTTATAAGAGAGTTAAAGGAAGGCATGCGACCTGTGGATATGAATGAAAATGCACTTACTTCCCCGGCAGACGGAAAGATATTTGTTTATGAAGATATGGATGATTTAAAGAAGTTCTTTGTAAAGGGAGATGAGTTTTCCCTGAAAGAGTTTTTAAAAGATGAGAGTCTTGCTGAAAAATATAGAGGAGGAGTCTTTATGATAGTGAGACTGGCTCCAGTAGATTATCATAGATTTCACTTTCCAGCTGAAGGATATATATCTTCAAGTTCACTTATAAAAGGATATTATTATTCGGTTTCGACCCATGCTATAAGAAAAAATTTCAGAATATATATGGAAAATAAGCGTGAATATTCAATATTGAAAACTGAAAATTTTGGAGATATACTTATGTCAGAGATAGCTGCTACCATGGTAGGAGGAATAGAGCAAAGCTATAAGCCTAATAGCTTTGTAAAAAAAGGAGCTGAGAAGGGATACTTTTATTTTGGAGGTTCTACCTGTATACTTCTTTTTGAAAAGGGAAAAGTTCAGATAGACAGAGATCTTCTTGAAAATAGTCAAAAAGGAATAGAGACCAAGGTCTACATGGGAGAAAAAATAGGTGTGAGCTTAAGAGGTGAAAATGAAAAATAGCCAAAAAGGAAGATTTTTCAGAAAGGGAGATCTTCTAATTTATCTTTTTCTGGCAGTTTTTTTTATGGGAGTGGGGCATAGAGGCTATACCATGGAAGATATAAAAGGTTCCAAAGCAGAAATCTATGTGGATGGAAAACTGAAATATGTTCATAACCTTCAGAA
>X329_Bleak__coassemble_932_pt1 | contig 9473 bp, 11 predicted proteins | sample X329_Bleak__metabat2_low_PE_005 | metagenome-assembled genome bin X329_Bleak
AGTTTTTTTTCATCAATATAAAATATGAATTGAAATTATTAGCACTATTTTCTGTTGGTAATAAAACAAAAATCACACTGTAGAATTTGTCAGTGTGATTTTTGTTTTATTTTTTTATGGGTTCAAGCTCTACTGGAATATATTCTTCCACAGACTGCTTTTTAATTATTTTATCGGCTGTTTCTACTCCTTTAGCTCCTCTTTCAGAAGGTTTCTGGGCAACAGTCGCTCCCAATTTCCCCTCTTTTACAGCATTCACTGCATCTTCAGTCGCATCAAAACCTACCACAAGAATATCTTTTTTGTTTGCTGCTTCAAGGGCTCTTAAAGCACCTAAAGCCATCTCATCATTGTGGGCAAAAACAGCCCTAAATTCTGGCTGAGCCTGGATGATATTTTCCATTACATTGAGTCCTTTTGTTCTATCAAAATCAGCCGCTTGTTTTGCTACTATATTTAACTTGCCAGTTATAGCAGAATTAAATCCCTCTCCTCTGTCACGAGCAGCTGTTGTCCCTGGAATTCCTTCAAGTTCAACAACTTTCCCCTCACCGCCCAGCTGTTCCAGGATATACTCTCCTGCCATTTTTCCTCCAGCTTTATTATCTGAGGCTACGTGGGCCACTATTTTACCTGAATTTGCTGCTCTATCTAAAGTTATCACAGGAACTTTGGCTCTATTTGCTGCTCTTACCGCTGATCCTGCAGCATCTGAATCTGTAGGATTTATAAGAAGGACATCTATCCCCTTTACAAGAAGATCCTCCACATTACTTAACTCCTTGGACGGGTCGTTTTGTGAATCTAAAACAACTAGAGTATGCCCCATCTCTTTAGCTTTTTTTTCCGCTCCCTCTTTTAAAGTTACAAAAAATGGATTATCCTGGGTAGAAACTACCAGTCCTAATTTTGCCGCTTCTGACATAGTTCCCAAAGAAAGTACACCTACCGCTACTAATCCTAACATTTTCAATTTCAAAATATTTTTCATTTTACCACTCCCTTTTATATTTTTTGCTTACTTTATACCTATTTAGAAGATTTTTTATCTATAAGCACAGCTATGAGAATAACTGCCGCTTTAATCATCATCTGATAGTAAGAAGAAACATCTAGAAGATTCAAAGCATTTCCTAAAACCCCTATAATTATGGCTCCTAAGGCTGTTCCTGTGATTCTTCCCACTCCTCCAGACAGAGATGTACCACCTAAAACTACAGCCGCAATAGCATCCAATTCATAACCAGCTCCTGCTGTAGGCTGAGCCGATCCTAGTCTTGACGTCACAATTATACCAGCTAGAGCTGCTAAAGCTCCTGCTACTCCATATACAAGAGTTTTATATTTAGATGTATTCACTCCTGAAAGTTTCGTGGCCTCTTCATTTCCACCGATGGCATATATATACCTTCCAAATTTGGCATTTGCCAGAACATAATAACCTACAAGAAAAAGAGCTACCATTATATATATAGGAACCGGTATCTCTAAAAGATATCCTCCCCCTATGTTCTCAAAGAACTCTCCCTCTCCCCTTACAGGTATAGGCTTTCCATCTGTATAAACAAGAGTAGCCCCCCTTAGAAGAGTCATTGTTACTAAAGTAACTATAAATGGTTGCAGTTTTGCATAAGATATGAATATACCGTTCAAAATTCCTAGCAACAATCCTACTGTTAAAGTTAAAAAAAGCGCTAGAACAGGATTCATTCCCGAACTTACCATCGTTGCACAAATAGCGCCCGAAATCGCTAAAACAGACCCTACCGAAAGATCTATTCCACCAGTCAATATCACTAGAGTCATACCTATTGCAATAACTGAGTTTATAGAGGTCTGTCTGAGTACATTCAGAAGATTATTCATTGAAAGAAATCTCGGATTAAATATTGACACTACTATTGAAAATATTATAAGTCCTACTAAAGGTTTATTATTCCATATTTTTTTTAACATTATCTCACTCCCACAGCTAATCTCATTATTTTTTCCTGATCAAATTCGTCTCTTTCCAGTTGACCGCTTATTTTGTTTTCATGTATAACCATAAGCCTGTCGCTGAGCCCCATAACTTCCGGCATTTCAGAAGAGATTAAAATTATACTCAGCCCTTTTTTCTTAAGCTGATTTATTACATCATAAATCTCTTTTTTAGCTCCTACATCTACCCCTCTTGTGGGTTCATCCAGAATGAGAATTTTCGGATTCGTCATAAGAGCTTTGGCTATAGCTACTTTCTGTTGATTTCCTCCACTTAGATTTTTTATTATCTGATCCATCCCTGGAGTTTTTATTCTAAATTTATCGATATATTCCTGAACTGATTCCCTCTCTTTTTTTCCTTTCAATCCTAAGAAGTTGGAAAAATTTTTAAGAGAAGATAGGGTCATATTTTCTTTAACACTAAGACCTAAAACCAGTCCATTTCCTTTTCTATCTTCGGAAACATATGCAATTCCTAGGCGAACTCCCTGTTCTGGAGATTTTATTCTACAAGGTACCCCATCTATGCAGACATTTCCAGAATGAACTGGATAATATCCATAAATTGTTTTCATTATTTCGCTTCTTCCTGCACCCATAAGTCCTGCAACCCCAAGAATTTCTCCCTTATTCAGTGTGAAATTTATATTCTCAGCATATTTACCTTGAAGTTTCTCTATTTTCAAAACTTCTTCGCCCTTTTCCGTCTCCACTCTTGGAAATTGTTCAGTCAGTGTTCTACCTACCATATTTTCTATGATAAAATTTTCATCTATATTTTTCACTTCAGCTTCCACTATAAATTTTCCATCCCTCATAACTGTCACATCATCACAGATTTCAGGTATCTCTTTCAACCTATGAGATATATACACAATCCCTTTTCCCTCTCGAGTTAAGTTTCTTATAACCTTGAAGAGAGATTCCGCTTCTCTGTCAGTAAGGGCATCAGTAGGTTCATCCATAACTATAAGTTTAGCATTCTGGGATAGTGCTTTGGCTATTTCCACCATCTGCATCTTTCCTATAGAAAGATCCTTTATCAGAGTTTTTTCACTCTCTTCGATTCCCAATGTATCCAAAATTATTCTAGCCTCTCTGTGCATAGTTTCCCAATTTATTTTTCCAAATCTTCCCTTATGCTCCCTTCCTAGGAATATGTTTTCAGATATAGAAAGATGGGAAATGAGGTTTAGTTCCTGGTGTATTATCGCAATTCCTGCCTCTTGTGATTCCTTTGCTCCTCGATATTCCACATTTTTTTTATTGTGGATAATTTCTCCTGAATCTTTAGTGTATATCCCTGTCATCACCTTCATAAGAGTTGATTTTCCTGCTCCATTCTCTCCCATGAGAGCCATGACTCTTCCTTTATATACATTTAGGGCAGCTCCATCTAAGGCTTTTACCCCCGGAAAACTTTTTGTTATTCCTTTCATCTCCAGTATTATCTCTTTTTTCATTCGGGCTCCTTAAAATGTTACTCCAGATTTTAAAATTACATTGGCGTAGGGAGTGCATTCCCCTGTTCTCACTATAGCTTCACTGCTTTTAGTTATACTTTTAAACTCTTCGTGGGAAACTTCTGTTATTTTAGGGCTCATATTATGGTTTTTGAATAAATTCATCATCTCTATATATATTTCAGGGTTTTTTTCATGAATTTCCTTTGCTATAATTATCTCTTCTACCATCATTTCAGAAAGTATGGCATCTAAAGTTTTTACAAAAGAGGGATATCCCTTCTCTATAGCGAGATCTATTCTTTTAACATCTGAAGGAATAGGAAGTCCAGCATCACAAAGTGTCAAATGGGCTGTATGCCCTATTTTTGATATTTCATAACTCAATTCACTGTTTAATAATCTTGATTTTTTCATATTTTATCTCTCCCCTCTGAAATTTTTTACCTCTTCCTGCGTTGGAAGAGAGGTCTGAGCTCCAACTCTTGTAACCGATATTGCAGCTACCTTTGTTCCTAGTTCTATCGCCTGTCCAATCTCCATCCCCTGAGAAATTCCCTTTACAAATCCGCCTATAAAACTATCTCCAGCTGCAGTAGTATCTATAGCCTTTACTTTATATGCTGGGGTCATTATCTCTCTATCTCTGTCTATATAGAGAGATCCTTTGCTTCCCAAAGTTATCAGCAGTCCCTTTACTCCTTTTTGTAGTAGAGACGCAGCCGCCTCCTTTACTCCCTCTAAAGTATCTGTTTTTATTCCAGTTATTATCTCTAGCTCTGTCTCATTAGGAATTATATAATCTGAATTTTTTATAATTTCTTCATCTAGGTGGGCTGCTGGAGCAGGATTAAGAACTGTAATCTTCCCCATTTCTTTGGCCTTGCCAAAAGCATACTTCACACTTTCTATAGGGATTTCAAGCTGGCATACTAAAATATCTGAATTTTTTATTGTTTCAATGTTTCTTTCAATATATGTGTTATCCACATCTCCATTAGCACCTGGAACAACAAGTATTCTGTTCTGTCCATTCTCTTCCACTATTATTTTGGCTATTCCTGTAGTTAGTGAACTTTTTTCAATTTTGTCAGTTTTAACACCATCTTTTTTCATTGAGTTCAGAAGAGTCTCTCCCATACCTTCAGTTCCAACTTTCCCCAACATTATTACATCGGCTCCTAATTTACCCATTGCAACAGCCTGATTAGCTCCCTTTCCACCAGGGATTTGACGAAACTCTTTTCCAAAGAGAGTCTCTCCTCCTCTTGGAGATCTTTCACAAAAAGTAACAAGATCCATATTTATACTTCCAAGCACAACAATTTTTTTCATTTTCTCTCCTACTCCTTTATTACAGGTTCTATAAAAATTTCGTCTTTGCTTCTGTTTTTTATCATTTCAAAAAGTTCTTTCTCTATTCTAAGTTTGTCCAGGGGAAGATCTAAAGTTAAAAAATCATAACCTATGTTCTCTAGTATCTCTATATTATCAAAAGAAGCCAATCTAAATTTTCTAGGTGTGTTCTGTATCTCTTTTAACATCCCTATGAACATCTGATTATTTGCTGCAATAATAGCTGAAGTTCTTCCTACCATTATTTTTTTTCCAGCTTTTCTTCCGCTTTCGATACTGAACTCTCCGCAATATATATCTTCTTCTTCCACTTCCAGTCCATTATCTTTCATAGCTGCAAGGAATCCGTTAAGCCTATCACGTGCGGCTTTCAAGTCAGCCTCTCCACTTATGAAACTTATTCTTCTATGTCCCTCTTTTATTAGTTTTTCAGTCAAAATATAGGCACCTTTAAAATTATCTATGAATATTCCTCCAAACTGCTCTTCCTCTATCTCTCTATCTAAGAGCAGACAGGGAATTCCTCGTTTTTTTAATTCTAAATACGGAACTGTCTCATAGAGACTTTTTGCAGGAATAGCTATAACAGCTTCCATTCTAAGTTTTATAACAGCTTCTATTATATCTCGTTCTTTTCTCTCTATTCCACCGCTACTATAAACTACTACCTGATATCCCTTTTTATAAAAATATCTGCAGATACTGCTGACTAGTTTGGCAAAAAACATATTTTCTAAATCAGGAACAATAAGGGCTATATTGTTGTTTTCATTCTTAGAAAGATTTCTGGCTATAGCATTGGGAGTATAATTAAGCTCCTTTACAAGTTCAAGTATCTTTTTCTTGGTTTCTTCATTCACATTATCATGATTATTTAAAGCTCTAGATACTGTCGCCACAGAAATTCCAAGTTTTTTGGCAATATCTCTCATTGTCATAGAAATCACTCCCTCGTATGTAACCGGTTTCATGAAACCGGTTACATAACTTTAACATAATTTTTTATCCTTGTCAACTCCAGAATATAAAAAAAATAGCAGATTTTTCTGCTATTTCGGTGTTATTTGTATCTTATTCGTAATCAATCAGTGATTTTATCAATTCCACTTCTGGTATTTCAGAAGTTTCTCCGTCTTCTTCATCTATATAGTGAGCTCCATTTTCGAAAGCAATCTCAACTAAACCTTTGTAGTCTCCTATATATTGTAATTCTATTTTAGTTTTTCCAAAATTAAGACCTATTTTCATTATTTCGTTTTTGAATTTTTTGAGATCTTCAATTGAAAATTTTCCTCTGTTTATGTAATCTTTAAACAGTACCACTATATTCTGGAGTTTTTCCAAATACTTATCCTGTTTTCCATAAAGAGCCTGCAGTTCTTCAAGTAAATCCTCCATAGAAATTTTCATATCATCTGGAAGCTGATATTTCTCAAAACTCCACGAAATTTGTCTAGGAAAAGTTTCCGTATAATAATATTCCAAACACTCTCTACCACTATTAAAAGCTCTAACTGTGGAAAGGCTGTACCACTCCTTTCCATACTTTTCATACTCTACATCTAAACTCAAAATTTTTCCCAGATCATCTTCATTCTGAAAAATATATTTTTCACTATTCCAAGTTATATATTTCTGCATCTGTCCTCCATTTGAAAACTATTATTCATAACTTCTTTTTATATGATTATACAACAAATTTTATAAAAAAACTAGAATAAAACTTTTAGCTCTTCAAAAAAGAGAAGAGCGCAAAATTTGCACTCTTCTCTTTTTTTAAACTTCGTATCTGTCCCATCTTTTTAAAGTTGTTTTTCCTGCTATACTATTATAATAAATCTTATATAAATTCCATTCCTTGTCATGAAAATTATTTTTTAACTGAGTAAACTTATATCTAATGTTCCACCATCTAGGAACTTCCACCATCTTCCATCTATAGACAGTATATGCCGCCACTATATTGGTGTACGTATCATCAGCCCAGTTTTTTTTCATGTTTACACCATATTTTTCTTCAATACTCTCAAATGTTTTTTTAAATTTTTTGTCTGCAATTACTTTATTAAAAGTCTCAGCTTCTATTTGAGTTATTCCTTTGGCAACCGGATGAACTATATCTGGTCTACAGTCCGATTCAACCATTATGGTTTTTCTCATCAATCTTTTTACATCTATTGTTACAGCATCTTTATGAGAACTAAAAAGCAGATTAGGCTCTGTTTTACTTTCAAATTTTTTCAATTCTGGGATATCACAACTTCCAAAAGCTATTGCTGACATCACCAATAAAATTCCTAACACCTTCTTTAACATTAATACCTCCTCAAATTCAAAAACTAGTTAGTAAATTTTATCACGTTTTGCATGTTTTGTAAAGTTTTTTATACAATCAAGAAAGTGTAATAACAATTAATTATATTTTATAGAGGATTTTAATTTCTTCAGTTGTATATTTTATTATGCTTTATCTGGGAGGTGATAAAATTATGAAAGCAAAATTAATTGCTGCATTTCTTTTGACTTTAGCTCTTGTAGGCTGTGCTGAAACTTCCTATCAAAGAAGAAGTGCTGTTGGAGGAGCTGCCTTGGGTGCCCTTGCTGGACAGCTTATTGGCGGTGACTCGAGAGCTACTTTAATCGGGGCTGGTATTGGAGCTGTTGCTGGAGGAGCTGTTGCTAGACACAGAGAAAGAAGATATTGGGATAGAGGATGGTAAAATATGAAAAAAATTTTGATAACTGCTTTTTTAATCATCAGTACAGGAATAATTGCTTCACCTGAAAAAATATACAATTTTCAAAAACTTAAAGATAGCATGACCAAAGAGGGATATTCTTTAGATTATGCAAAAAAAGATGTCGGTTTTAATTTCAAAAAAGATGTCTCCCATGTGGAGCTTGTTGGATATAAAAATTATGCAGAGACTACAGAGGCTCTTTCTAAAATGATAAATTTAATTTATAAAAATGGGCTTACAATGGTTCCAAACGAATCAGATATAGGAAATGGTATTTTTGTTTTCACTTATCCATCCAAGCCTGATTATTTCGCCCTATTGATAGCTGATTTTGATAATAACGTCATTGTCAACAGCTATGACAAGGGAGATCAAATCAAAAAAAATATGGAACATTTAAAAAATGCCCATGTGAAAAAATAGACACATAAAATATTCTAAAAAAGCTGCTAGAGATATTTCTAGCAGCTTTTTCTATTTATTGATTTTCTTTGGCCTTCATAAGAAGTTCTATTTTTCTTAAATTTTTTCCATTTAAAATATAGATAAGGTCCTTGGCCAGATGAACTATATGATCAGAAATTCTTTCAAACTTTTTATCTATAAGATAAAGTTCTGTTCCACCTTTTATATTTTCTTTCTCCTCTTCCATATAAGAGATATAATTCTTGCAATTCACATTTGTCATTCCATCGATTTCTTCATCTAAAGCTACAATTGCATACAAAATATTTTCGTCATTATCTATATAGGCTTTTATATAACTTGTAAGCAGAGCTTTTATCTTAACCACCATAGGAAGAAGATCTTTTGTAAAGGCAAATTTAAGGTGTGGAGAATCCTCCTCTATATTTTTCAACAACATCAAATTAGCTTTAAGGAGATCTCCCATACGTTCAAGAAGTCTTGCACTATCGGCCATCATTATAAGTTTTCTGAGATCTGAAGCAGCAGGCTGAAAACGAGCTAAGGCCACTATAGAATCTTCCCTTATCTCTAAATCAAGCCTATTTATTCTATCCTCAATAGCCTTACTCTCTCCAAAAAGCTGAAGATTAAACTCCTCTCCTTTTATCATTTCAATATTTATGTCCATAAGTCTTTCAATACTTTTTATCATCTCAATATACTGGTCGTCAATCAATGATAGGGCTGTTACTAAGTTTATCATCTTTTTCTCCTTTTTATCCAAATTTTCCTGTTATATAGTCTTCAGTTTTTTTATTGCTTGGAGTTGTAAACATGAGTTCAGTTTTATCAAATTCCACAAGTTCTCCCTGATAGAAAAAACCTGTATAATCTGAAATTCTTGTAGCCTGTTGCATATTGTGAGTCACTATAACTATGGTATATTTTTTTTGAAGTTCACGAATCAGTTCTTCTATCTTGGCTGTAGATATTGGATCCAGAGCCGATGTAGGTTCATCCATCAAAAGTATTTCGGGATTTACAGATATAGCACGGGCGATACAAAGTCTTTGCTGTTGACCTCCCGAAAGTCCCAGAGCTGACTTATGAAGTTTATCTTTTACCTCATCCCAAAGAGCAACTGCCTTAAGAGAAGATTCCACTATCTCGTCTAATTTGGCTTTATTCTTTATTCCGTGAAGTTTCGGTGCATAGGTAAGGTTCTCATAAATCGTCTTTGGAAAAGGATTTGGTTTCTGAAAAACCATTCCAACTTTTGTTCTCAGAGAGATTATATCATATTTTTTATCAAAGACGTTCTCTCCATCAAGATTTATCTCTCCCTCGTATTTTGAAATATCTATAAGATCATTCATACGATTGATAGACCTTAAAAATGTTGATTTTCCACATCCTGATGGTCCTATAAGAGCTGTTACACTATTCTTTTTTATGGACATATTTATATTTTTTAGAGCCTTAAAGTCTAAATAAAAAAAATTGAAATTCTTTACATCTATTC
>X329_Bleak__coassemble_935_pt1 | contig 9145 bp, 7 predicted proteins | sample X329_Bleak__metabat2_low_PE_005 | metagenome-assembled genome bin X329_Bleak
CCATCTCTGAGAACCCCTGATTTTATTGACTTTTTTTGACCTCGTAAAATCGATTATTAAAAATCATAGGTGTCAATACAAGACACACCTCTTTAACGTGTGTTATACGTCAAATTACAGCTTTGTCAGAATAATTGTTATTCATGTAATTTTTTTAATTTTTAACTCCTGTACCTCACTAAGTATTTTATGCTATAATATATTAAAATCCAGTAAGGAGGCTAACGGAATGAACGGTAAAAATAGAAAAGATATAAAGCCTGGAATAGGGGTTATGATAGTAAAAAAAGAGGATCAGAGAACAGGTAAACTTACCCAGGGAGTTGTAAAGGATATCCTTACTAACTCTGCCACACATCCACACGGAATAAAAGTGAGACTTCAAGACGGAAATGTTGGAAGAGTTCAAGAGATAATTTTATAGACCCTTTCGGGTCTATTTTTCTTTTCTTAAAATTTATAATATTACAAAAAGCACATTGTCCTTTATAGACTGCTCATATAAACTAGGATTAAAGCTGTTTCCCATAACCCATTCACGCATAAATTTCGCATGTTTTTCTGTGGTTCTTATACATTTTCTAGTACCTGGATAAGTTCCCAGATTGGCTTCTTTTATAGCTAGATTATACTCCCATCTTCCTCTCTCGCTGTTATCTAGAGGAGTACTATGAAGATATCCACCTCCTGAAAATCTTATTGCATCCTTGGCATAACCTTGCTCCTTTCCAAGTCCGTCATTATAGTACATTCTGCTTTTAGCTACAGCAGCTATAAAATGCCCCTTGGGAGTTTCATATCCTAATTCACTTACATATCCTGTTTTAGTATACATATAGGAAATCAGATGCCACTCTCCCTCAATTTTTTCAAATATCATTTTATTCTGATTGGCAATATCTACCACCACAGCTTTATTTATATTGCTATTTTTCAGATCTCTTTTTGAAGATAGACCTCCTCCTGGAACTATAAGAGACTCTTCTCCAGGGATAGATGAAACTTTTACTTTAACCGCACCTTCCTCTCTGTCCAATACCTCTACTACAGAACGGTCTGGGATAAATATCTTCTCACCCTTACTGTTGATTCCCACAAGACTTTGATCCGCTGTGGTTCCATATTTGTCTTTCTCTCTCCTGTTGCTCTGATTAGCAGGATCTGGTCTGTATGTATCCACCACAGCAAGTTTATTTCCTGAATTATTAGCATTTCTCACAAAATCCAGAGCTGTATTCAGATTTTTTACTGCAGTGTCAAACCTGAAGGTTCTATACTCAACTAACTGATTGGATATAAATCCAACTTTCCCATTAGGCAGCTCAACCTTATACCATTCTGTTCCCTGAAAAGTTACTTTTTCAAGAGCTCTGAATCTCTCTGTGAATTTTCTTTTTTCTATTATGGCTGAACTTACAGTTGGCATCTCTCGTACATTTGCTGTTTCAGTTTTTATCAAGACATAACTCAGTGCTCTGGGATGTCTTTCATATTTAGATATAAATTTAACATTATCTGGAACTGTATGTGTGTATACCTCTAAAATTTCGTAATCTATTTTTTTTACTTCCTGTTTTCCAATCTTGATTTGTTCAACTTTTTCCTCAGTTCTATTTTCCAGTGTGGAGCATCCTGTAAGATACATCAAAAAAATCGAGAGTATAATTGCTTTTTTCATCAAAATCTCCTCCTCAAACTTTCTACCTTTAAAAGTATACTGAAGAGTTTTTTTATTTCCTTCTATTTAGATTTCATTTTATCCTTTAATTCTTCTTGCAATAAATTTGAATCTGTGATAAATTTATTGCAAGAAGAATTAAAATATCTTATATATAGCTTATATATACTCGAAATATGGTCGAGAGTTTCTACGTGGTACCGCAAATTCCACCCTATAGGCAAAAGTAAATCAGTTATGATTCGTCAATCTTAACTCCAATAGACTTTTGCTATTGGAGTTTTTTTATTTAAAGGGGGAAAAATGAAAATTTTAAAAAGTTTAACTGCTGCTGTAATCCTTTGCTCTGTCACCTTAAGTGCATATGGAAAAGAAAAAGTTTCTCTGATTGTTAAAAACGGAGAGGTTCTTACTATGAATGCTGGAAAAGAGAGAATAGCAAAGGGTGTTGTAGTTGTAGATGGAAACAAAATTCTGGAGGTAGGGGATGAATCTCTGCTGAAAAAGTATAAATCAAAAAAAATAATTGATGCCAAGGGTGGGATAATCATGCCTGGTATGGTCAATGCTCACAACCATCTTCCTATGATAGCTTTTAGAGGACTGGGAGAAGAGGGAATCCGTAACAGACTTTTTGCTTACTTCTTTCCTTTGGAGGGAGAAAAGCTGAGCAGAGACCTAATCTATAAGGCCACTGTCCATGGAACAATCGACATGGCCATGTCTGGAGTTACAACTTACGGGGATATGTATTACCATATGGACGAAATGGCTAAAGCCACAAAGGAAGTTGGTATCAGGGGAGTACTTGGAGAAACTGTAATTAAATTCCCAGTTGTAGATGCCAAGGAACCATACGGAGGTCTAGAATATGCAAAAAATTTCATAGAGGAGTATAAAAATGATGAGCTCATCACTCCAGCTTTCGGTCCCCATGCAGCCTATACAGTTTCAAAAGAGAAGCTTCAAGAGATTAATAAGATCTCTAAAGAGTATAATGTTCCTGTTATGATTCACGTAGCTGAATTTGATGATGAGGATAAGAGACTCAATCTGAAGGATGAAACTGTTGTCCAGTATCTTGATAATATCGGAGTCTTAGATGAAAATGTTCTACTGGCTCACGGAATACATCTTGCAGACAGTGACTTGGATATTATCAAATCTAGAGGAGCCTCTGTTTCTTATAATCCCATGGCCAATGCCAAGGGAGCTACTGGTATAGCCAAAGCCTACCAAATGCTGGAAAAGGGAATAGATGTAGGATTAGGTACCGACGGTCCCATGAGTTCCAATCAAGTTGATCTTTTCAGAACTCTGAGCTATGCATCAGCTATGCAAAGATTAAAATATAATGACAGAACCATTATGACTCCTGAAACGGTTATTGAGCTGGCGACTATAGGAGGAGCAAAAGCTCTTAATCTAGACAAAAAAATCGGTTCTCTGGAATCTGGAAAACTGGCTGATATAATCGTGGTAGAAACTGAGTCTCCCAACATGGTTCCCAATTATGATGCCTATGCAACTTTAGTATTCCAGGCCAATGGTTCTAACGTAAACACCACAATAGTGAACGGGAAAATAATCATGGAAAACAGAGAACTTAAAACTTATGATATGAAAAAAAATATGAAAAATATGAGAGAAATTGAGGCGGATATAGGGGAATTTGCTAAAGAACTTGCAAAAAAAGCCAAAGAACTCAATTAAAAAAACAGCTCCCTCTTCACACTTGGGAGCTGTTTTCATTCCATATTATTCAGAAAAATATTTTTGTGCCCAGCTTTCAAGCCCATCCAAGACCTCTACCAGATCCCTTCCCTTTTCTGAAAGACTATACTCCACCCTAGGAGGCACCTCAGGATAGACTTTTCTTATAACCAGTCCGTCATCCTCTAAGGATTTCAGCTGTTCATTGAGCATCTTCTGAGTTACACCCTTGGTTTTTCTCTGAAGCTCCAAAAATCTCACTGGCTCTCCCTTGAGGTGACACATAATAACTGCCTTCCATTTTCCTCTTATGAACTCTACTCCCAGATCCAGAAGACATACAAACTGTTTATCCTTATACTCTACCATTTTTCACCTCTTTATTTTTCTACTCCTCTTCATATCTGTCAAAGGAAATTTTCTCATTTTGAAAACGGTCTATGAATCTGTTTTCTTCTTCTGTATAACCGAAAGTCACAACTGAGAAAGGAACTATATGCTCAGGGAGCTGGAAATATTCCTTCAGCTTTTGGCATCTTTCAGGTTCAGGATAAAATCCTAGCCATATCCCTCCCAGTCCTTCCTCCACTATCTGAAGCAGCATATTCTGAGTAGCTGCTGAAAGATCCTGAACCCACCAAAGATTGTCCTTTTGGACTTTCTTCATATTTCCCAGTACTACTATGGAAACCTTTCCCTTAGAAGCTGGAAGAGCATGGGGACTCATTTTGGATATTGCCTCCATCTTCTCCTGATCTTCTACCACTATAAATTCCCACGGCTGGAAATTGTGTGCAGAAGGAGCCTGCATCCCGGCTCTCAATATTCTTTCTATCTTTTCACACTCAACTTCCTTCCCATTAAACTTTCTTATACTTCTTCTATTGAATATCGAATCCATTTTTCCTCCTAATTAAAAAAAATTTATAAATCTCTACCCCTTTATTTTACTTTACATAAAAAAACTTATCAAGTAGGCACTTTTTCGTAAGATTTGGAATTCCAAAAATTTTAAAAACATTTTAGAGAACTTTTATATCTAAAATGAAAACGACAAAAAAACTCCAGAGAGTCCTGTAGACCCTTTGGAGTTTTTATTTTAAACTTTAAATTTATTTTATATTTTCAGCTGCTTTTTCACCAGCTATTTTTCCAAATACAGTTATATCAGTTACAGCATTTCCACCGATTCTGTTACCTCCGTGTACTCCTCCTGTAATCTCTCCAGCTGCATATAGTCCAGGAATAGCTTTCCCGTCTTTATCTAAAACCTCTGTAGAGTCATTGATACGAACTCCTCCCATAGTATGGTGAACTGCAGGAGAAACCTCAATTGCATAGAAAGGTGCTTTAACTATCTCTCTTGGAAGTCCTTTTTTAGCAAAATCCTTGTCCTCTCCATTTTTTACAAAACCGTTGTATCTCTCAATTGTAGATTTAAGCTCTTTTGCATTCATACCTATTATTTTAGCCAGACCCTCTACTGTGTCAGATTCTTTAGTCAATCCTTTTTTCACATAGCCGTTGATTGCTGATAGGTTTTCTCTAGTCCCCTGATCAAATATTAGGAAAGCTGATTTTCCAGTTTGAGCAAGCTCAGCCTTAGAAACAACATCTCTTGTTTCTAACTCATTGATAAATCTTTTTCCCTCTCTATTTACAAGAATAGCTCCCTCTCCTCTAACACTTTCAGTAATCATATCTGTAGCATTATGAACAACTGTAGGGTGAGTCTGAATCTGATTCATATCTACAAGATCTCCTCCAACTTCCTGAACAAGTTTGATTCCCTCTCCAGTGATAGCAGGATTATTAGTTGATCCGAAACCTTTCAGATTTGGATTGTACTCAGAAACCATCTCTGGGTTTGCCCCAAATCCACCTGTTGCCATGATTACAGCTTTAGAATGAATTTGGTACTCTTTCCCTTTAGATTTTACAAGGACTCCATGAACTTTCCCATCTTTTTTCAGTATTTTTACAACTTCACTGTCAGTTCTTAGGTCTACTCCAAGTTTTTCTAAGTTAGAGTTAAGTGCATCTACAATAACAGGACCAACAGCTTTTCCTCCAGTAGGTCTGTGGATTCTCTTAACACTCTGTCCTCCTGAAAATGAAACTTCAGTTAGATCTGTTCCCTTGGCAATCAGCCAGTCGATAATATTTTTTGATTCCTCTGTAAGCTTCTTTAGAAGTGTAGGATTGTTTAGATTTTTTCCACCCTTCATAGTATCTGCATAATAAAGTTCTGCTGAATCTTCTATTCCCAGCTGCTTTTGAATTTTAGTATCTGCAGCATTGATTCCTCCTGTGGCATAATTTGTATTTCCTCCTACCATAGGCATCTTTTCAAGAAGAATTACTTTAGCACCTTTCTCTGTGGCAGCAAGAGCAGCAGAAAGTCCGGCTCCTCCCCCTCCTACAACAACTATATCAGTGTTCGTATCAGTATACTCCACGTTAGTAGCTACTTTTTTATTCCCTTTGCTCAGAGTCAACCCTGCCATAGCCACAGCTTTTCCCACAGCTTCCTTTATTCCATCACTTGTGAATGTAGCTCCTGCCACGTTGTCCACATCTAGAGACTGAGTATCAATAATATCCTTATTGATCTTATTCATAGCTTTTTTTGTAAATCCTGATTCTTCATGCTTTACTACATCTATTCCTGTAATCTTTTTATCCTCTACAGAAAGTTTAATCTGGATACTTCCATTGTACCCCTCTCCAGTAGCAATATATTCTTTAGGTTTTGCCATGGCAACAGCAGAAACTAAAGAGACCATCAATAAAATCTTCTTAAACATTTCAAAAACTCCCCTTTTCGTATTTTTTGTCAATTAAGACAATTATATCCTAATTTCTATTTGATAAGCTAATATTAATTGTTGTATAATAGTTATAAGTTTTATTTATAACAGGAGGAACTATGGATTTAGATAGATTAAGATATATTATTACCGCGGGAGATGAGAGAAGTTTTTCCAAGGCTTCCAAAAAGCTTTTTATCTCCCAGCCTGCTCTGAGCCAGTATATTTCCGCAGTTGAAAACGAGCTGGGCTGCACACTTTTTGACAGAAAAAGTATTCCCCTTACAATTACTTCTGCAGGGGAGATTTTCATAAAAAGATCCAAAGAGATCATCAGTCTGAAGCACAATATGGTAAAAGAGATTGAGGACCTGACTAAAAATTTTGCAGGAACCCTGACTTTTGGAATTTCACCCTTCAGAAATGCCTACATTCTTCCCAAGTTTATCCCAGAATTAAAAGGGGCTTTTCCCAATGTGAAGATTAAGGTAATCGAAAAACATGCAATGGAGCTGGAGAAAGATCTGGAGAAGGGAGTTGTGGATCTCATTGTAACCTCTCTTCCTCTTACCAGCAAAGAGTTCGATTTTATCCCTTTTTGCAAGGAGGAAACCTTTATCGTCACCCCTAAAGAGGAAAGATTTTTAAACTTGGCCAGGGATGGAGAGATTGGAATCCCTGATTTAAAGGATGAAAACTTTATACTTCCCTACGAAAGGATTAAACTCCGAGACGAAATCAACATCCTTTTTTACAACAACCATCTGTTCCCTAATATCTTTCTGGAAACCTGGAATCAGGAGAGTACCCTCTCCCTTGTAGAGTCAGGGATGGGTATCGGATTTGCCTCAGAGATGAGCCTTAAGCTTGGAAAATGGCATGAGGATCTCTACTTTTTCCCTATAAAAAACAACAGAATTATAAGGACCTTTGCCATCGTCTATAGAAGGGGAAAAAAGTTTAACGACATTGAAAATAAATTTGTTGAGATACTCACTAAAAACTTCAAAGATTTTTAATTAAAATTTATAATCAAATCCTGTATAGAATCTTCTTTCAGCTGCTGGATCGTAAACTTTTCCATCGCTACTGCTACTGCTTTTGCTTACACTGTTATAATATTTTTCATTAAATAGATTGTTTATTCCAGCATAAATTTTTAACTCTTCATTGAATTTATAGTTGATATCTAAACCTGTGACTATATAGCTGTTAACTTCTCCAGATAAATTGCTCTGATCTAGATAATATCCATCTTTATATGTTGCAGACAGGGTTGTTGAAAGTTTTTCTGTAAAGTCATAGGTCCCTTTTACATTCAGAGAGTATTTGGACACTCCTGGAATATAATTCCCGGAATATTCTCCACTTTTTATCTTAGCTTCAACCAGGGTAAATCCTTGAGAAAGAGTTAGTTTTCCAAAGTATTGTTCACTGGAAAGCTCAACTCCTGTTCTCTCTGTTTTTCCCATGTTGATAAATTCCCACCATGTAGGCATGGATCCTATCTGTAAAATCTCATCCTCTGTTAATGTATGGAAGAGAGTTAGGCTGAAAAACATATTTTTATAGGCATCCTTTAATCCTATTTCAAAATTCTTAAATCTTTCTGCTTCCAGACTATTCTCAAGGTATCCTAAAGTTTTATCCTGAGGTTTATCTATAAGCTCTGAAGGAGCTGGAGTTCTAAAACCAAATTCTCCTCTAGTATATATATTTCCTGTATCAGAGTACCTGTAGTTAAACCCTAGTTCATAGGCATCATTCTCCATTTCCCTGCTATTTTTAAAGTTTGATGAGCTTCTTACTGTAGGATTGGCTCCCATCTCCAAAGGCGGTCCGAAAGTATATAGCGACAGGGATCTTCCTGTTTTATATTCACTTCTCTCTCTTCTATACCCCTGTGTAAAATCCCAATTTCTGTAACTGTATCTGTTCAGTATGAATGCTGCTAAACTTTTTTTGGAGAAAATAGCATCATAATCCAGGTACATTCCCAGATAACCAGGTTCTCCAATTCTTTTTGCCTCCATATCTTTGTAATCAATACCTCCTATTATCTCTCCGTTGGCATACTCATATTTAAGTTTAGGACTAAAAACAAATTTTTTATCATGGAATACCCCTACACTTTCCTGAGCTTTTGAAGTAAAAGTCGGCATCTGATAAACTTCCATCTGGGAAGACCATCTGTTTTCTGTATTCTGATAATTTATATCCAGATTCAACGAAAGTTTTTCCGAAAGATTACTTTTATAATTTAAAGCTATCAGATCTCTAGTAAGTTCACTTTGGGAAGGTGAATCCCAAGGATTTACCTCTCCAGACCCTCTTCTGTCTTCATTTAGCTGTTCCCTTGTGAGCATAGATGGAGATTTGGAATCCTCCTCTGCTCTGGAATATTTTAATATGATTTTATTGGAGTCATTTATCTTATAATTAACTGTACCCTGTACAAAATGTTTTTCAGCATCATTTCCATCTCTATAACCATCAGTAGATGCTCCTGAATAATCTAACTGAACTAACACTTTATCATTGAATCTATGACCTGTTCCCAGTTCAAGCTTCCTCTCTTCCAAACTTCCAACTTTAGAATTCAGATAATTGGAGGCTACTCCCGATTCCACCTTGGTTATAATATTTATAACTCCCCCTACAGCTCCATCACCGTAAACTATACTTCCCCCTCCAGGAATAACTTCTATTCTCTCTATATTTCCTATAGGGATGGTATCAATAGGTAAAACTCCGTGGGCTGGATCCAAAGGATTTATGTTAACACCATCCACTAAAATCTGCACATTGGATTTTGCCTTGGAGACTCCCTGTCCTCTCAGATCCACAAAAGATCCGAAAGTATTGCTGAATACAGTTATTCCTGGAAGTCCATTGAGGGCCTCTGTAATATTTTCGAAGTTCTGATTTTCTATATCCTTAGTGG
>X329_Bleak__coassemble_938_pt1 | contig 8943 bp, 3 predicted proteins | sample X329_Bleak__metabat2_low_PE_005 | metagenome-assembled genome bin X329_Bleak
TTTCATACCTGTTCATGATTTCAACTACCCAGTGGTGATGCTTCTTTAAGTCCCCGTTGCTCTCTATTTTCCCTAATCCCTTCTCGGATCTCATAGCTCCTGCAAGTTCCTTTATCTCATCCTTAAGACGTCCAGGTAAAACTGCCAGCCCCATAACTTCTATTAGGCCGATGTTTTCCTTTTTAATATGGTGAACCTCACTGTGAGGATGGAAAATTCCCATAGGGTGCTCATCGCTTGTCCTATTGTTTCTCAACACCAAATCCATCTCATATCTCCCATCACGCATACGAACTATAGGTGTTATAGTGTTATGAGGTGTATCATCTGTATAGGCTCTTATTTCCAAATCTGTATCGCTGTACTCTCTCCACTCATTCAGAATCTTATCTGCAAGGTCGATAAGTTCCTCTCTGTCTTTTCCATTTATTCTGATAACTGACATCGGCCATTTGACTATTCCGCACTTTATATCAGGATAATTCTGGAATTTAAACTCAGTCTCTATCGGTGCTTTAGCCATAGGGAAATCATGATTTCCACCCTGGAAATGATCATGGCTCAAAATAGATCCTCCTACTATTGGGAGATCAGCATTGGAACCGATAAAATAATTGGGAAGGAAATCTATAAAATCAAAAAGTCTCTGAAAACTTTTTTTCTCTATCTTCATAGGTCTGTGCTCCCCGCAGAAAAGTATCGCATGCTCATTATAGTAAACATATGGAGAATACTGAAGATACCAGTCTTCTTTGGTAAGAGTCACAGGTATAACTCTATGATTCTGTCTAGCTGGGTGATTCACTCTTCCTGCATATCCGATATTCTCATAACACAACAAACATTTAGGGTAAGAGGATGCCGGCATACTTCTTTCACGAATAATATCCTTTGGATCTTTTTCAGGTTTAGAAAGATTTACCGTAATTTCTAAATTCCCATATTCTGTATTAGAGTACCAGTGCATATTTCTATTTATTCTATCCATTCTTATATAATTGGTAGCCTTGGAAAAATTATAATATTCCTTAGCTGCCTTTTCAGGAGATACACTATGTCTATTCATAAATCTCTCTATCACTACCGACTGTGATGGGGTAAGATGACCCATTATTTCAGTGTCTAGAAGTTCTCTATCTACAAGACTTTCTGATATTATATCCTGCTCTATTGCCCATGCAGTTATATAGTCCAGTATCTCATGAATCTTTATCTCTGCCTTTCTCTCTGCTGCTCCCTTTTCTTCAGCCAGATAACTGTCTAATTTAAGGGATTTCAGGATGTTGTTCTGCGCAACTATCCTGTCGTATTTTCCTATGAGTTTCTGTTCTACTCCATAGTTTAGAAGCTCATCTATTGCTGAATATATATTTTTCATAATCTCTCCCAATTTATCTCTTCATATCTATTGTATAAGTAAAAGTCATATCTCTATCTGATTTTATCAAATATTCTTCATGAGTAGGTGCTCCCCAGGAATCATCTCCTCCAACTCCCATCTGAATCTTATTTATATTCAGCACCGTATAACCTGACTTAGGAAGATCTTGATGATGATATGCTAATTCCAATTCATGGACTGTATATGGCAGTGCACTGAACTCCATATTTTCAGAAGTTATTTTTAGTCCATTTCCATTTCTATCTGTTATAGTAAACCACCTAACTCCCACATGATTCCCGCACTCTTGAGGAATTACATACTTACTTAACTCATCTTTTACTTTTTTCTGAAAAATTCCCATTCTTGCTCCATGGACTCTATCTATATAGCTTTCCTCTGGTCCCATTCCATAAAATTCAATATTCTCATAATTTCCGGGAATTTTAAAAGTAGTTCCAAATGATGGCATTTCACTTAGCACTGGTACTCCGATGTAATCCAGCTTAACCTCTATCTTTCCAAGAATATTTATTTTATAGGTTATTGTACACTTTGAAGCTGGGGATGTCGGTAGTTCATAAACATAAGTGATATACGCCGCTCCATCTTTCTCTTCCAAACGTACATCTGTATGTTTTGCATATAGAGATGCTATTTTCCATTGGGCAGCTCTGAATCCCAATTTATTTCCCTTGTCATTGTCCGTAAGAGCTCTCCAGAAATTAGGCATTAGAGGCGCTTTTATAAACTCTTTTCCCAGATATTTCATTGAAATTATTGAACCGTAATTTTTAGAAAAAATATGATGGAACCCTTCTCCTTTTATTCCTATATTTACATCACAATTTTCTACTCTTACTTTTTTAGCAACTTCAAAAATCTTTCTTTCTATACTCTCTTCAACTATTTTATAAACATACTGGCCAAAAGCAACCTCATGTCCTGCATCAGCATATTTTTCATCCTTTTTCAAATTAAGAGCAACTTCTACCACATATTCTCCTGGAAGTTTAAATTCAGGAATATCTAACTGAAATTCATCTGTGGACAGTGGTGCTAAATTCAGAATCGTTTTTCCTTCTAATATTTCTATTCCATCTCTCAGAACTTTATATTGAGTTGAATATTTTGATATATTTGTAAATAGACTCTGATTTTTTATGACCACACTATTTTTCTCCGGAAGAATTTTATAATCACTGAAAAGACCTTTTACTTCCTGCATCTTAGGAGAAGGTTTTCTATCTCCGTACACAAGCCCATTTACACAGAAATTATAATCTGTAGACCTATCATTAAAATCTCCTCCAAAAGCAAGAAATTCTATTCCATTTTCATCCCGCTTCATTATGGCCTGATCTATGTAATCCCAGATAAATCCTCCCTGATACATAGGATATTTTTCTTCTAACTCTGTATATTTATGAAGTCCTCCATTGGAATTTCCCATAGCGTGTGAGTATTCACAGTTAATAAATGGCTTCTCCGGATCATTGTTTAAGTATTCCTCTATATCCACAACCTTAGCATACATTCTGCTTTCCATATCTGAAGTTCCATTATATCTTCTGTCCCAAAAAACTCCCTCATAGTGAACTATTCTTGTAGGATCTGTCTCTCTGAAATATTGTGAAAGCTTGTATAAATTTTCTCCACCATAGGCTTCATTTCCACATGACCAGATGATTATAGAAGGATGGTTTTTGTCCCTTTCCAACATAGATTTTCCTCTGTCTAAAACTGTTCCTAACCACTCTGGTTTACTGTCAGGAACAACAAATTCAGGTCTACATGCTCCCATCTTTTGCCATGTACCATGGCTTTCTATATTTGCCTCATCTATTACATATAACCCATACTCATCACAAAGTTCATACCATCTTGTTACATTTGGATAATGAGATGTTCTAACAGCATTAAAATTATTAGCTTTCAAAAATTTAATATCCCAGAGCATCTCCTCTTCTGAAATTACTCTTCCGTTATAGCAACTAAATTCGTGACGGTTTACACCTTTAAACACTATCCTTTTTCCGTTTATGAGCATAAGTCCATCTTTCATCTGAAAAGTTCTTATACCTATTTTTTGCAGAACTACCTCTATAACTTCTTCTGTCATAGCATCTTTTATAGTCATTATGATTTCATAAAGAAATGGATTTTCTGCACTCCAAAGTTCCGGATGATCTATCTCTACAGCAAGACTTTCATTCTTACTCTCTGTACTTACCTCTCCTGAAGCTACTAAATTTTTCTCAGCATCATAAATCTCTTGAACAATTTTTACGTGTTTTTTTTCTAAATACTGAAGTTTCATCTCTGTTTTAACTACAGTTTTTTTATAATCCCCTTCCAATTCTGTGACAATCCTTAGATCTCTCACATGAATTTCAGGAACAGTATACAGATAAACATCTCTGAATATTCCTGAAAATCTCCAGAAATCTTGATCTTCTAGCCAAGAACCACTGCACCACTTATAAACTTCTACTGCTAAAGTGTTCTCTCCCTCTGTAATATATGGAGAGAGGTCAAACTCTGCAGGAGTAAAACTATCTTCTGAATATCCTACAAATTCTCCGTTCAACCAGATTTTAAAAGCTGATTCTACTCCCTGAAAAGATATATATACAGCTTTTCTGTCCCAATTTTCAGGAATTTCAAAAGTTTTCACATATGAGCTTACAGGATTAAAGTCTTTTGGAACCATTGGAGGTATAAGTTTTTCATGCCCGTCCCAAGGATACATTGTATTTACATAGTGAGGTTCACCAAACCCCTGCATCTCTACATGTCCCGGAACTTTTATTGTATCCCATGCTGAAATATCAAATCCCTTTTGATAGAAATTCTCCACTTTCAAATCTGGGTTTTTTGCATAACTTATTTTCCAAATTCCGTTGAGAGATTTTTTAAAATTCTCAGAACCTATTTCTAAAGATTCTAAAGAAGAAAAATATCTATGATCAGAATGGGGCTCCAATCTGTTTACTGCAAAGATTTCTGGATTTTCTAAAAAGTTATCCTCAAGTTTAAAACTCATTTTTACCTCCAAATTATTTTTCCAAAATTTATATTATTAAACCTCAATATGATCCGGGAGATTATCTAAACTATTTCTGAATTTTATCTTCTCCATTATACCATCATAATACTCCCCATGAAGATTGTAAAATTTTTTGTAAACTATATACCCTACTACAGATAATCCTATAGGAATAAATATCATAAGAACTTTAAGTCCTGTTATAGTTGCAGAAGTCTGTTCTACATTGGCCACATATCCCACTAAAGAAAGACCTGTTCCTATTAGCCATCCACTCACTGCTGAAGCTGATTTTACAAGAAGTGTTTGAACTGAGAATACCACGCTTTCATTTCTTGTTCCAAACTTATATTCACCATAATCCACAACATCCGCCAACATTACAGTAGAAAGCCCTAGTGTAAATCCTGTTCCTATTCTTGCTATAATCCCTGAAAAAGCAACTGCAATTATACTCTGTGGCATTACTGCTCCTGACATAAACAAGCAAGAGAATCCTATTATCGGTAATGCGCAAGCTAGAAAGTAAAGTCTTTCTCTTCCAAATTTAGAAGCCATTAAGGGGAACATAAGAAGTCCTCCCATCTCAGCAAGTCCCGAAACCCCAGTAAATACCGAGAAAAGATTTTCTCTTCCCACAACATACTTGAAATAATAGATTGCAACTCCCCCTGATAGCTGGACCATCAGATTAAATAGAAGTATTGTCCCTATAAGTGCAACAAGCTGATCATTTTTAAGAATCATTCTAAAAGCTGATTTCAAATTTATTTTTTCAGATTTATTCTCTGATTGAACCTGCTCTTTCACATTAAAAAAAACTAAAAGTTCAGACATGATAAATAATGCCGCTATTCCTATTGCAAAAATTGAGAAACCTTTTATACTATCTCCTTTTCCCAGAAAACCTATAATAGATAATCCAAAACTTCCCATGATAAGCCATGCACAGCTTGCAAAAACTCTAGGAATTACAGCTATCTGTTCCCTGTCTTTCTTAGTTTTGGCAAGAGACGGAATCATAGACCAATAAGGTATATCCATAACTGTATACGTCATCCCCCAAAGAATATATACTATGGAAGTATATACATATAGGGAATTCCCACTTAGTCCTGAAGGCTTTGTAAAGAGTGCTATAAGTGCTATCGAATTAAGTACTGTTCCTACAAGAATCCATGGTCTGAATTTCCCAAATCTAGTACGGGTATTGTCCACTATCATTCCCATAGCAGGATCATTGAAGGCGTCCCACATTCTAGCTACAAGAAACAGGGTTCCTGCAAAGGCAGGAGCTATACCCACGACATCTGTATAATAATACATTAAAAATATATAAACTATCGAGCAGGCAAGATCTTTTCCCAGTGCTCCTATTCCATAAGATAATTTTATTTTGTTGCTTAACATTTTTTTCCTCCACTTTTTAATATTCAAAAAAATTATTTTAAATAAACTTTACTACAATACTACTGTAGTCCCCTTCTAACTTTATATCTATTCCCACATTCATGAGATAGTTTCCTGATTTTTTAAATTCCCTGTCAGCTATTAAGTAGGTGTATATTTTTTCGGGATTTAGATTTCTCATCTTTATCTTCACTCCTTTATGCCCTATTTTAGTCATCGGAAGGAATAGATAAAGCAATGTTTCATCCCTATAGTTATATTGAAATATTTCATAAGAATTTGTAGAATTGTTCTCCAATCTGTGGAACTCCCCATTTTGTACAATCTCCCTAATATCCTTGTACTGAGCAATCATCTCTTTTGACAGAGTCTTCTCTTCCTCTCCAAACTTGAGAATATTGCACCCGATTCCCAAAGTTCCCATCATTGCACTATGATATCTGAACTTCAGCGGTATTGTTCTCTTAGAAAGGAAATTAGGACAATCTGTTACCCAGGCTCTCATCGCCTTAATAGGATATATATATGAATAAGTTTTTTGAATTGTCAACCTGTCTAAAGCATCAGTATTATCACTTGTCCAAAAATCATCAAAATATTCAAGAGTCTGAAAATCTGTCCTTCCCCCTCCAGAAGCACAGGCTTCTATAAGTACAGCCGGATATTTTTCTTTTATTCTATTCACAATCTCATAGACTTTCATTATATGAGTATACCATATAGACTGATCCCCTCCAGTTTCAGCGATAGGTCTGTTCACATCCCACTTGATATAATCTATATCATTTTCACTGAGAAGATTGTCTATCATATCATGTATAAACTCTGTAACTTCTGGCTTACAGAGGTTCAGCACAAGTTGTCCTCTAGAAGTTTCAGGAGTTCTCTTATGGGAAGAATATATCCAATCAGGATGATTTTTATAAAGATCTGCATTAGGATTTACCATCTCAGGCTCTATCCAGATTCCAAAGTCCATTCCTAGCTTTTTTACTCCCTCTATAAGGGGCTTTAATCCATGGGGAAATTTATCTTTATTTACCCACCAATCTCCTAGTCCATCATTTATACTATCTCTTCTTCCAAACCATCCGTCATCCACAACGAAAAGTTCCACTCCCAGTTCAGCTGCTTTTTCCGCCAATTTTAACTGTTCATTTACATCAACTTTAAACTCTGTCGCTTCCCAAGAATTGTAGAGTACTTTCCTTGTAGAAGCATTTCTCATAATCTCATTTCCGTAGATATGTAATCTGTGACTCATATTTCCTAAACCTTTTTCAGAATACCCTATTACCAATTTGGGAGTCTGAAACTCCTCATCAGAATTAAGGTTTATCTGAAAATCATAGTCATTGAGTCCCATCTGCACCAGAGTATGTCCATATTGAGTCTGTTCAACTATCCCTTTAAAATTCCCACCTTGCTTCAGAACACCGAAGTAAACCTCGCCGCTTGTCTCATCTGCATTTTTATCCAGTATAAAATATGGATTATGATTATGCGTTGAGACTCCTCTTCTGTTTTCAAAATAGATTTTTCCATGACTTACCTGTTGGACAAATCCCTGTTGCTCTGCTCCCCAATGCCCGAAACTGTTTCTAAATTTAAGGTTATTCTCTGGAATATGTAGTTGTGCTGAATAAATTGAATCTACTTTAATTGGCTGGATTCCCCTATTTTTTATAACTGTCCATCTTTCTATAAGATCTAATTCTTCTATAACCATATAATTAAGCTCTATTTCCAATCCGTAAATTTCATCCTTAAGACTTATTTTCAGATGGTTTCCATTCATTTCATAGCCCGCATATTGATAACGTATTTCACGAGTTCCATCTCCAAATTGTACTTTAAGACAGGTTTCTTTATATCTAAAACTTCCGTGTACAGGATATTCCTCGTTGGTAATCTCTGCTACCGGATCATTTGTTGAAACTTCGCTTATCTCTTCCATTTCAAACTCATGAATACAGTTTACTTTTTTTCCCCAGTATAAATTTCTCAAATAACCTGCCCCATCAACACAGAAAGCATAAGAATTTTTTTCTGTGTTGATGAGAAATTTATTTTCTTCAATTATTATCGCCATTATTCCCCCTTAAATAATACTTTCTTTTATTATAAATTTTGTTTTTATTTTTTTAAGCTTCCCTTTCTCTTCACCCTCAATCATTTGGAAAAGTGCTTCAGTTATCCCCTCGCCATCATGGGAGATTGAAGACAGCTTAGGTGTTATATAATCTGTAAAAAGCATATTATCATAACCCACAATTCCTATGTCTTCAGGAACTCTTATCCCTCTCTCCCGAAAGGCCTCCATAACCCCTATAGCCATTGCATCATTCATAGCAAATATACTATCGAATCTCTCTGGATTTATTTTTTTTCCAACTTGGTATCCGCTGTTCTTATAAAAGTCTCCCTGAAAAAATTCTATTTGGAAACCTTTTTTCTCCCCATTCTTCTTTATTATATCCATTTTTTTTTGAGTCGATATGATAGAATCCATGCTTCCTGTTACCACTGCCAATCTTTTCTTTCCATTTCTTTCCAAACACTCCATCATTTCAGATATTCCTGAAGAACTATCTGAAATAATTGTGTTGTACTCTCCCCCAGTTTCCAGGTCAAACATTATAACCTGAGTAGACTGAAGCTTCTTGAGCTCCTCTAGATTTGGATCATCATAATCCATCCCTAAAAAAATCGCACTCATAAGATTCTGTTCGCGACAGTAATCTGCATAGGATATCTCCCGTCTGGTTCTATCCCTATCTGTATAGAAGAGAAGAGTGTATCCTTTTTCTCTCATTTTCAGCATGATATCCTCTAAAAGTTCTATGTAGTAATAAAAAAGCCTATCTTCTTTTTTTTCTGGAAAATTCAGAAGAAATATCCCTACATTACTGCCCTTTTTCATAACAAGATTTCTAGCTCCTATGTTAGGTACATATCCAGTTTCTTCTATTATCTTTTTTATCTTTTCTCTGAGAACTTGACTGGGTCCCTTTCTATTATTTATTACCATGGATACCGTTGCATGGCTTACTCCAGCAATTTCTGCTATTTTTTTTATAGTACCCATTTTTTCTCCTGTTCC